>JAEHJW020005351.1_pt1 | contig 36354 bp, 61 predicted proteins | sample 9271431 | NCBI WGS metagenome assembly JAEHJW02 | reverse complement strand
TGTTTGCTTTGGCGATGGTCGTCCACGCCGACGGGTCGCCGTAGGCCTGGCCAGCGATCTGGTACAGGTTCCCACCCGCGACCGTGACGCTCTGGCCGGTGCTGTTGAGGTTGCCCAGGTTGCCGCCGATGCGCCCCAGCACGGACTGCAGGTTGTAGAGCTGCGGCAGCTGGTTCATGGCCGTCACCTGGGCCGACAGCTTGGCCGCCTGCTGGGCGATGGGCGTGTTCGGCAGGATGCCGCCCACCGTGGCCACATTGGTGACAGTGTTGCCAACCGAGGCGAGCAGGATGTTGACCCGGGCATTTACCGCGGCGAGCGGGACCAGAACGCCGTTGATGACGCTTTGCGAGGCCTTGGCGAAGCTGGAAACGGCGGCGATCGCGGTATTGAGGGCCGTCAGCGCGGCGCTCAGCGGTCCGTCGCCGATCAGCGCGCCCAGATTGTTCGCCGCGGCCATGTCCTGCTGCACGAACTCGTCCACGCCAGTCGTGGTGAGTGTTGATGGCGGGTTGCTCAAATCCTGCACGACAGTGCAAGTGATTTGGTACGGCAGTTTGTAGCTGCGTTCGAAGTTGCAGTGAAAAGAGCTGATGACGACCGAATAGGAAAGCTCTGACCAATAGAGCCTCAGTCCCCGACCGTTGATGCGCAACCCGTCGAGATAGCGCGCCCTCTCCAGAGCTTTCGGTCCGAGGAACATCCCCGACCACTGCAGCGGCATGTCGCGCCGGCCCATGGCGTCCACCACCCGTACGCCGCCGACCAGCTCATGGACAGCCAGCGCCTGATCACCGCCGAAGGCGATGCGCTCTGGAACCTCTAGGCGAGAGAAGCTGAAGGATGTGTCCGTCCAGTCGTCGATCAGCGTAAGAATCGTGTCGGGCGTCATCGAGCGTAGCCCATCGGGTTCGGCGGCGGCATGAACGTGAGGTCAAAGGCGGTGGCGCCAGCAGCGGGCCGACTGGCCTCGCGCGCCTGGTGGGCGGTGACGATCTGGCCGACCCTGCGGCCGTCCATGTAGATGTCGCCGTTCTTAAGTTGATTGCTGCTAGCACTAGGTTTCACTGTCTGTGGAGTAATTGGCTTCTCCATAGGATCTGGCAGCATCAAATCAGCCAATTTACCACCCAACCAAGAACCAAGTTTGTCTGCACCAAGCCAAGTAGCGAACTTGTAGCCGATCGCTGCCGCGCCAGCGAGAGCAACGATAGGTAAGGCCAATCCAGCAAGTGCCGTTGTAGTTGAGATGATCGCCGAGGCAATGGTGCCGCCCGCGCCCAGCTGCAGCGCCAGGCCCAGGGCCTTGAAGGCCGCCGTGGTCAGCATCAGCACGCCGCCAGCCGCCACCAGCCCCGACAGGATGCCGAAGCCGATGGCCAGGCCCTTGGTCAGGACCGGAAATTCCTTGGCGAAGCCGATGACGCCCTTGACGACCGAGGTCAGGCCCTCGACGGCCTTGATGGCGATGGGCAGGACAGTGGTGCCCAGCTCGTTGAGCACGTCGCGCCACTTCTTCTGCAGCTCCAGCATCTGGCCGGCTGGGGTCTTTTGCGCCTCGGCCGCCAGCTGCTCGATGTTCATCGAGCCGCGGTTGAGCGCCTCGTTCTTCTTGATGCTCCCCATCTGCAGGAACATCGTGCTGAACAGCTGCGAGGCCGTCCGGTTGCTGAAAATCAGCCCCAGCTCTTGCAGGATATCCTTTTCGCTGGTGATGCCCTTCTTGGCGAAGCTGGGCAGCAGCACCTTTTCGAGGAACTCGATCGGGTCACTGGCCAGCGTCTCGCCACCCTTGAGTCCGCCCGGCAGGATCCGCTTGATCATGCCGATGCCGTTGTACTCAATGTGGCGCGGATCGAGCAGGCCCAGGCGCTGCAGTTCCTTGGCGACCTGCACGCTGGTGCGGCCCAGCATCAGGTTCTGGTAGGCCGACATCAGGCCGGTGCCGACCCGCATGCCGCCCATTTCCTGGATCAGCGGCTCCAGCTTGTAGTAGAAGACGTCGTCGCTGATGCTCTTGGCCGCCACGCCGCCGGTCTTGATCAGCTGCAGGTACTCGCTGCCGCCGACCCGGCCACCGGTGGCGGTCTGGACCTGCTGGATCATGTTGGCCTGCTTGCGGAAAGCCTCTTCGCTGCTCAGGCCCTTGCGCAGCTCGACCACCTTGAGCATGTCCATGAAGGCGCGGTCCTTCATGGCGCCGCCTTCCTCGCCATACATGGCGGCGTTGGCGAACTTCATCTGCGCCAGCAGCGGCGCCACGACCTTGGCGTGCTCGTAGTCGCCCAGGATGGTCTGGGCATCGCGCAGCAGCACCAGGTTGTCCCGCATGCTGGTGCCGTAGTTGTTCATGCCCTTGGCGAACTTCTCGGCATCCTTGGAAACCGCATCGCCCACGCCCAGCGCGCGAAAACGGGCCATTTCCTGCTGGAAAGCCGCCGCCTCCTCAAGCGGGGCCCTGAACAGCGACAGGCCGAAGCCCCCGGCCGCCGTCATGGCGCCGCCGACCAGCCCCAAGCGCTTGATGGCACCGAGCTGCTTTTCGATCTGGGACAGGCCGGCCTGCGTGCTGCCGATATGGCGGTTCAGGGCCTGAAACTGGCCGGCCATGGCCACCAGCCCGGAGCTGACGTTGTTGACCAGGTTGAGCTTGACGGCGATTTTGTACGCTTCCAGCGACATTTCACACCTTCGAATAGAAAGCGCCGATTCCGCGCGACACGTAAGAGGCGGTTGCCATGCTGCATCCGTACTTCTCGCAGATGTCGATCAGCCTTGATCCTGATGCTCGATCTGCCCTGATTTGAGCGACTACGTCAGCGGAGAACTTGCTGAACTTTTCGGGTGCCCATTTGATGACGTCTGGACGTGACCTGCCACGCTTTGAATCGCCAAGCTTCTTCTTGTGCTCTTCGGTGAGCGGCCGGCCTCGCATCGAGGCGAATCTCTTCTCGATCGTCTCGGCTGACTGTTTCTTTCCAGTTTGCGCGCGCCGATTCTTCTCCACCGTCTCAGCGCTGAACTTGTGCCCGAGATTGCTATCTGCCTTGGGCCTGCTGTTGTAGCCATTCGGACCCGCAGCGCGGTGAAAATCAATGAATCGCTGCTCGACGCGCGTCAACGATTCAGGCTCAGTGCAACGGGCCAGTACGGCGAAGGAAAACGCGCGCTCTCCGTGCTTGTCGAATGAGTTCTGCAGGCGTCGGCTGTGATGCGCGCCCCTGCGGAGCATGTTGAAGTGCTCACGCTGCCGACGCTCCAAATTCATGGCGGAACCGATGTACACCTTGCCGCTTATGGCGTTGCGGATCATGTAGATGCCGCTTTTTGGCAATTCCAGTGACATTTGCTATCCTTGCCGGATGACCGCGCGCCTGCAGGCTTGGCTGGCCACCAGATTCAGCTGGGTTCAATACCCGGGTGTGAGTCCGTTCGTTCGGCGCTTTCCGTTCTTCGCCAACGGCATGCCGTGGCCGATGCGCGTGGGACTGGTGCTGTTTGGCGTGGTGACGCTGATGGCCTGCGCCGTGGCGTTGTCATTCCTGGGCCTGCTGGCCTGGGCCGCCATCACCGCCTAATCCGGCAGCTTCACGAAGGCGCCCGCTGCGCCGTACTCCAGGGCCTGCACTACGGCTTCACCCAGGATCTGCTCGATCCGGTCCTTGTTCTTGAAGGCAGCTGGGCCCAGAACCGGGCGCGGCGGGATCCTGGACGTGCCGAGCTCCTGATAGACCATGATGTCGCTGGTGCTGCCAACCGCCGCTTCGTCGGCGCGCACTTCCCGGCTGATGCTGTCGCGCAGCTCGCCGGTGCGCAGCAGCGGCTCGTCGGGCGCGAACCCGAGGCGCGCGCGCTCGGCCTGCGTCGATTCGGCCAGCTGCGGCCAGGCGTTGAATGGCCCGGCGGCGTCCTGGTACTCACCGATCTGGTGCTTTGCGTCGGCCTCGATGATCGCCGCGGCGCGGTCCAGCGCGTGGTGCGCAGCCACATGCACGGCAACCTCGGCCGCAGCCAGGTGCAGCGCGAAGTCGGCAACGCTTTCGAAATCACGGACCAGTGCCACGGCTCATTCCTCGAATGTCATGCTCGACCAGTTGAACTTGTTGCCCTCCATCTCGCTGAAAACGATGCACCAGCCGGCGCGCGTCACTTCATCGAGCTGGAAGGCCACGTCGAACGGCACGCCGTTGCGCACCAGCCAGAGGCATTCGCGGATCGGGGCCGACGTGGCTACTTTTTTAGTGCGGCCGCGTCTTTCTCGGGATCGGACTTGCCGAAGTTCTCCTGCACGCCGGCCATGACGGCGGCGATGCCGTCTTCGTCCAGGCGCTGGATCAGGGCCTCCAGCTCGCTTTTCTTGGCCGGCTGGTAGACCGGGTCGCCGTCGATGGCGGTCACGAAGATCAGCGGCATGACCATGGCCATGTAGACCTCGTTCTTGGCCGAGTCGCCGACCAGCTCGATCATGCGGTACTGCGCCAGCACCCCGGGCTTTTTCAGCTTGATGATGCGCGCTCGCGCGTCGATCACCTCCACCTCGGCGGCGGCCTGCGCCATGAGCTGCGCGCTGGGCGTGCTCTCGGTGTTGATCGTGACCTTCGGTTCTGCCATGTTCTGCTCCTTTGTCTCTCTGTTTTCGGTGCCTCAAGGGCGCCAGGTCTTGCCGGTCACGCCACCTTGATGCGGCGCGCGGCGACGAAGCTCAGCTGCTGCTTGACGGTCTTGTCGCCTTCCCAGCTGCCGGCGTCGTCCAGCTTCAGCAGCACCTGCAGGTAGCGGTACTGCGTGACAGCGCCGGACGCCTCGGTGATGGTCTCGGTGATCGTCACCGGGTTCTCGTTCAGGCCGGCGTAGTAGTTCGCCTCCAGCTGGGCGAAGTAGTCGTCGACGGCGCTGTCCTGGCGCTCGATGTTGAAGCTACCCGACCAGCCGTCAGGGAAGCGGGCGTGGCGGGTGATGCCGTCCAGGCCCTTGATCTTCTGGTCGGTGATGTCGGGCTTGCTGCGGAAACCGGTGATCAGGTTGAAGCGCAGCGGGCCCTGCGGACCGGTGATGTCCAGCGAGATGTCGCGGCCGACGGAAAAGCCATTGATCGGCATGGTGGTTCTCCAAAAAGAAAAAGCCGCCCGAGAACGGCCTTAGATGGCGATGGGAAAGTGTTGTTAGACCGGATTCAGACGGGCGAACTCGCCGAATAGCTGAGTGGCGGCTGCGTTGTAGGCTTTGGCTGCTGCGGCTTCGTCCACATAGAAGCCGAGGTGTTTAGCCTTGCCCTGCAGCTTGATTCGGGCGTGCCATTTGGATTTCTGTTTCGACCACGTCACTCCTTTGAACAATGACCTGCACCCACTGCGCTTGGCCAGATTCATGTTGTTTTGCGTCGGGGTGCAACGTCGAAGGTTTGCCCGAACGTTATTCAGGCGGTTCCCGTCGATGTGGTCGGTTTGATCACCTTTTTCTGCACCAACAATCAGACGGTGCAGATAGAAATTGACGATCTGACCGTTTTCGTGTGTGCTTGCAACGGCATAACCCTTGTTTGATAGAAACCACGTCAGGTGCTTGACCTTTTCGTAATCTTCTTCGTCCACCAGAGTTACGCCGCCGTTTGAAAGGGCGATCTCGATCATGCCAAGGCCGTGGATTGACGTGCAATCTGCACCGACTGACCGCCCTCAACATTTATGAGGAACTTCTCAATAACCGACAGATATTGAACTTTCACATCCGCTTGCATGTAACCCAAACTGACACGGCTCTGCGGGTTGTTGTTGCTGTCGATCTGCACCGAGTACGGCACGCTGCCGTCGGCATTGCCGATCATGTTCTGGCGCCACAGGGCATCCAGGAAGGCGCTGATCGTGGCGGCGGCATTGCGGCGCACCGTGGCGCTCTGCAGCTGGCCGATGAAAAGGCCCATGCCGGCGTTCAGCGTGTAGGCGATGTAGTTGGTCATGCGGGTGTAGTTGTCCCCGTTCGTGACCGCGTTGCTGGAGCTGTTGTGGCCGAAGCGCGCGCCGAAGTAGTTGCCGCCCGGCACCGGGTTGGTGATCAGGTCGATGCCGGCCTGGCCAAGGGTCTGGAGCTCGGCCGAGCTGTAGACCTGGTTCTGGTAGCTCTTCTGGGTGCCGACGATGCCGTACAGCTGCTTGTTGAGGCTGGACTGCTCGGGCGACAGATTGGCCAGCCGGCCGGCGATGAAGCCCTGCGGGCTGATCAGGCGCACCTGGTTGTTCACGGTGTCATTGAAGTACACCCAATCGCCGAACAGCAGCTTTGCCGAGTAGCTGTCGATGCCGGCCGTGCCCTTGGCGGTGACGGCGTTGCTGATCGTGTCGCCGGCCGGGCCGGTCAGGATCATGTAGGTGCCTTCGGAGAGGCCGTAGGCGACCTGCGTGCTCCACTGGGTGGAGTCGTCGGCATCGGCCAGCACCGCGATGCTGGCGCCGGTGTTTCGCAGCGCGTACATGCCCTTGCGCGGCACGGTGTCCACGCCCACCAGGCTGGTCGCCGTGATGGTGGTGGCGCCGTCCGTACCGCCGGTGAGGGTGTAGGCCTGCAGCGTGGGGGCCGTGACGCCGGCGCCGGCCGTGGCGGTGATGAGCTGCGACGGGCCGCGCAGGCCGCTCTGGCCGTTGTTGATGGCCGAAGCCATGCTTGGCCAGTAGTTCAGGGTGGCGGTACCAGTTGCGCCAGTGCCAGGGCCGCCAATCGTGACGGTCGGGGCGCTGGTGTAGCCGGAGCCGGGGTTCGTGACCGTGAAGCCAGTCACCGCGCCGGCGGAGACGGTTGCCGTGGCGGTGGCCTGCACGCCGCCGGCCTGCTGCGGTGCTGACAGGGTGACGGTTGGAGCGGTGGTGTAGCCCGTGCCGCCTGCGCCGAGCGTGATGCTGCCGACACCAGCGCCCACGTTGTCGAACACCTCGGGCGTCAGGCCAGCGCGCGCCACGGTTGCCTTGAAGGTGCCGGTCTGGCTGCCAGCGGCCACGGTCACCGTGTCGGCATTGGCCAGGGAGCCGCTGTACTTCGAGGTGAAGGTGATGCAGTTCGTCTGCACCACGATGGAGGCCGCCACATCGGTGCCGTCGGTCACCCGCACGGCGCGGAAGTTGTTGGCGCCCTGCAGCACCGCCGCAGCGATGGCCGTGCCCAGGTCGTACTTGCGCGCCTGGATGGGGCCGAACTGCTGGGCGTACTGGCCCATGGTGCCGATGATGGTCGGGCTGTTGACCGGGCCCCAGGTGGCGGTGCCCACCACGCCCAGGACATTGGTCGGGACGCCGTTGAGCAGCGTCACGCTCGGCGGGACGATCTGGACGTACAGATCGGGGACGATCAGGGCAGTGGTATTGATGCTTCCGGCTTGGACGACGGGCATGGAGGCCTCCTGAAAAGCAAAAAGGCCGCACGCGGCGGCCTATGGGGTGGATTGGGGCGGGTTACTTCTTGCTCTTGGGCGCCGGATCGGCCGGCACCTGGCTGCGCACGACGAAGTGCGCGTTTTCGCTTTCCAGCACCGCCTTGACGGCCTCCGGATCCTCGATCCGGTCGCCGCGCTGGTACTGCCCGAAGGGCTCGTTGACCACGAGAACGTCTTTCATGGTTTTCCTCACTGGTAGGACGTCTGCGGAGCCACGTAGGCCGTGGCGCCACTGATCTGCACGCTCTCGTTGAGCTGCGTCTGGGTGATCTGGGTGTCGGTTTCGACCTGGGTGGTCGCGTACTCGACTGAGTAGACGAGGTCGCGCCGGTACAGGCGGGCCTTCTGCAGCATGTCGCTGATGTAGCTCTGCCGGTAGATCAGGCGCGCGGCCGTGCCGTCCGCCAGCGTGATGAAGCGCAGCGGCGCCAGCGCGCCGTCGATCAGCGCGGCCATGCTGTCGCGCGCGGCCGGAGTGTGGGCCCAGAGCGTGATCTGGAAGCTGCGCTCCTGGCGCCGCACCTCGCGGATACTGGTGCCGGTGACGCCGACCTGCAGCGCGCCGATGCGCCCGCCGGCCGCCACCGTGATGACGCCAGCCGCCGAAGTCGTGCCCGGCACGCCGGCCGCAATCAGGGCCGCCAGAGCCGCCGCTGCGCTCGAAATCGTGTCGGTGGCCAGCACCTGGTAGACATACGGCAGGCCGTTGACAAGCACCGACAGGACGTGCGGATTGTTGGTCGGCGGGATAGTGCCCGCCAGGGTAATCTGCTGGCCATTCGCCGCCAGCGTCAGCGTCGGCGTGTTGACGGCCTGCTGCTGCCAGTCGGCCAGAAACCGGGTCGTGTTGCGCTCGACCTGCAGCGGATAGACCGTGGCGTGCACGGTGCCGGCTGCCAGATCGGCGTCCAGCTGGCTTTCGGTCGGCCAGCCGGCGTAGACCTTGCAGGGCACTGCGCCTGCGATGGCGCTCGCCTGGCTGGTGCCGTTGGGGTAGACGGCCGCCGCGGCGAGCGCCACCAGCGCGTTCTCGACGTCGATCAGGTCTGCCATTTCTTGACTTTCTTGCGGTCGCGCCAGTCGGTGTACTCGGTCCACGCGATGTAGACCATGCCGGCGACTGCGCAGCAGAAAGCCAACAGCGTGACCAGGATGCAAGCCGCAGCCAGCGGGTCTACCGCCGGCAAAGCTGCGATGTTGCTGACCAGCAGCCACATGGAAATCAGTGCGGAGTTCATCACGTCTGCGCCTGCATCGCTGTCATGCGCCAGCCGAGATCCGTAAGCTCAGCGCTACTCACCACATACCGCCGCCCGAGGTCGTCGGCCAGAATGTCGCCGCCCCGGATGGTCACGCCAGCCCAGGCCGGCATCAGGACCGACCACCACGGCTGCTTCACGTCGCCCGGCAGCGCAACCTCGCTCTTTTCGCCCTTCGGCCCCTGCAGCACGCTGGCCGGCCATTCGGTCATCAGCGTGGTCTCGTTGGCCGCCGTGTCGCCGCCGTAGCCCAGAGCGCCGACGCCGGCCTGCTGCTGAGGTCGGATGACGTTCAGGGTGCGGTTGCACTGCACCAGCAGGATCGGTAGCGCCTGCTGCTGGGCGGCGACGAAGAACGTGCCGTCGTTGGCGTTGATCAGGTAGTCGCCGACCTTGGTCAGCCGGCCATCGAAGACGCCGTACCAGGTCGGGTGCCCGTACTTGTTCGGCTTGCTGTACCCCATGTCCTCGGGGTTGAAGCTGGCTGGTAAGGTCGTGACCAGGTTGCCGGCGGCCGTCGGGTTGATGGCGCTCCTCGCCCGGTACAGGTTGGTCGTGTAGCCGATGCGCTGGGCCGCTTTGGCGTAGCCGGCGTAGATGCGGGCTTGCAGGGTGGCGGCGTCCATGCTCAATCTTCCTCGTCTTGTTCGACGTAATTGACGCGGGACTGGATGTGCGTTCGCATGTAGTCTCGCTTCAAGACCTCAATGGCGCCGACCATCGCAAAGCGATTGCAGCCATCATCAAGAATCGGGTAGCAGTCCATGAAACACCCGTCCGCCATCTCTACGATGAGGCACATCTGCTTGACGCGGCCTTCGATGATGGCTTGCACCAGCGGCGCAACTTGCTCCGGAAGAACCCCCTCCTGAGACTCTCCGATCAGCTTGTTGATGTCCATTTCAGACCACCATGCGGATGCTTCCGCTGGATGCGCTCAGGCCAGGACCTGGCGGAACACCCAGGAAGGCGCACAGCTCCCGGCGCCAGCGGTTGAAGAGGTCCATGCGGTCGCGCACCTCGTTCTTGTTGTGCGTCCAGACCGCCGCCTGATCGGTGTCCAGGTTCGTTCCAGACCCCGGCACCGCCGCCTCAAGCGTGTTGAGGTTGGTCAGGTAGGTCGTCACCACCGTCTCTTCCTCCGGCAGCATGTTGGAGCAGCGGTACTCCAGCGTGCCGTAGTGGACGAAGAAGCGGTAGCCGTTCATCGGCGTCGGGCTGTTGCCGTACATGGCGTAGCCGCAGTACCGGCGAATGTCCACGCGCTGGGCAGTGGTGAACGCCATGATCAGTCTTCCTTGTGCTCCACGGCCGGAGCCTTGCGCTCGACGAGCATCTTGATGTGCTCGATGTCATCGACGATCTGGCCCTCGACCCAGCTGAAGAACTGGCCGGCCTCGTCATAGAAGCCATACAGAGCCTGCATGATCATCTTCTTGGGCAATTCGACGCCATCCGCCTTCGCGTCGGCCTTCTTGCCCTTGCCGCCATCCGCCTTCGCGTCGGTCGTCTGATCTATGTTTTCGTCGCTCATATTGGACCTCAGTCGTAGGAGACGGCGACGGTCTGGCCGGCGCCGGGGACGATCAGGATGCCGTTCAGGCACGGCATGTCGACCAGATAGCTGCCGACCGTGTTCGGCCATGCGGCCACATGGTTGACGTTGGCCGTATTGGTCGAAGGCACCGATCCGCCCGTACCGGCAGCGCCGGTATCCAGGAAAGACGTGGCCGATGCAGCGGCGGTGTAGTAGGTGCTCTCGCCGCCCGCCGTGGTGCCACGGTAGATGCGGTAGGAGGTAGCACCCGGCACCGCCGCCCAGCTGATCGTGTTGCTGGAAGTCGTGCCGGTGGTGGTGACGGACTGCTCGTTGGAGCCGATCGTTTCGCCCAGACCGTTGAGCGCGGTCACCTTGTAGTAGTAGGTCGCAGCCGCCAGCGTGCCGCCCGTGGTCGACGTGGTGGCCGGTGCCTGAACGGGCGCTGTCAGCGTGGCGGGCGTGAGGCTTGCCGCATCATAGGCAAAGCCGCCAGCGGTGCCGGCGACGATGACGTTCACGCGCGCCAGTCGGCATTGGCCGAGGGAAAAGTCCTTCTGAACCGTTGCCACGACTTGGGCCGCATTGACGTTCAGTGCCTGGCTCTTGCCCTGGCGGATGTAGACGCCATCGCTCATAGCACCTCCCGGTAGAGTGCGCCAGCCTCAATCACCTTGCGGATGTCCTCCGGCACGGTGACGATCTGGCCTTCCTTGAATTGGCGCAAAACCCCGTTCTCCATCCAGCCGATCGTCTCGTCCATGACGATGGATGCCGGCAGGGTGGACTGGGTTTCGCTCTTTTCTTTCTTTGCCATCTTGTCCTCAGGCCACGGGAGCGCCGGCAGCCGTCAGCGCGGCGGCAAGCTGCGCGTCGACCACTTTCGGCTTGCCATTGCTGAACTGGATGTGGTGCCCCTTGTAGGGAAACACGAAGTCCTTGCTGGGCGTCTTGATGTTGCCGGCGCCATAGGCGGTCGACAGCTGGGCGGCGGTCAGTTCCTGAACGACGCCGTTGGAGACATTGGTGACGGTGATTGCCATGATGCACCTCAGAAAGTTGAAAGGGCCGAGGTTTCCCCCGGCCCTTCGAGGTTTCAGAACGATCAGCCCGCGTGCTCGATCACCACGCCGCGCTTGTAGTAGCTGGCCGAGGCGGTGGGCACGATGTTGGTGTTCACCGTCTGGTCGGTCGGGGCAGTGAAGCCGCCGATCCAGTACCACGACTGGGCGATGATCTGCTGCAGGCGGTCCAGCGGCTCGCGCGTGACCTGCACGATGTCATCGACGATGTCGATGATGCCGTTGTCGTCGGGGGTGTCGGTCTTGCCCATGCCCTCGAAGTCGCCCTCGACCAGCGCCTCGGCGCCGACCAGGATGGGGCGGCGCACGGTGACGCTGCCCAGGGTCTGCACGTAGGCCTCGGTCGTCGGGATGACGCGCACGTCCACCAGCTCGACCACGCGACCCATGCGGAATTCCTTGGCCGCGCCGGTGGCGCCTTGGAACAGCTGCTTGAAGTCCGGATCGGCGAAGAACTGGCGGCCGGAGACCGGATCCAGGTACAGGTTGTACATCCCGTCGATGGTGGGCACGGCGTTGCGGCGCAGGTAGGCCACGGCGTCCAGCACGTTGCCCATGGTCAGCAGGTCAGTGCCGGTGATGGCGCTGGTGTTGCTGCGGCCATTGGGGCGCAGGATGAACGGCGCGACGCCGCTGCCCGAGTTGTAGGCGGTCACGGCGTTGAGCGCGGTGCCGTCGGCCACGGTCACGTTGCCCGAGAAGGTCAGCGTGCCGGAGATGCCGCCGGGCGCGGTGGACACGTTGGAGCCGTCAGCGGCCACACCGGTCAGGGTATAGACGTTGGAGCCCACGGTCACGCTCATCGTGTTGGTGCCGGACACAGCGGTCAGGACACCGTTGACGAACACGTACTGGAAGCCGCGGATGTCGTCCACGCTGATGGTGGCAGCCGGCGCGCCCAGGGTGGTGCGCACGCGGGTGTTGCCGCCCATATAGGCGTTGAACAGCGCATTGCGGGCCAGACGGTCCAGCGACTGGGCGGCCTGAATACCGTTGGTCTTGGCGTTTTGCAGGAACTGCTCGACGATGCCGACGCGGTTGGTGACGGTGTTCAGGTCGATGGTGTCGCCGTACATGGCGATCGACAGCGTGTACTGCTCCACCGTCCAGGTCGAGGCGGTCAGGCCGTTGTCCAGGTTGGTGTTGGCCGACGGCGTGATCGGCGTGGTGACCGGAGCCTTCAGACCCGGGCGGGTCTTGGTGATGGTCTCACCGATCTGGTTGGGGAACAGTTCGCGCCGCGCGACCTGGCGGAAGCCGAGGATCGACTGGATCGCGTCCTGGAACTCACGCTCCAGGAAGTTCTGCTGGATGATCGGCTGCAACGCCGAAGGGAATGCTTGAATGCCCATTTGGTACCTCCACAGGATTGATTGATGGTTCAGTCAGTCCCATGGGCGCCTGGCCCCGATGGACGGTGACGGCTTGGCCGTCGTGTGTTACTTGCGAGCGCCCTTGATGGCGGCGTTCTTGGCCGCAGCGTACTCAGCCTGGGTCATTTCGGTCACCTTCTTGGTTTCCGTCTTGCCCTTGGGAGGGGTCTGCTGCGTGTTGCTGGTGTTGGCCGTGCCGAAGAGGTACGGCTTGGCCTTTTTCATTTCTTCCATGAGGGCGTCTGCCCCCTCGACTTCACCCTGGTCGTTGAGCTTGACCTTGGACAGATCGGCCAGTTTCAGGCCGTCCAGGTCCACCATGCCGGCTTTCAGTGCAGCGGCCTTGAGCTCGGCGCGGATGATGCGATCGTTGGCCGCCGTGTTGGCTGCGGTGATCTTGTCCTCTGCGTCCTTGGCTGCCTTGGCCAGCGCTTCTGCAGCCTCCTGGGCCTTGCGCTCGGCTTCCTGCGCCTTGGTGCGGTAGCTGGCCGACTCGTGGCGCAGCTCCTGCACGTATTCGCGGGAGAAGCTCTCCGGTGCTGGCTTCCGGTCGGACTGCTGGCCGCCTTGCTGGCCGCCACCGCCCTCGCCGCCTTCACCGGCTTGATTTCGTAGGGGGAATCGCTTGTTGAAGATAGGCATCTGGCCCTCGTGGAAGAAACCGGCATCAAGCCGGGGTTGGAACATGCCCAGGCATCAAGCCCGGGCGCTTACTCTGTGATCTTGACTTGCTTCTCGGCACCTGCTTCGCGCTCCAGACGCTCGGCTTCGGCCAGTTTGAACTCGGCTTCCGTGTCCTCAATGTCGAACGCGGCCGCGATCATCTTGATGGCGGTCTGGCGGCTCAGGATGCCGGCGTCGATCATTCCCTTGAGGGCGGTCGCCATCTGCACCAGGTCCTCTGCCGTCGGCGGAAACCAGGCGGCCCAGCGCAGCGCGATCGGCGCCTTCGTTTCCAGGCTGCCCAGCTTCGTGCCGTCCTTGAAGATCAGCGGCAGCTTCTTGCTGGCGGCCACGACCATGTTGAGCAGTGACAGCAGCGCGCCCTCGCCGTAGCTGATGCGCAGCTGGTCGGCCAGGCGGATCAGTGGAGCATTCATCAGCTCCATGGCCCGGCCAGACTGGGCAGCGCTCACCTTGTCGGCGTTGCTGCGGTTGCCGTGGGCGGTCTCCAGCGCCATCTCGCGCAGTGCGCGCACATACTCGATCACGGCAGACACCGCCGATCCGTTGATCTCAAGCAGCTTGGCGTCGCCTTCCTTGTCCACGACGATGGCGTTGCTGGCGCTGCGCACCATCGGGCCGTCGCTGTTGGCCGGCTCTTTCAGCAGCAGAGTCGGGTCGGAGCTGTATTTCAGCCCTCGCCCGGCCTGGCTCAGCTGGTAGTCGATCTCGATGCTGGTGTCGATCACCTCATCGGGGAAGGTGCAGGCGCCGTCGATCTCGTCGCCGCCCGGCAGGTTCTTGACCCAGACGACGGGCACGAAGCCCAGGTTGTGGGTGACGCTCCTGACAGCATCGCGCACGAAAACCCGGTTTTCCTTGGCGTCCGACACCTTCAGGGGGTCGAACCATGTCTCCTCGGCGCCGGTCCATTCCCGACGAAACCAGAAGTCGACCGTGCGGTCGTCGTCCTTGACCGGGTATCCCAGATCCTTCAGGGCCTTGCCCTTGACCTTGTACTGCTCGACGACCTTTTCCAGCGTGTCCGGCGCGTCCTTCTGCCAGATCGGCGTCAGGTAATCCGAGTCCATGACGTTGAAGAAGACCCGGTTTTGCAGCACCCGGAACAGGATGGCCACCGAACCAACCGAGCCGCGCGTGGCGGCGTCGATCATGATCTCGTTGAGGCTCGTTTCCTTGATCAGCCTGGTCAGCTGCGTACGAACGGTCTCGCCTTCTTTGCCGGCATCGATCTTGGGGAAATGGCCCTCGCTGAATAGCAGCGCGACCGAATCATCGACCACCAGCTTGCACAGGCCGTAGCGCACGGACGGCCGGCGCTTGCGCAGCGGGATGTATTCCTGGTTCTCGCCCTTTTCCTCGTGGAAGTCGTGCTCCAGGGTGTCGTAGAGCTGGCCGCGCAGCACCCGCGTAAGGACGGACAGGCGGAACTGGCGCTCCGGGTAGTCCGAATCCTTCGGCATCGTGTTCTTGATCGTCTGAAACATTGCGCTTTTACCTGCCCATGTGGCCGATGTGTGAGAACTTGGCCGGATCGGGCGGGGCGATCAGCGCCGCAAAAGCCCGTGAAAGTGAGTCAATCTGGTCGTCGTTGGCCCCGTTCGGGAACATCCGCATTTCATTGATCAGTTGGTCATTCCAAGGACCTCGAAGCATCATCACATTACCCACGTTGACCTGGGCAGCCAGCGGCTCGGCACGGGTTACCTTGTCGCCAGTCTCCGGGGACGAATCGACCGTGTAGCCGGCCAGCTTGCGGGTCAGGTAGAGAACCTGCGTCTTGCCTGCCTGCCCCGGATCCTGAGGAATGCTGATGCGCGTTCCCTTGCCGTCGCGGCTTGCCGTGTTGGCCATCGCCGCATCGCGCTCATCCGGACCACAGCGCAGACGCACCATGTCGGCGATGACGAATCGGCCATCCGCCAAGCGGCCGATCTTGCCGCCGGCCGTGAAGTCGCCGTCCACCGTGGCCGCCAAGTCCCAGCCGCGCACCCATTTGATGGATTGCCCTTCCGGAATCGCATCGATCACCGGGATGGAGTCGGGCTTGAAGAGGCCACCCTCCAGCGGCGCGGGGCGCTGCTGGTACTGGCCGGCAAAGTTGTACGGGCTGGCCTGCTGCATTGTGCGCAGCATCTCGGCGGTGTGCTTTTCTGGCCAGAGCGCCTCGCCGGTCTGCTCATTGAGCGCCGGCAGGCAGACGTGCTCCCATTTCTCGCCGTTTCCTCCATTGAGCAGCCAGCCGGCCAAGTCGTGCTCATGCAGTCGCTGCATGATCAGCACGATGGGCGTGTTCTTGGGGTCGTTTTTTCGGCTTTCCAGAGTGTTCTGGAACCAGTCCAGCACGTTCTGGCGCATGACGTCGCTGTTGGCCTCGTCTGGCTTGTGCGGGTCGTCAATGATGATCGCGCCGCCGAAGCCTGGGCGCTGCTTGCCGGCGCCAAAGCCGGTGATCGTGCCGCCTGAGCCCGCGGCGTAGACCGTTCCGCCTGCCGTGGTACGCCAGTCATGCTTGGCCGCGCTGTCGCTGCGCAGCTGGGTATCCGGGAAGATCGCCCGGTATTCCTCATGCTGGACCAGCTCGCGGGCAATCCATGAATTATTTATGGCCAGTTGCGCGGCATAGCTGGTCAGGATGAATTCAGCATCCGGCGCCCGGCCCAGGCACCATGCCAGCCAATTCAGCACCAGCTCGGTCTTGGAGTACCGCGGCGGGACGTTGATGATCAGGCGCTTGATTTCGCCCTGATATACCCGGTCCAAGGCCTCACAGATGCGCTGGTGATGCGGAGCGGCAAGCCAGTGAAAGTGCTTGCGCTGAAAGAACATCCAGCGCACGAAGCTGTAGAAATCATCCCGGGCCCGGCGGCGTTCGCGCTCAAGTAGGAGCTGCAGCTTTTCGCGGTTCGAGGCCATGTTTTGCCAGTTCCGCGTCCAATTCGTCGTCAGTCAGGTCGCGCTGCGTCTTCGTGGCGATAGGGCCGCCATTGGGCCCCGAAACTTCCACCGACTGCAGGCGGGGGTGCATATAGGGTGCGGCATCCTTGGCCACCGACGCAGCCTCGATCATCAGGTCGATATAGGCGACGTTGCCTTTTCCGTCTGGCCCGGAGCCCAGTTTCTTGATCTCCTCGGCCTTCTTCACCAGCTCGGTCATGGTGTTGAGCATGACTTCCAAGGGGGTGACGCCATCCCGGGCAGCTTTGTCGGCGATCTCGCGCGTCTTCTGGTTTGCCTGACCGGGCTTGCGGCCAGCACCGCGGCGCGCGCCGCCTCGTGATGTGGTGGCCATTTGAATTCCTTTGAAAACCTTTGAAAAAAATCAACCTAATCAAATTAATCAAAGGTGGCCAGCACGCCACCCAGCAGCCGGAAAGGAGCAAACGGCACTGATGCTGGGGCGGCTGAGGCCTATTGAACTCGTGCCGTGAAATCGGCTTTGACCGGCCATTTCAGATTCGGCTTCAGGTTGTGGCGCTCGGTAGAACCCGGGCGCACGCCCCTTGCGAACTGCAGATCGTCATTCCGGTGGCAGAAAGACAATCCAAGATCGGCCCCGAACTTCAGGTTGTTCAGGAAACGCTGGAAAAAAGGGTTGCGCCCTGGATACCACTCGTTAGGCGGCATTGGGACGCGGATCTGCGCGAAGGCTTCTTGCAGACCGGCGTGAAGCGCCTTTTCCTGCAATAGCGTGCCATCTATGGTGAAGAGAGGCGAAATCTCAAATGGGCAGCCCGTTTGCAGCTCTGCTATCCGCTTTTTCACGTCTTCGTGTTGCGAATACCCGATTTTTACAAATTGGAGCTGCAGGATGTGGACAGCGTAGATCACAAAACCCTCACACGCGCCAATACAGCGCAGGGTCACACAGAACAGACTTTGGGAAAGGGCGGTGTGTTCACCCCTTGTCGGCCGGCCAGCCTATCCCAAGCCATAAATGAATGCCGCGGCGCGGGACGACCCAGCTCCATGAAATGTGTCTGGCGAGCCCGGCCGGGCAAACGAAAAAGCCCGCATGGTGGCGGGCTTTGATTTCAGGCGCCCCGGCCTGCCTTCAGGCAACCAGGGCGCGCGACTCGGTGTCGCGGAGAATGGCCGCGATTCTACACAGATTCGTCAAGTACGCAAGCGGCGGACGCGGCCGCCGTCTCTTTTTTGCTGAAATGCGCCCGCCAGACGTTCCAGAACATGCGCAGGCCTGCCAAGTGGGAGCCGTCCCAGGTCTTCTGCGTCAGGCGCAGCATGCGGCGCTGGGCGGCCACGGGCAGGCGCCCCGGGATGTACTGCGCCTGCAGCACGCGGCGGTACTGCTGTGGCACTGCCTGCAGCGCGCGCTGGACGTCCATGGCGTGGAAGTCGGCGATCAGGATCTCCCGCGGCTCCTCGCGGTTGTCCAGGCTCACCGGCGGCCGGTAGCGATGCTCCGCGCTGGCGCAGTGCTGCTTGCGGAAGCGGTCCATGGCCCATCGGCCGTACTTGGCCAGCAGCAGGTCGGCGTCGCGCAGGTCGGAAGGGATGTGCATGGGCGTCCTCGGGTCAGTTGTTCATCAGGCGGCGGATCGTCACGTCAAGGGCTTTGAGCTCGTCCATCTTCTTGATGGCCCACATCCGGCGCTGGCCGTGCCAGCCCAGCAGCGGATCCTGGTGGCAGTCCTTGCACAGTGCCACGGCGGTGTATTGCAGCCGCTGCTCGATGTGGTGGGCGTCGCTGGGCCCGGGCTTGTCGCAGACGCTGCACGCGAGCTCCTTGACCCGCGCCAGATGGGCGCGTTCTTTGGCCGACAGCTGGTTATTCACCGAACTCCCCCAGGATGGCCTCAATCATGTCGGTGCGCTGCGCGGTCTCCAGATGGCGCCACAGCGTGCGGCCGGCGTGCTCGGTGCGCAGGAAGGCGACCATGTCGTCGTGCACCTGGCGCATTTCGTCGTCCTCGAGCCTGGCGTAGCTGATCGACCGCGGGACCGGGATCACGCCGCCCTTCGGGCCCGGGTGCCAGTCCACGAACCCGCTGCCGACCTTCAGCCAAGTGCGGAAGGCCTCGAACTGGTCGAACTTCTCCTGGGCCTCGAAAACGCGCTGCTCCAGCGCCATGTGCCGGCGGTGGAATGGGCCGCTGCGCTCCTTGTGCGTGCGGATCTCGACCATTTCGCCGGGCTCCAGACGCATCAGGCCAGCGACGAACCTGCGCCACTGCTTGCGGCCACGCTCGCCCAGGCCGTCGACCAGACCGAACAGGACGCGGCGCGCCGCCTCGCGATCGGCCTCCGGGATCTCGGTCGGCTGCTGCTTGACGAGGGTGATTTCGCTCATGCGTGCTCCACGATCTCAAGTCCTAGGTTGCGGGCGATCACGGCCTCCAGGCGGGCGCCCTTTGATTCCTCCCAACCTGGCAGCAGCAGGACTGCATCGCAGGTCGACAGCTGGCGGATCGCCATGCGCATCCAGCCGGCCCAGGTGCCGCACGGTGGCTCCGGGTTCTCGGCCGGGTTTTCGACGTGGTGGCCTTCGGCGCGGAGCCGGGCGGCTGCGGCGTGGAAGGCGGGGTAGTTGAAATCCTGATGGCCGCTCATGGGGCCGGCGACGTACCAGCGTTTCATGCGGCCTCCATTACGGCTTCGATGAAGACTTGCGCGACTTCCGGGACGATGGCATTTCCATAGCCCTTGCAGCCTCCCATGACTCCGGGTAGCCCATTAGCCAGTTGCGAAATGAGGTTGACCTCACCAGGTCCGGGCGGCCAAGATCCACGATCTGATCGCAGAGATTGGCGACATGCAGCCGCCCGTTCTTGCCTCGCTTGATCCTGTTCCCCTTGCCACTCTGCCCCTTCCCGTCGCGGGTAGTTGGCGTTTGCCACCCAGAAGAGCCGTTGCCTGATCTGGGGAGCACCGATGCTCGCAGCGCACAGATCTGCGGCCCCGACTGCATATCCCATCTCTTCCAGGTCAAGGCGTACAGCCGAGAGCCACGACCTACCAGCTTTGCTTGCAACCTGTTCTCCAAAGACTTTTGGAGGCTGGCGCTGCGCGATAAGCCGACCGAAGACTGGCCAAAGATGTCTTGGATCACTGGCACCTGTTCTCTTGCCGGCTTCACTGAAAGGCTGACATGGGCATGATCCAGTCCAGACGGGGAGATCATCCGGCCATCCGGCCATGCGCAAGGCGAGACTCCACCCACCAATGCCTGCGAAGAAATGACATTGGGTGTATCCCACAAGCTCATCTGGTCGTACATCCTCGATGCTCCTTTCGTCCACCACTCCGGGCGCAATGTGACCGGCTGCGATGAGGTTGCGCAGCCACTGCGCTGCGTAGGGGTCTATCTCGTTGTAGAAGGCGGTCAATTCATCCCCCACTGCTTTGCGGTGCGCCGGATGACTTCGGCTGCATGCGGGCCGTGAGCTGCGCCGGAAGGTCGCCGAACATCTCCGGGTGCTCCTGCGCCAGCGCCTTCGCGCTGTGCCACGCCTGGGCCTTCCAGCCAGGATGCGCTGCCAGCATGGCCAGGTGCTCTAGGGCCCTTGTCCTGATCGCTTGCGGGTCGAAGGACATAGATCATGCGAGCCCCGCGAATGGGTTGCTGTAGTCGCGCCAAGACTCGCCGCGGCGGATCCTGCAGATGGCGCTGTGGTGGGCGCCGTATTCCTCGACCAGCTCGATTCCCGGCCTCGGATCCATGCGGATGGCGCGCACATCGTCCAGCGTCAGCTCAGACTGGGCACGGCGCGCGATGGCAATCTTCATCTTCCGGTCGGTGGTGAGCGGGACGCCCTTGAGCAGAACGCCGACTTTGCGCGCCACCAGGTGGTCCGGGTGCACGCAGCCGTCCACCTCGCACGACGTGCCGACGCGCAGGCCCTTCGGCACGTCGCGGCCATGGGCCAGGGACCAGACGATCCGGTTGACGGAGTGCAGCTTGTAGTCGATCCTGACCTGCGGCACCTTGCCGTTGCCGCCGATGTGGCCGGCCCACATCCAGCAGCCATCGCGCTCGATGACGCGCTCCAACAGCCAGTCGAGGGTGATTTCTTCGATCTTCATGCTGCCTCGGGCATGACGTTCATGCGTAACGCCTCGCGGGCCAATTTCAGCGCCGTTGGGTTCACGCGCAAGCCGCCTCGATGCTTGTTGATGATCGACCTTGCCCACGCCTTGTGATCGACCGTATGGCCGGCGGCGCACTTGCGCACCGGTGCCAGCTTGGCGAGCTCGGCCTTGACGCGCTCCGGGTCAGCCGCAGGGGCAGGAAGCTGCCTCTCCTCGGGTGCCGGGGCCTGCCGGCACAATGCCTTGAACTCGACGGCGTTTGGGCAGCGCGCGGGCAGGTTTTCCAGCGCCCAGGCGATGCGCTTGAGCGACCCCGAGAAGGCATCCAGCTCATGGGCCCAGAGCGACTTCACGGCCGACGCCTCGACGCCCTCCCACATCAGGAACCACTGCCGGCCGTAGGTTGCGGCGAGACGGTCGAACAGGCGGTCAACGGCTTCCAAGGGCAACGACATTGCGGGTCTCCTCGACATGAACGGGGGTTGATCTGCGGGCCACGCCAGGCGCGAGTTCGGATGCGCGTTCCTCGACCCTGCGCTGGTCCTGCGCGGCGAACGACTGCTGGGCAGCAGGCTGGCGCTGCTGCTTCTCATCGCGCACCCAGTTGCGCCAAGTGGCCTGCCAGTCCAGCTTCGTGCCGGCCTTGCCTGGCTTGCTGTGCCAGTAATCGGCGAACTTCTCGGCCACTCGCACCGGGTCGAGGTCTGGCCGCTCCTGCCGTGCCCATTCCGCCCATGGCTCAGGCAGGACGAACGGGCTGGGCAAGCGCGAAGCGCGCCCTACTCCTGAACGTAGTGAAGGAGTAGTTATCTGGCTCTGGCTAAGGTTTTCGTTCGGTTCGCTTTCGCTTTCGACTTGGGTTTGATTTAAAAACCCACTGGGTTTTTCTTGGGTTTCGATTGGCTTCTTCTTTGGCCTGCCGCCGAGCTTCCCGTTTGCCTTGTTGGCTTCGATCTTGGGTTGCGCTTCGGCCAGCATCTCCAGCACGCGGCCCTGGGTGTAGCCGGCGTCGGTGACAGTGAAGAACTCGCACAACACAGACTCGACGGCCTTGCGCTCTTCCTTGCTCATGGCGCGGGCGATCCGGCAGCAGGCGTCCAGATCGCCGGGAAGCGGCTGCTCGGTGCTGTAGCAGTGGTCGAGCAGGCGGTCATAGGCCCCGACCTCGGCGAGAGACAGGTGGCCAGTCTTGGCCTGGAAGTCCCCAACGAATCGCTTGTAGAACTTCAAACCACGAGCCCCCAAAGTTTTCCGCCCGAAGTCCCATGCCCGCGCTTGCGAGGCAGGTCCGACCGGATGCACCGGATCTGCGGGTTCTTCTGGTTGGCCAATGCGAGAAAAACCCCACCGAAGGCGCGATCACCCTTGCGCGGGATAGCGCCGTGAGCCTTGGCGATCTCCACCAGATCCTCGCCGCTGGCTTGGCCGACCGCGCGCAGATGCGCCAAGATCGCGGCCTTGGCCTTGTTGCTGAATTCCGGGTCTTCGGCCTCGGCCACATTGCCGCGCATGCGAATCAGCCTGACCAGACCCCAGACCCGTCCACCAGCAGTGCCGTGGCCCTTGGTGCGCATGCAGAAACCCACCGTGCGGATCAGGCCGCGCCGACTCATGGACTGGAACACCCCGCCGAAGGCCCGGGCGTCATGCGGCCGGGCGCCGTGGGCCATGGCCACATCGGTAAGAACCTCGCCGCTGGCCTGACCGACCACGCGAAGGTGATCCAGGATGGCCTTCTCAGCCTTGGCCCCAAACTCCGGGTCCGCGCGCTCGGCCTTGGCAAGGCTGCGCGCTGCGCCCTCCTCGCCCATGGCACGCGCGGCGGTGAAATCGAGGGCGATCTGGTTCATGCCACCTCCTTCAGCGCCGGCAGCACCTTGGCCAGCTCGCTCAGCAGCTGCTCGGCCTTGATGACCATGCGGGCGTTTCGATCCGTATCGCTGTCCAGGAACTTCGAAGCCAGGTACTCGACAATGGCCGCGGCGTCGCCGGTGCTATCCAGCCAGCCCTCCAGGTCGTCGCAGTTGAAGCGCTGCGTGTCGCCATCGGTCGGGTTCAGCTTGCGGCTGAGCGTGCTGGGCGCCATGTCCATGTCGGAGGCCTGCACCTTGAGCGACTTGCTCACCAGCGCTGACCGGTGCGCGATGTAGGACCGCAGCGTCGGGAAACGCTCAGGCAAAGCCGGCTCGAAATTGAGGGTTAACTGGCTCACTCAGCACCTCCCCGCATGAGATGGAAAGTCGAATTGCCGTCTGTTGCCATCTCGGCACGAGGCAAAAAAAGGACAGTTCGTGGCATGAGCACGAACCCCTGGATTCACGTTCTCGACGCACTTCCACAGCGCCTGGTGCTGCAGGCGCGGCCGGCGGCGAATGACGCTCGGATGCATTCAGGCGTCCTGCTCTGCGGTCACTTCGGGGGCGCCATCGGTTCCGATCAGCTCGGGCCAGATCAGATGCCAGTCCTTGGGGCGCGTGTCCCATCGACGCACCAATCCGCTCGTGAGCTTTTCAAGGTGAACCGCCCGGACAGGATTCACCGCCCTTTTATTGGGGTTCTCGTCCGGCAGGGCCATTTGCTGCAGGTACGGAACCTGGATGTCCAGGGCCTGCGCAAGCGTCGCGGCGGCGCCGTCGTTTTGCTGAAGGTAGGTTTTCAGGTCCATGTTTCTCTCGCTTTTGCGAAAGCATACACAGCTTTTGCGAAAGATGCAAATGCTAAATTGACCAAGTGAGAAAACCTGAGCCGAAATACCCCATCGACCCCGTCGTGCAGCGGCGGCTGGACGCGCTCGAGCGCCTGATAGACGCCGAGTACGGCGGAAGTCCCGCCCTGTTCGAGCAGCGGACCGGGATCAAGATGGCCCAGGTGAACCAGTGGTTCAGCGGCTATCGGGCCCTGCGCGACAAGGCGCTGCGCCGGCTTGAGGCTGTGACCAGGAAGCCAGAGGGATGGTTTGACGCCTTGGAGGTGGCCCTGGAGGCTTTAACGCAGGCACCGCTGGAGACGGCCCCTTTCATCATCGACTGCACCAGGCAACCGGATCCGCAAAGTCTGCCCCAATGGGTTCGGAATGCGCGAAGCCAGAATGACAACTACACCCCGGACTTCATGGTGCAAGGCGAGAATGGTGAGATCGTCTACATCGAGGTCAAAGGCCACCAGGAGATCGCCCGGCTATACGACAGGCTTGAGAAAGAGCACCCGGACCAGTTCTTGGTCGTCGGCCCGTGGCGACGCGACTTTTCGAATCTGCGCGGCATGGCAAGGCGCATCGGTGAATATCTGCTGGAAAACTCCCTCATTTTTGAGTCTGCAAGAGCTGAACGCGGCGCCACTGCAGGTACTCAAGATAAGGGCCCATTGGAGGGCCCAACAATAGGGGGACATGTGCCATTGATTTCAAGCGTTCAAGCAGGAGCATTTAAGGAGCACGTCGACAACTTCCACCCAGGTGATGGCGGGATGGAACTAATTGCGACGACGGTACCGGTCAAGCGATTCACCTTCGCCTTACGCGTTTCGGGCGACAGCATGGAGCCGGAATTTCCAGAGGGAATGATTCTGATCATCGAGCCAGAGCTGGAGCCAAACCCGGGCGATTTCGTCGTGGCCAAGAACGGCAGCGACGAGACAACCTTCAAGCAGTTGATCCGGGACGGCGGCGACTGGTATCTGAAGCCTGTAAATCCACGCTATCCCATCAAGCCACTTGGCGACAGTTCGATCATCGGGGTTCTGCGCGCCGTTGAGCGCCGCTATCGATAACGAAGGAGGTAACCATGAAGAAAGCATTTCTGCTGGCCTGCCTGCTGGCCGCGTCTTTTGCAGCGGTCGCCCAGGAAGGAAAGATCAGGGTCTGCAGACGGCCTGGGATCATCGGAGAAATGGACGGCAAGACCGTGCACATCCCGGCGGATACCTACACCGGAAGCTGCAACCGGACCGGCGAGAATTGCCGCGATCTGAGCATTGCCGGTGAGGCCGCAACCCTTGGGCCGGCAAAGAGCGCATGCGTCATCATCAAGGTAAAACTGCTGCACGGCGACGGCCGGCCAATCAATCCAGGCGAGGAGCTTCGGACGCAGTGGTCAATTGCTGGCTTTGAGCCAGTCGTCAGGGTGGTATCCGGTCTTAATTAATAGATCATTCACATGAAAACCGATCAGATAACCCCCACCTGTCGCTATGGCCACGGCAAACTCAAGATGGAGGCGAGAGGGGCCGAGCCAGCCGATAGCTGGTATGCCCTTCTCTCAACTCTGAAGAACGGTCAACTGAACACGGCAGTAAGCTTCGTAACGCGCATATATAGCTGCCCAGTGTGCACCTATGTCGAGCTGCACGATGTGCCGCTGAAGGAGTTCGAAGACAGCCTGTACGCCCACAACCCACAGTTTCGTCAATGGAAGGACGAGCAAGATGGCACAAAGTAATGTCCATCAACTCAAGCATGCTGCGCCGACGCCATTTGACGGCGGGGGCGGTGGTGATGACAATGGCGGCATGGAAGCCAGAATATCGACCCTCGAAGCCATCCTGCCGACCTTGGCCACCAAGGCGGATATCACGGAACTTCGTCTCGCCACCAAGGCTGACGTCGCCGAGATCCGCACGGACTTGCATGAGACCGCAGGCGAGACGCACAAGTGGATGATCGCCACCGTGATCGGGCTCTTCATCGGGTTCGGCGGCCTGTTCCTGGCCATGAGTAATGCGCTCAAGCCTGCCTCCCCTGTCGCCGCCCAAGCGCCAGTGATCATCAACGTTCCGCCTGCCACGCCACCCGCAGCCGCCGGCAAGAAATAGGCGACTGGCGCCCCTCCAAAAACCCGCTTCGGCGGGTTTTTTATTGCCCAAATCTAGGGGTTTTCCCTTACCTTAAAAAAATCTTTCGCTTTTGCTTGCGTTTTACTTTCGCGTTTGCTATGCTTCAAACCATCGCAAATGCGAAACCAAGCCAAGGAGTGAAAGATGCGATCCAACGACCTCCCGGTCACCACTGACGAGCTGGAGCAGTTCTACGGCACGACGCCCAGCCAGGACGAGCTGGGACTGGCCATCGGCACTGCGGCTGCTGACTTCGACGAAGGCGAGCTGGGCGACGTGGTGGCCTGCCACTTCGAGCAGATCACCGGCCTGATCGCTGCCGGCGACGCACTCGCCGTTGGCAACTACGTGATGCACCTGCGCCGCCAGCGCATCGCGGACATGGCCAGCCGCAGGGTCTACGGCCGCCCCGGCGTCATCCAGGCTTCGCAGGTGCTGGTATGAGCGCCGTCCTCACCCCCGGCGTGCGCTTCCAGGGCGCCACCTACGTCGGCATCTGCACCGCCGCCAACGGCAGCCTCTATGCCCTGCTGCTGCTCGATGACAAGCCTGCCAAGCGACTGGGCTGGAATGCAGCCATGGCCTGGGCCGAGAGCCGGCATGCCAGCCTGCCCACACGGCCCGAAGCAGCCCTGCTGTACGCGCTGCTGCCCCACAAGCTGGAGAAGTCCTGGCACTGGACCAGCGAGACCTGCAGCTGGGACGCCTCCTACGCCTGGGATTGCAACTTCACCAGCGGCTACCAGCTCCTCAGCCACAAGAGCTACGAAGGCTCGGCTGCTGCCGTCCGCAGATTGCCCCTTGAGTCCTTCAATTCTTTGATTGATCTGGCGCAAGGTATCGAGGTGCGAGCATGAGCCGCACCTTCTGGCTCCTGCTGCTGGCCGTCATCGTAGCCATCTACAGCGACAAGTGCAGCTCTGCGGAGGTCACGCCCATGCTGGGTGTGGCCGTCTATCAGAAGCCTTCCGACGGCCTCTACTGGAACTACAACCAGAGCAACAGCTTCCAGCTCAACCCCATCGCTGCAGCGGTTCGTGTGGACAGCGCGCCGATCATCTGGAACACCAGCATCGGCCTGCAATACACCTGGTTCGGCACCGTCAAGGCCGACGCCTGGGCCGTCAGCCAGGACGCACCCAATGCTGGCGGCTACATCGCTGACGCCGGCACCTGTGCGGGCCCTTGTGCGCCGCTGGGTCGCTGGCTCATGTCCACTGAGACGCAGGGCATCGCTTTGCTGGCCACCAAGCACATCGGCAACTGGTCATTCGAGGCCGGCGCCAACCTCTACGAGACGCGCACCAAGGGCCATGTGCTGCTGACCGGCCAGGACTGGCAATACAAGGAAGGCCGGTATCTGGGCATCGGCCCGGTCGTCGGCGTGGCCTATCGCATCGGCCCCGTGTCCGTGCACCTGCAACTGTGGCGCATGGAGGGCAAGGGCAGCGACGGCGATCCGTATATCCCGCCTGCCGTCTTCAACGAAAGCCATCAGTGGACGCTGCTGGCGGGCTACTCGTTCTGAGGAGAAATTCATGCTCAACCTCATCCTCGTCGCCTTCCTGGCGATCTGCGCAGCGTTCATCGGGCCGGCCCTGGACGAATCCCAAGACCAAGCCGACGCGCTGCAGCAGGCGCAGCTCGACGCCCGGCACGCCGAGCGCTTCGACACCGCGGCGCGCGCCGTCTGCGGCGGCCCGGAGTCCAGCTACATCCAGCTGGAAAAAGGCGTCATCCAGTGTGTGACCAAGCGCGGTCACAAAACCCTAAAGGCCCACCTGTGAAAACCATGGAACTCAACACCTGCTCGCGTGCCGGCGTTTGTCTGGGCATGCACCCGCCGTGCATGGCGAACTGCCAGCTCAACGACGACCCGACCTGCATGCGCGACGACGACGCCGACCTTCTGTTCGCCGAGCCGCTGCTGTGGTTCTGCCGGATCGCCTTCTGGGTGATTTTGTTCGGCCTGGCTGTGGGCGTCTGCTTTCTGGCCGGCTACTACAGCGTGCACATCAGCCATGCCGCGCACAGCGCGGGCGAGTTCTTCGATCGCCTGTACTGGGTGGCGCTTTCTGTTCTGTACTGAGGACTGGCCATGTTCAAAGACCTGATCGCATCAATTAAGGCAGGTGTGCGCGAATGGAAGCGCCGCACATATCTGCGTCATCGCCGCGCTTCCATCAATGACCTTCCGTTTTAACTTCTGGAGCACACCATGTCATTTGTCGCCACCAAACCCGCAAGCAACTACACCCCGCCGCCTGCTGGCATGCACGTCGCCCGCTGCTATCGGCTGATCGACCTCGGCACCCAGCCGAAGACTTACCAGGGCAAGCCCACTGGCGAGGCCCGAAAGATCATGGCCACCTGGGAACTGCTTGGAGAAGACCGCATGGATGACGGCAAGCCGTTCACCATCAGCAAGTCGTGGTTCCTCTCCATGCACGAGAAAGCAGCCCTGCGCAAAGACCTGGAGAGCTGGCGCGGTCGGCCATTCACCGCCGAAGAAGAGCACAGCTTCGACGTGTCAAAACTGCTTGGGGCCTATTGCTTGATCAACGTCATTCAGGAGCAGGGCCAGGATGGCACGCCATACACCAAGATCGGCGCTATCACGCCTCTGCTCAAGGGCATGCCCAAGCCCGACCCCGTGAACCAGAACACCATCTTTGATGCTGACGAGCCCGACATGGAACTGTTCGGTACTTTCAGCGACAAGATGAAAGAACTGATCAGCGGCTGCCGTGAGTGGCGTGCCAAGCGTGCTGGCGGTCGCCCAGCAACCACGTCGACGGCTCCCGCCGGCGGATCCTCGGGTTTCGATGATATGGACGATGACATTCCTTTCATCGACCCCATGAAGCGCCGCGCGTTTGCTCTGGCGATTTGTTGATAGGAGTCGTCATGAAGCTCTTTCTCGACATCGAAACCATCCCTACCGACCGCGCCGATGTGCGCGACTACATCGCCGCAGGAGTCAGCCCGCCCGGCAACATCAGCAAGGCCGAGACGATCGCCAAGTGGAACGAGGAAAGCCGCCCCCAGGCTGTCGAGGATGCAGTCAACAAAACCAGCTTTGACGGCGCATTTGGTCGTATCTGCTGCTTCGGATTCGCAATCGAAGATGAGGAGGCGCGCACTATCTTCAGCGCAGATGACGAGCGCAGCGTCTTGCTGGAGGTGTCCAAGGCTATGGACTATCACATCAAGCTGAACCAGCGCCTGAGCACCACGGTTGTAGGCCACAACGTAAGCGCCTTTGATCTGAGATTCTTGGTGCAGCGCTTCATCGTGAACAACATCCTGCCGCCCACCGTGCTGGCATGCTCGGCGCAGGCCAAGCCCTGGGAAACCGACAAGGTGTTCGACACCATGGTGCAGTGGGCCGGTGTGGGCAACCGCGTCAGCCTGGAAAAGCTTTGCCTGGCGCTCGGCGTCAAATCGCCCAAGACCGAACTGGACGGCAGCAAGGTCTGGGAATACGTGCAGGCCGGCCGCATCGCCGAGGTCGCCAATTACTGCAAGGGTGACGTTGAGCAAATGCGCGAGGTCTACAAGCGCATGACCTTTGCCGATGTGCCATCTCGCCAAGGACAGTTTGGCGAGCTGCAGACCGCCTGACCAGTTACGGGGCGGCGCCATCCCGGCAGGGCCACAACCCATCCGGCCCGGAAGCACCCACCGACAGCAGCAGCTTCGCCGCCCCAATCCGTTCCATACATCAACCAGGAGCAACCATGGATCAAGACCCCACCCTCGGCCTTCCCGCCCTCGCGCTGCCCGTACTCGGCCAGCCCCTCAAAGGTGGCACCTTCGCCGGCTTCACCACCAAGAAGGACGGCACCCACTGCGCCGTCGCCCTGCTGCCCGGCTTCAAGGAAGACGTCAACTGGGACGACGCCAAGGCTTGGGCTGCCGAGCAAGGCGGCGAGCTGCCCTCGCGCCCCGTGGCTGCGCTGCTCTTCGCCAATGTGAAGGACCAGCTCAAGCCCTACTGGCACTGGACGAGCGAGGAATGGAGCGCCTCCTACGCCTGGAGTTGCGACTTCCTCAGCGGCGGCCAGAGCGGCAGCCACAAGCGCTACGAAGGCTCGGCTGTTGCCGTCCGCCTGATTCCCCTCACCGCCTGAGTCCTTCAGTCCTTTCAACCCCACAGGAGCAACAGCATGTCCTCAGTGACCATTCCCATCGAGTTCGAGCTCACCCCGCGCAGCCGCGCCATCATGGACGCGATCCACAAGGCCATCAGCCCGCAGTTCAAGGCTGAAGATCAGCCCGCCACCCACCCGGTCGACCTGCAGCCTGGTGAGCACTACGCCGGCGTCGTGCTGGACGAAGCCTGCCACGTCAAGCACCACCTGGTGCTGATGGCGCCGCGCGCCGAGGAACTGACCTGGCAGGCCGCCATAGACTGGGCCAAGGAACAAGGCGGCTCCCTGCCCACCCGCCAGGAACAGGCCCTGCTGTACGCCAACTGCAAGCCTCATCTGAGGCCGGTGTGGCATTGGTCCTGCGAAGAGCACGAGGACGACGCCTCCTTCGCCTGGCGTTGCGACTTCCTCAGCGGCAGCCAGTACGGCTTCCACGAGAGCTACGTAGGCTCGGCTGTTGCCGTCCGCAGAGTCTGAGCCCTTCGGTCCTTCAGTCCTTTAACTGAGCCCCATGGCCTACAACACTTTGTCACTTGAACAGAAGTTGCTTACCAAAGCGACGAAACAAGGCGACTGCCTTATTTGGTTCGGTCAGAAGGATCGGCGAGGCTATGGATTCCTTCGAATAGAAGGGAAATTGGTACGCGCTCATCGCATCGCGTATGAACTTGCAAAAGGACCAATACAGGAAGGTTCTGTGATTCGCCACAGGTGCGACAACCCATCCTGCATCAACCATGAGCACCTGGAGGTCGGATCGCAACTGGACAACGTGCGCGACATGCTGGAGCGCGGTCGTGCCAACAAGGCAAAGGGCGAAACCAATGGAAGGGCGAAGCTCACGGCGGAACAAGTTGCCGAGATTCGCAATTCATACGTCCCGCGCAAATATGGTCATGGTTCCCATGCCCTAGCGAAAAAGTATGGCGTTTCAAAGCCGACTATTCGCGCGATTCTGAATGGCGAGGCTTGGAAATGATCCATCACGCCAGCCACAGCCACGCCGATCAGGCGTTTATGGCGCGGCTGCTGCGCCGGCGCGGACATGCCGTGTCCGGGGACTTGACCAAGATTTTCAGGAGAACAGCATGACGCTGAAATTCGTGAACTACCTCGGGGACGATTTACCCCCCCCTGCAAGCTCCGTGCCATCGGTCAGGACGCGCCGCGATCCGCCGCCGAGCTATCACAAAGGCTTTCGTGTCGTTGGCATCCCGCCTGGGCGTGTCGAGGAAGCCGAGGTCGAGCACAACGTTGCACAGAACGAGTTGGTCGCCAAGGGCAGCCCGTTCAAGCCGTTTGACCGAGAGCACTGGATCATGAACGCATCGAAGAAATCCGTGCGCGCGAAGCCCTACGAAGTCAGGAGCGCCGCCGAGGTGTGCGCGGATCTTGCTAAAAAGGCCGGATGGCTTGGCGTCGAAGTTCGCGAGATGAAAAAGGAAGAGAAAAAGTGATCACGCCGCAATTCCTGCTCCCCATCCACACCGAGATCGTGGTCGACCTGTTTGCCGGCGGCGGTGGCGCCAGCACCGGCATCGAGCTGGCCACCGGCCGAGCTCCAGACATCGCCATCAACCACGACCCCGAGGCCGTCAGCCTGCACCAGGCGAACCACCCGCAGACTCAACACTTCTGCAGCGACGTGTTCGAGGTCGACCCCGTCACCGTCACCGCAGGCCGCCCGGTGGGCCTGCTCTGGGCCAGCCCGGACTGCAAACACTTCAGCAAGGCCAAGGGCGGCAAGCCCGTGAGCAAGAAGATCCGCAGCCTGGCCTGGGTGGTCATCAAGTGGGCCAAGCTGGCGCAGCCGCGCGTCATCTGCCTGGAGAATGTCGAGGAGTTCCAGACCTGGGGGCCGCTGGGGCCGGATCAGCGCCCCTGCCCGCAGCGCAAGGGCCGCACCTTCCAGCGCTGGGTGAGCAGCCTGCGCAACCTTGGCTACGCCGTCGAGTGGCGCGAGCTGCGCGCCTGCGACTACGGCGCCCCGACCATCCGCAAGCGCCTTTTCCTGGTCGCCCGGCGCGACGGTGCGCCCATCGTCTGGCCCGAGCCAACCCACGCCGCGCCCGACAGCCTGGCCGTCAAGAGCAAGAAGCTCAAGCCCTGGCGCACGGCCGCCGAGTGCATCGACTGGAACATCCCCGCGCCCAGCATCTTCGAGCGCCAGCGCCCGCTAGCCGAGGCCACCTGCCGGCGCATCGCCAAGGGAATCATGCGCTACGTGGTGGACGCGGCCGAGCCGTTCATCGTTCCCATCAGCCATGCCGGCGACACCCGAGTGCACAGCCTGCGCGACCCTCTGCGAACCGTGACCGGCAGCAGCCGCAGCACCCATGCGCTGGTGGCCCCAGTCCTGACCGAGCACGCCAACGCCGGCAGCCCGCGTGCCTGGCGCGCCGACGAGCCGCTGCGCACGCAGGTGGCGCAGACCAAGGGCGGCCACTTCGCCCTGGTCGCCGCCTTCATGGCCAAGCACTACGGCGGCGAGCCGCAGGCCGGCAAGACCCACACCAGCGTCGACCGGCCGGCGCCCACCGTGCTGGCACAGGGCGGCCGGCAGGCCATCGTCACCAGCCACCTGGCCAAGCTGCGCGGCGACAACGTCGGCAGCGCGGCCACCGAGCCCCTGCACACCATCAGCGCCCAGGGCCAACACCATGCCGAGGTCCGCGCCTTCCTGGTCAAGTACTACGGCACCGACCAGGACCCACGCCTGGAAGAGCCCATGCACACCGTGCCCACGCGCGACCGCTTCGGCCTCGTCATGGTGCACGGCGAGCCCTACGCCATCGTGGACATCGGCATGCGCATGCTGACCCCGCGCGAGCTCTACCGCGCCCAGGGCTTCCCCGAGAGCTACCAGATCGAGCGCGGCGCCGACGGCCGCGAACTCACCAAGACCGCACAGGTCCGCATGTGCGGCAACAGCGTCTGCCCGCCGCTGGCCCGCGCCATCGTGGCGGCGAACTACAGCGAGCAACATGCGGAAAGGATGGCGGCATGACCACCGAACTAGACCGCCTCCGCGAAGAGAACGAACACCTCCGCGGCACCGTACTGGAGCAGTCCGACCGCATCCGCGAGCTGGAGCTGCAGCTGGCCGCATCACAGCGTGCAGCCCAGATCTCGACGCAGATCGGCGATGCCATGGGAGGCGACGTCAGTCTGGTCGCCGGCCTGCAATTGAAGTTTTAGGAGCATCAAGCTATGAGCATCAATGACGCGCTGCTCGATGAGGCAGAGAAATATCTTCAGAAAACGTACGGTACTTATCGCGGACACCCTGAATGGCGGGCCCTGAAAGATGCATTCATTGCTGGAGCAGCCCTCGCCGCCAGCAAGCCTGAGCCGCAAGCACAGGCAGGAGAGCCGGGAAACAATAAAGGGAAAAGCAATGGACGAAATGACAAACAAGGACCTGCTTTGGGCGCTAATCTTCCTTTGGGTGGTAGTCCCGACGCTTCTGTGGCTTGTAGTACTTATAGTTCGCTATCCTCACTTACCGATGTGCTTTGGGGCAGCGATGATGTGATGGCGCTGAACGCAGAGCTAGGCCTGACGATGGATCAGCTTGTGCGAATTGCTAATGTCGTTCTGCAATCCCACCGCGAGGCGATGGCAGAAGTTACACGGCGCTTTGAGGAACTGAAAAGGCATGGCGTCTCGCACCACGCTCATAACGAAGCCATCGCCAAGAAAGACGCCGCGCTGGATGCGTGTGCTAAAGACGCGGCGCGGTATCGGTTTATCAGGTCTGCGACCGCACCTGTCTATGTCGAGTGGTACGAAGTATCAAAAGCCGATGCCTACTTGGCTAACGAAGAACTCGATGCCACCATTGACGCCGCCATCACCCAGGCGCAGGAGGCGAAGCGATGAGTCAACAGGCACACGACTTCGTACCCAATCCTGTTTTGCGGGCGATGTTTGATGACCAATCGCGCAGGGTAGACCCAGTGGTCGCAGAGCTGGTTGCGCTGCGTGAAGCGATACAAGAACTCAGAAATGCATTGCTTCCACCACAGTCGATCATTCTTACCGGGCCCGCAGTAGAGCGCATTTACCAAGCACTTAAGGACACCCCATGACCACACCCACCACACCGGCATCTCCTGATTCTGAGCGGGATAAGTTGATCCGGCTGGCCGATGAATACGCCCAGGCGTTCGCCAAATTCCACTTGGAAAACCTGTACGGCACCAGCAAGTCCTACACCGCTAACTGCAAAGAGGAGGCGGACGAAGCGCGACAAGCATTGATCGCCGCCCTGCTGGCCGCAACGACTGCGCGTGAATGGGTGGGGCTGACGGATGAGGAAATGTCCGACTTGCGGAGGCAGGCCAAGTCCAGCGACAAAACCGCCGAACGCCTTTGGCACTATATCTATGCTGACCTTGTAATTGCGGCGTGGCGCGAGAAGAGCGCCGCAGCGCCTGCCGCTGGTGTGGTGGCGTGGCGGCCAAAATTTGCGAACGGGTTCAGATCAGATTTCGTGACAGGGGCTCCAGATGAACAGACCGTCGCTTATTGGGAAAGACAGGGTGTTGAACTCGAACTCGCTTACACCCACTCCCAGCCCCAACCCTCTGCGCTACCTGATGAGGTGGTGAAGGATGCGCTGAACGAACTTGGGAGCTGCCAAGACGACTATAACTACTTGCTTGGTATCACCGAGAACAAGGACAACCTTCACGGATGGCTTCGCATGAGGGCATCGCGTGTTGCCAAAGTTCGCGCCGCCATCGACGCAGACATGCTCAAGGAGGGGAAGTGATGAAAAAACTAATCGGAAAACTACTCTGCTGGCTTGGCCTGCACAACGTAGAAGATAGTTACTGTCAACGCGATGGTTGCAAGTATCACGAACTCAACGATTGATATGAAGATCGCTGAGTTCCATTTGTGTCTGAGCGATGGTGTGATCCATCGGCCAGGATCGCGTGGCAAAGATGGCTTGCCAAAGCTGCTTATGACGATGGAACACAAATGGGTGTTTATTCCAGAAAAAACTCCAACAAACATTAGTTATGCCATCGCCAGGGCAGCGAAGGTGACTGGTCGCATGTTCAGATCGAAGACCTTTCAAGGGGGCGTCCTAATCTTTATGTATCAGCAAAAGGGTCAAGAATGAAAACCATCACCTACGACGACACCCTGTATCAGCTTGTGCCTAAGGAAAAGATATGAAAAAGCTAATTGGAAAACTACTGTGCTGGCTTGGACTGCATGACGTTGAGGACAGTTACTGCCAACGGGAAGGATGTGATTACCATGAAATCAACGACTGACTTGATTGAATTGGTGCGCCGATTGCGCCTGATTGGCAAATACGATGCAGCAGCGGAAGCCGCTGATTACCTGGAGTCGCTCTCCGCCTCCCCCACTCCACCAGCACAGCCAGCAGAGAGAAGGCCGCTATCGGAAGTGGATGAGCGCACACAAGATGACAGCTTAGACGCAGCTGTTGACTCTATCTACGGCATCACCGCAGCCGCACCGAAGCAGGAGCCTGGAGCATGAGCGAAGTCGAAGAACTACGACAGTCTGTGGCCGACCTTTCGGCTTCCGTGGTCTTCATGGCTAAGACCTTTGGTACGCGCCTGACGCGCGAACAGATGTGTGATCGCCTTGGCGTTCACCGAAACACCCTCGCGCGGCGTCAGTCGGAGGCAGGATTCCCACAGCCAGGCCGGGATGGAAAGTGGCTTCTCAGCGAGGTGATCGAGTGGGAGACCCAGCGCTGAGGCGCTTGGCTATCTCGCTTGCCTTGGGGTTGTAGTAGGTCAGCGCCCGAGTGGTGTTGGTCCAGCCGAACATCTTGCACAGGTCCAGCACATGCAGGTGCTGCGCCAGGCGCGTGGCCGCCGTGTGCCTTGAGTCGTGGAAAGTGAAGCCCTGCAGCCCAGCCTTCTCCCTGGCCCGCCTGAACAAAGCATCCAGCGTCTGTGCCTTGAGGCTGAACACGGTCTCGGAATCGAACCCACGCATCAGATCGATCACGCGCCGCGCGCCCGGGGTGAGAGGAACATCCCGCCCCTTCCCGGTCTTGCTGGTGTGCAGCCGGCAGTGGTCGGCCTTGATGTCATCCCAGCGCAGCGCGCAGATCTCGCCAGCCCGCATGCCGGAGAACAGGGCCAGCAGGAAGGCGCCCGCCACCGCCTGGCTCATCGTCCTGGCCGGCTGCCCAGCCCATCCAAGCTGCCGCAGCATGCGGCGCACCTGTGGGCCGTGGATGACCACTTCCCGGTGGTCCGGCTCGGCCGGCTTGGTCACATCACGGCAGGGGTTCACATCAACCCAGCCCCAGTCCCGGCGCGCGGACTCGAACACGGCAGAGATCAGGGTGAGGTCTCGCAGCACCGTGGCACGGCTGACCACCTTGAGCCGCGCGTCCCGCCAGGTGGCGATGTCCACGGGCGTGATTTCGCCGATCAGCTTCTTGGTCGGCAGCTTGGCGTGCTCCGGCTTCTCGTAGGCCGCCAGCCGGATGATCTCCCACCGCTCCCCCCGCTTACCAGGGGACACCTCTTCGGCATACCGGCGCAGGGCGTCCTGCAGGGTCTTGATGCTGCCGGCACCCGATGTCTTGGCTGTGCGCAGTTCGTGGGATCTGCGGGCCTGCCAAGCCTCTGCATCGCGCTTGGTGTCGAATGTGCCAGACTCCCTAACGCCGGCCACCTCTATCTGGATGTGCCAGCGGCCGGTCTCATTCTTCCTGGGCGTGGCCATTTGGGGATTCGGTTGGGGGAATTTTGGGGGATGCGCTGTGCAGAACAGTGCAACGGGCGCACTGTAGCAGATCGGAGATCCGTGTTTTCCCTCTAAACGGTGCAGCGTTGTGCAACCGTCGCACCTGTATGCACTAACAGGTGGTGCCCGGGGCCGGAATCGAACCGGCACGCCTTGCGGCGGGGGATTTTGAGTCCCCTGCGTCTACCAATTTCACCACCCGGGCTGGGGGC
>JAEHJW020002428.1_pt1 | contig 36388 bp, 33 predicted proteins | sample 9271431 | NCBI WGS metagenome assembly JAEHJW02 | reverse complement strand
GATGCTCCTCAGATTCTGAAGGATTATGAAGCGAAGGCAACTCTTGAGCGCGCTAAACTCAAGTCGTAACTCTGGCAGGATGCGATGAGCTTCGGACTCTCTCCGTTTGGTATCACGCCGTTCGGGGTGTTGGCCGGGGCGTCCGTCGCGCTCGAAGGCGCCGCCGCAGCCCAAGCTGCCGCCGCCGGCGCGATCTCCGTATCTGTGCCGCTGGCCGGTGCCAGCGTTGCAGTGGCGACCGCAACCGGGGCTGTCTCCGTCAGCATTCCGCTGCTGGGCGCGGCGCAGTCGCAGGCCGACGCTTCCGGTGCGCTGTCCATTGCCGCGAATCTCGCCGGTGCCGCAACCGCCACAGCAAACGCATCCGGCGGCCTGAGCCTGAGCATCCCTCTGTCTGGTGCCGCTGTTGCGCAGGCGCTGGCTGCGGCCGGCATTACGTTGGGTGTGCCACTGTCCGGCGCGGCCATCTCCGAGGCTGTTGCGTCCGCCGCGCTGTCGCTCGGTGTGCCGTTGTCGGGTGCCGCAATCTCCAGCGCCAGCGCATCCGCCGGGCTTGACATCAACATTACTCTGTCTGGCGCAGCGATTGCCGAGGCTGCCGCGAATGCCGGTCTTGCCGTGGGCGTAAACCTGTCCGGCACGGCCGCCGCAAGCGCCAGTGCGGCCGGCGCACTCAATCTTGCCGTGCCGCTTTCCGGCGCTGCGTTCACCGTATCCAGCGCGAATGGCGCGCTGACTCAGATCGTGCCGCTGTCCGGGGCTGCCGCTTCGGCTTCGCTGGCGACCGGCGGGCTGGATGTGTCGGTGAACCTGTCCGGCGCGGCGCTGGCCGAGGCGCTGGCCACCGCCGGTCTGGCGAGCGATTTCGGCGGCGCGGCAACTGCAACGGCGTCGGCGTCTGGCGCCATCACGCTTCGCGTCAATCTCGACGGCGCGGCGGTGGCGCAGGCAATCGCAGCAGGGGCGCTCACCGCTGTTGGCCTGATTACCGCTGGCACGCCGGGCTGGCTGTTCAGGTCGCCGAAACGAAACTGGCGGGTAGCGGAAGACCCGCGTGACTGGCTGATCGACGCACCGCAACGCAACTGGGAATTTGACATGCCGGAACGAAACTGGGTGATCACGTCACCGCAACGAGATTGGAGGGTGGCAGCATGAGCGCACCAAAAGTAAAACACACGGCAGAGTCCGTCATCCTGGAGTTCGACTTCTCCAGCGAGCTGACATCCATTGATTCCGCAACAATGACCATCGCGGCCGAGGGTTCCAAGCCGGACGCCGCTGCCGCATCGGTTCTGGACGGCGCCCATCAAATCAGCGGGACGCGAGTCTATCAGCGCATTTCAGGTGGGGTTCCGGGCGTTCTGTACCACTTCACCTGCCTGGCCACAAAAGGACTCGACAAGATCGTGCGCGAAGGCTACGTGCTGGTGCGCTAGCTTGCGGCGGGGGTGGCATCCATGCGCCAATAGCCATAGGCATGATAGGCGCACATTAACCGAAATCGTGAGCACTTAAATCATGCAAACAATCAGTGTTTCGACCCCGTTCTTCCACTACATCTACATTGGCACCGCCGCCGAACGCGCGGGATTGGCTGCTCCTGGGGTGTACTCCCGGTTTATCGAGACTGACTCTGGCAATGAATATCGGTGGGGCGGCGGCGCTTGGCAGGCAATCCAGGCTTCCGGCGTCAGCAATGTTGCAACCACAGGTGCAGGGATCAATATTGCTGCATCGGTAGACGCCAATAATGCGATTGCCGCCAACGTGGACGCTGCGGTTCCGGCCGCAACCGGGTTGCGACTGGTCGGGTTTGCGGCGCGTGAATCAGCCGCCACTGCCGCTGCTGCCACATTTATGATTATCAATGGCGCGACCGGCGCGACCGACAGCGTTGTTGTCCCGGTCGAATTGGCCGCCAACGCAAGCACATCGGGTTATTTCGGGCCAGACGGAATCGCGTGTACCGCCGGCATCAGTATCCGCATGGTGGCTGGCACGGCGGACGTATCCCTTTTCTACAAGGTCGTCGCTTGATAAACGACTTTTTGTTGTCAGAATTCCATTCTAAAGCTAAAGGACAAATTCAATGACTATCGAATTCATCAAGGCGTGGAACAGCTACACACCTGGCAGCTCTGCGACGCTGCCAGCCGATGTCGAGGCTAACCTCGTGTCGCTCGGGATTGCGTTTGCCGAGCCGGTATCGGGCAAGAAGTTCATCATGTCCGAATCTGGTGGCGCCGTCGCGTCGGTTGCCGCAGCGAACGGCACTGCCGCCGCCGCAGCAACGGCCACGTCTATTGCCGCAGCCATCCCGGCAGCGGCCCCCGCAGGCGGCACCGGTACGGCAGCGGGCGGATGGGACACGGCAGCAAACCGCGACGCGGCAATTGCCACCATCAACGGGCTGCAAGCCTATGCGGCCGAGCAGAAAGCCGATTTCGACGCGATTGTGGCCGATGTCGCGGACATTCGCAGCAAATACGCCGCTGCTGTAACGCTTGCCAATGAAGTAAAGGCACAGCTCAACGCGCTGCTAACCGAACTCAGGTTAGCGCGGGTCATCGCCCCATAACGGCCAGCGATTGATAGCCGCCTTCGGGCGGCTTTTTTACGCGCGGCGGGGGTGAGCCTCGCCAGATGAACCTGGTTGGCAGAATCCGGCGTAATGACCGAAGCCGAATCCCGTCTGCGCCGCCTGCTTGACGATTTCCCCTATTACGCCGCAAACGCCTTGCGCATCCGCGACAAGGGCGGGCGCGTGGTGCCGTTTGAACTCAACAGCGCGCAGGTTCTGCTGCATGAGAAGGTCGAGGCGCAGCTATCGCTGACGGGAAAGATTCGCGCGCTGGTGCTGAAAGGCCGACAACAGGGTATTTCAACCTACGTCGAGGGCCGCTTCTACCACAAGACCAGCACGCAGACCGGAAAACGCGCCGTCATCATGACCCACGAGGCCAAGGCGACCGCCAACCTGTTCAGCATGGCGAAGCTGTATCACGCCTGCTGCCCCGGCAATCTTAGACCCACTGCCAGCAAGGACAACGCAAACGAACTGGTGTTCGGGCGTCTGATGTCTGCATACAAAGTTCTGACCGCTGGTGCCAGCGAAACCGGGCGCGGCGACACGGCGCAGTTGTTCCATGCCAGCGAATTCGGTTTCTGGGCGAACGCCGCAAAGCACATGGCCGGCATCGGCCAGGCTGTCCCGGACATGGAGGGGACTGAGGTATTCATCGAATCGACCGCGAACGGCGTCGGCAACCCGTTCCACCAGGCATGGCAGGACGCCGAAGCCGGGCTGACCGAGTACATCCCGATTTTCCTGCCGTGGTTCATGCAGACTGAATACCGCCGCGAGCCGCCGGAAGGCTTCGTGCTGGACACCGAGGAAGCGCAGTACGCCACCACCTACGGCCTCGACGAATTCCAGATGGCGTGGCGGCGCAACAAGATTCGCGGCGACTTCAAGGGCGACATCAGCCTGTTCAACCAGGAGTACCCGGCGAGCCCGGAACTGGCGTTCATTCGCGCGGGTGGCGAGTCCTATATCAGCCAGGCGCTGGTCGCCAAGGCACGCAAGCACAAGGCCGAGGCGCGCGGCGCCAAGGTGCTTGGCATCGACCCGGCCGAGTTCGGCAGCGACCGCTCGACCTTCGTGCTGCGCCATGGCCTACGCATCCTGGAAACCAAGAAGTTCTCCAAACTCGACCTGATGGAGCTGGTCGGCCATGCCTCGATGATGATCCACGAGGAAAACCCGGACGCGGTTTTTGTGGATGCGGTGGGGGTGGGGGCTGGCGTTTACAGCAGGTTGGCAGAATTGTTCCCGAATCGTTTGATCATCCGCGTCCACAGTGGCGCGGCGGCGTTTGACAAGGACACCTATGCCAACGTGCGGGCCGAAATGTGGGGAAAGATGCGGGAGTGGTTCACGCTCGAGCCCGAGATACCGGACAGCGATGAATTCGCTGCTGACCTGTGCGCTCCCGGCTACAGCTACGACTCCGCGCGCCGCGTGCTGTTGGAATCCAAGGAAAAAATGAAGTCTGCCGGCGTGCGTTCCCCCGACTTTGCCGACGCATTGGCGATGACGTTCTTCATGCCGGTCGAAGTGCGCACCCCTGAAATGACCCCCCTGCAACAGAAACTCGCCGGCATCCGTCGCCGGCAGAAACGATCGGCGATGGCCGCATGAACACGACCCAGGCAACCGGCGACACCGCCGCCCAGCAGAACTGGGACCGCTACCGCTACGGCATCGAGCGCGGGCATCTCGACTACATATTCCGGGCGATTCTGTGCGAACGGAACTACCTCGGGGGCGGGCTGCAATGGGACGACGCCGACCGCGCACAGTTGACCGCGGATGGCAAGCCCGCGCTCGAAGCCAACGAGATCATGCCGGCGCTGAATTCCGCCATCGGCTACCAGATTCACAACCGCATGGACATCGCTTTCCGCCCGCGCAAGGTGGTGAGCCAGGCGACCGCCGACATCCGCTCCAAGCTGGCGATGCAGATTGCCGACAACAACAAGCTGCATTGGACGGAAACGGGTGTTTTCAGTGACGGCATGATCGAGCAGCGCGGCTACTACGACTGCCGCATGAGCTACGAAGACAACGTGCTGGGCGAGCTGCGCATCACCGACCTCGACCCGCGCGACGTGATCCCCGACCCCGACGCCAAGAGCTACGACCCGATGAAGTGGGGCGACGTGATCGTGACTCGCTGGTACAGCTTGGACGAGATCGAGGCTTTGTACGGCCGGAAGGTGCGCGACGAGGTCGAGAAGGTCCACGGCGCCGACGGTGAGCAGGACTTTGGCGACGGCGTTGACGAGGCCGGCGACGACGGCGGCGAGCGCAACAAGTTCGGCGACAACCAGACTGGCGGCCAGAGCTATTACGCCTTCTATCGAGGCAGCAAGGACGACGACACCGCGCGCTATCGCATCATCGACCGCCAGCGTTTCGTCTACGAAATGACCGATGTGGTGGTTTCGCAGTACGGCGATGTGCATGTTGTCACCAAGACCAACGGCGAAGCCATTGCCGCCGAGATCGCCGCCGGTGGCACGCCATCCAGGCGCATGACGCGCCGCGTCCGGTGGATCGTGACGACCCGCTACGTGACGCTGTTCGACGAGATCAGCCCCTACGACCGCTTTACGGTGGTGCCGTTCTTCCCCTATTTCCGCCGCGGCAAGACGCGCGGGATGGTGGATAACGCCATCGACCCGCAGAAGATTCTGAACAAGGGTCTGAGCCAGTTCGTGCATATCCTGAATTCTGCTGCTAATTCCGGGTGGACGCTGGAGCAGAACAGTCTCACCAACATGACGGCCGACGATCTTGAGGATCGCGGCGGCGAGAACGGCCTGGTGCTCGAATACGCCAAGGGCGCGCAGGCGCCGAAGAAGATCGAGCCGAGCCAGATCCCGAGCGGCGTCGACCGCCTGCTGGACCGCGCCTTGCTCACCCTGAAGGAAGTCACCGTACCCGACGCCATGCGCGGCTCACAGGGCGCCGAAGTCTCGGGCGTGGCGATCCAGAGCCGGCAGTCGGCCAGCCAGCAGCAGCTTGCCATTCCGCTCGACAGTCTTGCACGGACTCGCGCGTTCATTGCCGGCTGGATCGACTATGCCATCAAGAATTTCTATGACGCCCCGCGAATCGTCCGCATCACCGAAACCAACCCCGACACCGGCGCCGAGGAACACGAGTTCATCGAGATCAACCAGCCTGACGGGCAGGGAGGCTACCTCAACGACATGAGTGTCGGCGAATACGACCTGGTGATTACCGAGCAGCCGATGATGGTCACGTTCGAGAACGGCCAGTTCACCCAGGCGCTCGAAATGCGCAAGACCGGCGTGGCGATCCCGGACACCGCCATCGTCATGAGTTCCAACCTGTCGCGCAAGCAGGACGTGATCAAGCAGATGGAAGGCATGGGCGGCAAGTCGCCGGAAGATACCGCGCTGGCGCAGGCGCAGGCCGACAAGATCAAGGCCGAAACCAAGCACGTCGAGGCCAACACCATCAACAAGCTGGTCGAGGCGACGTTCTCGGCCATGCAGTCGGCCCGGACCATCGCCGAAACCCCGCAGACCGCCGGCATGGCCGACAGCATCCTGAAGTCGGCCGGCTTCGTCGACCAGGACGCGGCGCCGATTGTGCCGGAAGCGCCGGCAGGGATGCCAGGCTTGGATGTGGCGCCAATCGCAGAGAACACCTCGCCAAACTTTCCGCCCCGGCCTGAAAACCCTGCGGACGGAATGAATGCAGGCATTGAGGCTGGCGTATGAGTAAGCGCGTCGACTGGATAGACCGGGCGCTGGTGGTTTCGCCGTACTACATCGGCCTGTGCAAGTCGGCCGACGTGTTCGAGCGCGAACTGAAGCGCATGAAGGTGCCGAAAGCCGAGCGGCCCGAGTTCATTACGCCGGGCGCGAACGCCACGGTGCATTTTTTTGAGAAAGGCGACGGCAAGCTGTGCGCCATCGTCTGCATCACCAAGCCGAAAGGCTCTAACAGAATCCAGCTTGACGCGCTGCTGGTGCATGAGGCTGTGCATATCTGGCAGCGTGTGCGCACAAACCTGGGTGAACGCGACCCATCCCATGAATTTGAAGCCTACGCGATCCAGAGCATCAGCCAGCGGCTGATTGAATCGTATTGGGCGAAACCAACCAAGTAAGACTGGCAACCAACCCCAACCACCACAAAGGACGTACAACATGAAATCAACATTGGTAGCATCTAACGAATCGTGGCGAATTGAGGAAGACCTGCGCACATTGTTGAGCGCGCGAGAAATCCAGAAGGACAAGAAGCGCATGGCGGCAGTCAAGAAGCTGGCCGGCGAGAAGTCGGCTGAACTGAAACTGCTGCAAACCAACGCCGCTGAAGAGGCTGGCGAAAAAGATTAACCAACCAAGGACAGACCATGAGCGAAGTAGCCGAAGACCTGATCGACGAAGTTGAAACCTCCATCACGGATGAAGAAGAGGCCGTAACCGGTGATCGTGGCGACGATTTTAGCCCGTCAACCGACGACGATGAAGCCATTGATCCTGCTGCGCTTGACGAGATTGCAGCCACGCCTGAAGTCGAGGAAGAAGAAGCCGCCAAGCCCAATGGGATGATTCCCAAGGCCCGCTTCGACGAGGTGAACAACGCCAAGAAGGCCGCCGAGCTGCGCGAGGCTGCGCTGCTGGCAGAAATCGAGGCGCTGCGCCGCGGCGAGGTCAAGCCTGAAGCCGCGAAGGAAGCCACAGCGGAAGCCGTGCCGGAAGTGTCGGCCCTTGAGGACGCCTACACCGACGCCCTGATGGACGGCGACCGCGACAAGGCGCGCGAACTGCGCATGCAGATCAACGCCATCATCCGAGATAGCGCGGTTCAGGAGGTCGAGCACCGCACCAATCAGGTTCAGCAGAGCCAAAGTATCGCCGCCGCCGCCGCCGCCGTGATCGAGCAATACCCTGAATTCAACGACGCCGGCGAACACGCCAACGCGGAAGCCATCGGCGAACTGGTCGAGATGCGTGACTTCTTCATCGCGGCCAAGGGAATGAGTCCCGCCGAGGCCATCACCAAGGCCGCCGAGAAAGTGGCCCGGATGTACAACCTGGGCGCCGAACCTGAAGTCGTTGACGAAACCAAGCAAGTCGATGACCGCACCGTTGTAGCCATCAAGCGCGGCGCGAAGGTTGCCGCCAGCCAGCCCAGCACTGGCGCGGTGGGGGTGGGCACCCGTCAGGATGCGGCCAAAGTTAATATCCAAACCATGAGCGAAGAACAGTTCGAAGCGCTGCCCGAAGCTGAAAAGAAACGGATGCGTGGCGACTGATCGAAGCACCCGGCAGGATTCGCGCCCTGCCGGCAAGACCCAGCGATTCCGCAAGAGACAGAGCGTATCTGTCGTGGTTCGGCACCCATTAAGCCGGTTCCGCGATGTGGCGGCGTACAGCCTAGACGTTTCTCAACCTCTATAGGAGTCGCAGTATGTCCATGACAAACTTCGCGGCGTTGACGCCGCAGCAAAAACTGGTTTGGTCGCGCGATGTGTGGAAAGCCGCACGCGATCAGATGTTCATCAAAAAATTCACTGGCACGAGCGATAGCTCGATGATCCAGCGCGTCACCGAACTGACCAAGACCGAGAAGGGTGAGCAGTGCATCATCCATCTGGTCGCTGATCTGGTCGGCGACGGCGTGATCGGGGACAACGAGCGCGAAGGCAATGAGGAGGCGATGCAGTCGTACAGCCAAATCATCACCATCGACCAGCTTTCCCACTCGGTTCGCAACAAGGGCAAGCTGGCGGAACAAAAGACCGTCATCAAGTTCCGCGAAACCGGCAAGGATCGCCTGGCCTACTGGCTGGCCAACCGCACCGACCAGCTCGCCTTCCTCACCATGTCCGGCATCGGCTACTCGGTGCAGAACAACGGTGCGGTCCGCGTCGGCTCGCCGTTCCCCAACCTGGCCTTCGCCGCCGATGTGTCCGCGCCTTCCTCGGCGCGTTCGCTGATGTGGGACGGCACCGCCCTGGCTGCCAGCAACACCGCCAGCATCGCCAGCACCTTCGTCCTGTCGTACAAGGCCATCGTCGACATGATCGCCTACGCCAAGGAGCACTACGTCAAGCCGTTGATGTCGGGTGGCAAGGAGTACTACGTCATCCTGCTGCACCCCAACAGCCTGGCGCAGTTGAAGAAGGACGCCGATTATCAGCGTGCCGTCACCACCGCACTGCCGCGCGAGGCCAACAACCCGTTCTTCACCGGCGGCACTGTGACCATCGACGGCGCCATCCTGCATGAGCACCGCCTTGTCTACACGACCAAGGGTGCCGCATCGGGTTCGAAGTGGGGCGCGGGCGGCGCAGTCAACGGCACCCGCACGCTGCTGTGCGGCGCTCAGGCGCTTGCGATGGCTGATCTCGGCGCACCGGAATGGGATGAAAAGACCTTCCAGTACGGCAGTCAGCAGGGCATCAACATCGACAAGATGATTGGCTTCCTGAAACCCAAGTTTCACTCGCTGTATGACGGGTCCGTTCAAGACTTCGGCATCGTGGCGGTGGACCACTACATCCAGTAAGCGACGGGGCGCCGTGAAAGCGGCGCTCCTTTTCTGCTGACTTAAAGGAGAAGCACATGAGCATCACAAAAGACAGTAACCGCCAGGCTCCGCTGGTCGCAATGGTCGAGATCGGCTATGCCGACATCGTATCCAATGTGGCCTCGGCTGCAATCGAGCTTCCTGGCGGCGCCATCGTCACCGGCGGCGACGTGACCGTAATCACCCCGTTCAACTCCGGCACGTCAGACGTGCTGGATGTGGGCGATTCCGTCACCGCAAACCGCTACGCCAATGACGCAAACATTCACGCCGCTGGACGCACGGCGCTGGTTCCGACCGGCTATGTCACGCCCAACGTCAGCGATGTCAGCGTGACGCTTACCGCAGTTGGCGCAGCAGCTACCGCCGGCAAGGTTCGCCTGACCGTCGAGTACGTCGTGAACGGCCGCGCGGAAACCTCGCAAGGCTAAACCCGTGAGCCGTGCCTGTAACGGGCGCGGCTCATTCACCGCCAAGGAGAAATGATGAAATTCTTCCCCCCCGCCGATGAAGCGATCCAGATTGCCCTGACCACCGGGCATATCGCCATTGTCGAACCGACTGGCACCGAGCTGCACCCCAATTTCCACCGCGAAGCGATTGCCCGCGGTTGCCTGCCTGAAGGCGTCGAGCGCGAAGTGCCCCAGGAAGGCAAGGCGTTCGACAAGATGAGCGCCATCGTCGAGGCCATGCAGATGATGGTCGAAGAGCCGAACGAAGCAGACTTCACCGGCGACGGCAAGCCCAAGACCGATGCCGTATCCAAACTCGTCGGTTTCACCGTGTCGCGCGAAGAACGCGACAACGCATGGGAAGCCGTGGCTGACGACGCCGCGTAATCCATGACCCTGGCCGAACTCCGCTCCCTGTTCAGGCTCAAGGCCGGCGACACAGCGCAGCCCTATCTGTGGGAAGACGCGGAAGTCGACAGCTTCCTGAACGAAGCGGAGAACGAGGCCGCAGAACGCGCCAGCCTGATTTACGACGACACCAGCGCCACCTCTCTGATCGCCGTGGTTGCCGGCACCAAGCGTTACGCGCTGACTGCCAACGTGGTGCGGCTGGATTACGCCGAACTGACCATCCCGCCAGCCACCGAGCCTATCGGAATTGCCATCATCGACCGCCGCGAGGCTGGCCCGCGTTCGCTGTTCCTGGTGCCGGATGCCACGGCCATCGAGTTCAACTTTACGCCTGAAGCAGCCGGCACGCTGCGCCTCGGCATGTACCGCCTGCCTGCCACGCCGATGACGCTGGTGACGGACGTTCCCGAGATCAAGGCCCGGCATCATGCAAAGCTGCTTGACTGGGCGCTGCACCTGGCCTACCTGAAGACCGACAGCGATGCCTTCGACCAGGGCAAGGCAGACCGGCATGAATCCGAGTTCATCGCCAACTTCGGCCAGCGCATCGACGCCAACGTGAAGCGCAAGCAACGGGAGCGCAGGCGGCATACCACCCGCTGCGTCTGGTAGAGATGGCTACCGGAAAACCCAAGACAATCGGGCCGTGGCCTGTCGGCATGAACAACCGCGCGCCGGATTACGCCTTGCCGACCGACAAGTACGGCAAGGAAATCGCACTGCGCAACGCCGTCAACGTGGACATCGACAACCGCGGGCACCTGAGCCGGCGCGACGGGTTCGCACGCGTCACGGCGGCGGTCGGCGCGCACAGCGGCTACTCCTGCGCCGGCGGCACGTTCTTCGTCGACGGCAGCACCCTCAAGCGGCTGAACGACAACGACACCACCAGCGATGTCTGCTCGGTGCATGGCGCGGTCGCCTACGAATACTTCGACGGCGTGCTGTATTTCAGCGATGGCATCAGCACGCGCAAGATACTTTCCGACGGCACGCTGACGCGCTGGGGCTACGACGTGCCGAATGCGCCCTTGCTTGGCTCCGCGCCCGGCGTGCTGCCTGCCGGCACCTACCTGGCCGCGCTCACCTACCTGACGCCTGACGGCATCGAGCACGGCGCCAGCGCGCTATCCACCATCACCGTCACCATGGCGTCGAGCATCCAGTTCATCGGCCTGCCGCAGCGCGGCGATGCAACGCTGCGCCTGTACCTGAGCGCAGCCAACGGCAAGACCCTGTACCACGTCGGCGACACCACTGCCGGCGGGTTCACGGTCTACGCAGAACCGGGCAGCGGCGCCGCGCTCGACAAGCAGTTCATCGACGCGCCGCCGGCCGGCTCGATCATCCGCCAGTACAACGGCCGCATGTACGTGGCAGACGGCAAGGTGCTGTGGCACTCCGAGCCGTTCGCCTTCAGCCACTTCCGCCTGGCCGCCAACTACACGCAGTTCGAGCACGACATCGCCGTGATGGAAGCGGTTGATGCAGGAATGTGGGTCGCCACCACCGCCAAGACCTTCCTGCTCGGCGGCGAGACGACGGAAGCGCCGGTACTGCGCGAGGCAGCGGGCTACGGCGCGGTTCCCGGCACCGGCCTGATCGACCCCGCCACCAAGAACGCCATGTGGTACAGCACGCGCGGTGCCGTCACCGGCAGCAAGGACGGCCAACTGGTCAACCTGCAGGAAGACAACGTCGCCGCCGACACAGGCACCGCCGGCGCGGCGATGCTGCGCGAACACAACGGACTCAAGCAATTCGTCGCCAGCGTGCAGAACAGCACGGTCTCGCCGCTGGCCCTTCAGAGCTTTTTAGAGATGGAAGTCATCCGCAAAGCGTAACCAAGGAAAATCATGGACTTCACACACAAGAACGGAATTGGCTTCGTCTACCAGATGGAGTGCTTTTCGCCGGACGGGAATCTGCTCTGGAGCACGCGCGAAGAAAACATCCTGCCCAACGAAGGGCGCGATTACTTGATGAACGCCGGGCTGAATCTCGGTTCACAGTTTGGTGACTGGTTCATCGGCCTGTACGAAGGAAGCTACGCGCCGGTGGCCACCGACACGATGGCGACTTTCCCGGCGTCAGCAACCGAGATCACCACGTACTCGGAAACTGCCAGGGTAGCGCTGGTGGATGCACCCTTGGCATCAGGCTTGTGGGCCAACAGCGTCACCAAGGCACAGTTCACCTTCACTGCGGCCAAGACCGTGCGCGGTGCATTCATTTCGTCCGGCAGCGTCAAGGGCGGCACGACAGGCGTACTGCTGTCCGCTGTGCTGGCTTCATCCCCGAAGACCGTCAACACAGGCGAAATCCTGCAGGTCGTCGCCGGTTTGTCCCTCGTTACTTTATAAGGAAACATCATGTCGCTCAGTAATTTCTCCGAAAACCTCGCTCTGAACTTCTTGTTCAACACCAGTGCCGTCACCCGCCCGACAGCGTGGTATGTGCAACTGCACATGACCGACCCGACCGATACAGGTACGGCAGGCACGCAGCCGACCATTACGGCCGGCGATTACGACCGCAAAACGCTGGGGGCGACGGGGCTGACGACTTCGACCGCCAGCACATGCAACAACCCTGACGCCGTGTCATGGACGGCGAATGCGGCGGCTGCGACCTATACATTCACGCACATTTCGATCTGGGACGCAGTGACGAACGGTAACTGCCTGGGTGCCGGGCCATTGGCTGCGCCTGAAACAGTTGCGGCAAACGGCGTGTTGACCATTCCCATTGGCAAGATCATTGCCACGCTGGATTAAGGAGTAAGCCATGTCGCTCAAAATCAGCACCGGCCTGCGGGACCATCTTCTCGTAACGGGTTCGTTCAAGGATGCGGTAAATGGCGGCGTGATCCGCGTCTACAGCGGGCCTGTACCGGCGACCGCAGATGCGGCGCTCTCCGGGAATACCCTGCTCGTGACCATTTCCAACAACTCTGCCGGAACCGGGATCACGATGAATGCCGCGTCCGCCAGCGGCGTGCTCGGCAAGAATTCAGCCGAAGTCTGGAGCGGTACGGTCGTCGCCAACGGTACGCCCACGTTCTACCGTTTTTCGTCGCTTACCGACGACTTCCTTCTCAGCACCACGGCCAAGCGCGTGCAGGGCGCAGCAGGCTCCGCCGGGTTCGATCTTAACTTCGCCAATACGACGTTTGTGACCAACGAAGTGAAGCGCATCGACACCTACGACATCGCGCAGCCGACGGCGTAAGGGGTAGGCGATGCCATGTTATGTTGGCGGACAATGCGGTGCTGGCGGGCTACCGTGGCAACTCTTTTTGTCGTCGAACTTTATGGCCTCCGTGGAAAGTGGGAGCGGAGTCCTTGTAGACAATCCAGCGTCTAGCCAGTGGGATATATCGGGCGCGGGGAGTCTTGTAGTTAGGCTCACCCCAACGGCCGCTTTTTCTATTGACGAAATAGTTAAATTTGGTACGTGCCAGAATTTGACGATAGATGTTCGTAGTCCGGCTGATGTAAGCTTGTTTAGCGGTACGCCCGCAGCGTGTGGAGTGGCAACTACGCCAATAAACGCGCCCGTTGGATACGTGTTGATCAGCGGCTTTGTTGGGGCATCCACGTACCTGAGCTACGGGTATTTTAACTATGTAGGCACTCTAGCAGCGGCGTTCTGGCAAAACTTCCATGGCCAGCACGAGTTGGCATGAACATCATAGTTGATGGCCTTCGCAGCACCCGCCTGATCGCCTTCGCAAAACAGAAGCTGCATCTGCTGAAAGAGCTTGGCGGGACGACAAAGACGCTGTTGCTGAACGGATACCTGATCCGCCTGTTGAGCCTCGACGGCATCGAAAAAATAAACATCACGGCGCCGCCAGTGATTGTCGTGTCGCACATCGAATTTCCGGTCGTTGGGGAACTCGGCTATGAGTACGTGTACTACTCGGAGCCTTATGGCGCAACAGCCGCAAGACTCGGCCCTGTTGGCAACAGCACGCCAAGCACTTACCATATCAGCCGCATGATTGTCGGCGGTAACTATGCCGCGCCGGGGTCCGGGGTAATCTTTTCTTCGGGCCATGACCTGTACTCGAAAAGCGAGTGTTTCTTCAACAAGCAGGACGGATTCCCGACCGAAACAGTCGGCTTCCTGCAAACGATGGCGGCCGACTTCACGGCGCGCGACCTGTCCCTTGCTACCGAAGCCATCGGCGAGGCCGGCACAGCAGACAGCCCGGTAGGCTGCTGGATGGTAAGCGTCGGCAACGCGGTCTACGCATCGTTCATGAACACGCTTGGCAACGGGTCAAACACGTTCAACATATTTGTTTTCGCGCAAAACGGCCACACCGATTCAGATTTGTTCGACATGGACGGCGCGGCAGTGCGCGCGCAAACCGGCGTCCCCGCCCACCTGCGGGTCAAGGGCACGTATGTCTACCCGTCGCCCGTGGCGGGGGCTAGAATGGCGGTGTATTGCGATGCGTTTGGAAGCTCTGCTCCGGGCGGCGAAAAAGACCTGTACAGCGGCGTGTATTTCTTCGACCTGTTGCTCAACCCGGTAGACGACACGCATGCGGCAGCGTGGTTAAGTTGGAGCTATGTCGGGCGCAGCCGAACCTACCCGCTCGGCGGGAGTTGGGTTTCTGACGACCCAATGCCCTTGATGGACGGGCCGGTAGTCAATTTTGTTACGCAATCGCACAAGTCATGCACGTATCCGAATGAATCGGGCGGCGTGAGCAGTCTCGTCTACGCCAAATCCGGAACGGTGCTAGGAGAGTATTCATTCACGCCCGGCGCTGTCGCCGCTCATAACGCCGGGTCGGCCTTCCCGGCGTCGATAGGCGACCCGCAAACGTGGCCGACAGTGTTTCGCGGCCAGGACGGCTACCTCTGCATGATGGAGAAGATAGCCGAAGTGGCTGGCGAGCCTACGCACGAAGTTGTCGGGCTGTATGTCGGGTCGCCTTCCGGGTGGGCGCCGGTGGCCGCGTCAACCCTGCCGCTGCTTGCCGTGCGCCCGTTGCTGGTAAGTGCAAACAGGCTGGTCATGTTGGGCGTGGTGTGGGACGATGCGCGGGGGTCTTGCTGCGCTGAATTCGACTCGTCGGTCTCCGGGCAATGGCGGGTACTTGGAAAACTGAGTGATTCCCGCTTGATTCGGCCGGTAGTCGGGGTGTTCGGCAAGCACGCCTTTGCGGGGATGGCGCGCGACTTTCCGGGATCGTTTCCGGTCACGGCATGGGCTGGCGCACACTCATACACGGGGGCATAACGCATGTCGAAACTGATAAAAAATGTCGTAACCTCCTATATTCCTGGTGACCCTGGTAATCCTGGCACCACAGGAACCATTGGACAGGCTGGATACTGGTCGTCTGAGCCGACCACGACCTGCTCGGCCATACAGCAGATCATCACGCCGGACTACAATCCGCTAACCGGAAGAGGGGGGTTGCCTATATTTTTTGGTTCCGGGTATAGCTGTACCACTACCTACGCTCCCGTATACCATCCCCCCATAGCCGCCTCCCCCGGCATCCCGTACAGCCCCCCGACGCAGGCGCAAATCAATGTCTCGCTGAATGTTGGATGGAACAGCTATGCGAGTTCCATAGGCAAACTTGATGCTGGAAAATACCTGAATTACAGCATCAAAATGGGCACGACAGGAGCGCTGCTGGCGGTCGGCTATGCTGGTATGGAAGGCAGCCCGATCAGCGCGTTCACGCACGGCCTGATGACTGACGTGTCGTCCATAAGCGTGTTCGAATCCGGGGTGTTGGTAACCACGCTCGCGACCAACCAACCAACAACTGAGATACGCATTGCGCGCCTGAGTGACGGGCGTATTGTCTACGCGATCGACACGGGCGTTTTCTACACCAGCACGGCCCCAGCCTACCTGCCATCGGAAGACCTGTACGTGTACGGGATGCTGTACTCTGGCTATGACGAGGTATCGTCGGCTGAATTCGTAGCGGCTGATCTGATTGCGGAAACCACCGCCACGATAGCGGGAGCAGGTTCTCTGTCTGCCATTGCGGAACAGTTTGTCGAAGCGAGTATCGGCGGCATTGGATCGTTGATCGCCTCGCCTTTCCCGTCCGCGAGCATTGCTGGAGCCGGAACACTCGCGGCGATAGCGGAGCAAGCCACCGAAGTCAGCATCGTTGGAAACGGGAATTTTTGGATATATGCCGAGGCGTCCAGGCCCGCCATGGCGATGATAGGCGGCGCCGGGTCGATAGTCGCCTCGCCTTTCCCGACCGCATCAATCGCGGGAGTCGGGTCTTTGTCGGCATTTACGGCCAACTCGCAGTCTGTCACCTTGTCCGGCATCTCGCATTTGACTGTGGTGGAGGCCTATCATGGACTGCTGGCGGAGGCTGCTATTGCCGGGACGGGCAATCTGCTGGCGTATGCCGATGTCGGCGCGCGCGGCTCCGGAGATTTGCCGCTGTTCGTCGGTATTGGCGGCGACACCGACTACATTCAAGGCTACGGAACGCTGCCGCTATTCGTGAGCGGTGCCGTCAACGGGCAGTCGGATTATGTCCCGCCAGAGATCAATCGCGGCTACGGCAACCTGCCGTTCTTTGTCGGCGCGGCGCGCGGCATCGATATTGGCATCGGAACCGGGTCGGCGGACTTGCCGCTGTTCGTCGGCGTGGCTGGCGACTACGACTACGGCTTCGCGCGCGGCGACCTGCCGATGTTTTTCGGGGCTGCGTACAGCGGGTTTATCCCGGACGACACGCTGGTAGCGATCAGCCCGATGCTCGCGACCGGCGCGCTCGACACGCAGCGCGACATCGTGATGATCTTCACCAGCACGGGGCAGATCGCATCGACGTTGGTACTCGATCGCATCCAGGCGCTCGAATTGATCAGCGCTATCCAATCGGCGAGCACGCTCGACACGCTCGGAATCTACGGGTTTTCGGTGGTATCCAGCGCGCGGGTCGTATCGCTGCAAACAACCAGCCTGAACAACCTGCCCGACCTGCCGACGACTGGCGTGGTGTGGGTGGTGAACCAGGAAACCAATGCATCCAGTCAGTATGAAGGCTATTGCTTCAACAGCTTCTTCACCCGCGCGGGGGTGGCCTATGGCGTGGCAGCCGATGGTGTATACAGGCTTGAAGGCGCTACCGACGCCGGCGCGCAGATCGATGCGCTGGCCAACATCGGCAAGCTGGACATGGCGACCACGCTGCAGAAGATGCTGCCGAGCGTCTACCTTGGCGCATCGTCGACGGCCCCGCTGAAGCTGGAGGTGGATGCAGACGGCACGGTCTACACCTACGAGACGCGCAGCAGCGAGGACGGAACGTTCAAGCAGCACCGGGTCGACCTCGGGCGCGGGCTGAAGGCGAACATGCTTGGGCTGACGCTGAAGAACAAGGATGGGGCGGATTTTGAGATTGCTTCGGTCGATTTGTTGACCGCTGCTGGGACACGGAGAATCTAATGGCAAGCGCACAAAACGAAGTAGCAAGTCAGCGGATACTGGCGAGCCAGTGGCTCGCCGTTGTGGACACGGTTATCGAAAGGGCCATCACGCGGGCAATGTCAGGCCCCAGCGCGGCGACGACGAACGCTTCGTACACGATCACGGCACTGGAGCCGGCTGTCCCGGATGTTGAGAACTCGACACTAACTTTTGAGGCGCAGCGGGATAAGGTCATCGCCATGCTGTCCGATGAGCTCGAAGGGTTCTTCGCCAAGTATTACCCGCTTGCGTCAGACGCCTTCGACGAAGCGACAAACTGGCTGGTGAACTCGATCACGCTCGGCGGAACCGGGATCGACCCGGCCATCGAGGCGCAAATCTGGCAGCGCGACCGCGACCGGGTAACGGTTGAAGGGCTGAAAGCTGAAGCTCAAACCTTGAGCGAGTTTTCTGGGCGCGGATTCAGCATCCCGCCTGGCGCCGCCGCCGCGCGCCTGAACTCGATCAAGACGGCCCAGCTTGAGGCATTGCAGGCTTCATCGCGCGATGCCGCAATCAAGCAGGCTGACATGACGGTTGAGAACCTGCGCTTCGCCGTGGAGAACGCGATCAAGTCGCGCATGGCCGCGATGCAGGCCGCTGCCGACTACATCCGTTCACTGATGTCAGGAACCGACACGGCGGCGAGGGTGGCGTCGATCAACTCGGATGCCAAGGCACGCATGATGGGGGCGACCTCAGACCTGTATCGCGCCCGACTGGCGCGCGACGAGCTTGCGATGAAGATTCCGTTATCGAATCAAGACGCATCGCTCAAGGTCCAGGGCATGAATATCGACGGGTACGGAAAGGCTGCCGGAACCGCTGCGAGTGCGGCGATAGCAGACGCAGAGGCCTACGCAAGATCGGCTGTCGGCGCCCTGTCTGGCATCAATGCAATCGTTTCGGACTCCACAAACACCTTTGCATAACGACTTTGGATTAAGGGGATGACATGAAGAACTGCAAAAAACGGATTTCCGCCAACATTCCCGGCATGGCCGATGGTGGCAGGGCAACCCCAAACATGCTCGGCTTTGGGTTGGCACGAAACGCCGGGGTTGCGCTGGCCACCCGGGGCAGCCGGATCGAATCTGCGCTGAGTGACGCCACCACAACCAGTACGCCAGCCATTGCGGCACCGGCTGGCAAGGGCGGGCTGTCGCGGATCAGGGACGGCGCGATGCCACCGGCGCACATGCTGGCCGCCCAGCGTCGCGGCATGGTGGATGGCGGAATGAAGCGCGGCAACGCGGCCAAGATCGAATACGGCGACGGCGGAATCGTGCGAGGCCCAGGCGGCCCGACCGACGACCGCGTGGGGCCGGTGGCGCTGTCCAATACCGAATACGTGCTGCCGGGCGATACCGTCGAGGCGGTGGGCGGGCCGGAAGTGCTGGACGCGATCCGCGCCAAGACGCATACCTTCGTCGACCAGAAGAACAAGCCGGCGATCATGCAGGGCATGGCGGACGGCGGCGAAAAGAAGAAACCGTGGGTGTCCGACTTCGCCAAACCTACCATCCCAACCTTGGGGCAGGCCGTGTTCGGCACCAACAACACGCCATCGAAGCCGGTTGGACAAAACATTGGTGCTGGCGCGCGGGTGGCGGCAGAGGGCGTCGGCAATGTTGGCAGGGCAATCGGACAGGCAGCGCGCAATCTTGACGACACACGCAAGGGCTGGCTGAACATCGCCAACAACTTGCCAGGCGCGATTGCGGCCCCCATTGCCACTGCTGCCGACGCGTTCGGCGCGGATATTCGCACCGGCTTTACGGGACAGAAGTATGCCGGACGTGAATTCGTCGGCAAGCCGTTGATTGCCGGCGGGCGGGCCGCAGAACCGGCCATTGCCGCGAAGCCCATCAATCCGGCAGTTTCGCAAGCGGTCACCCGGGAAGCGCAGGTTGCACAGCCAGCCGCGATCACCGCCCACGCCGGACAGCCGGCAACCACCGCCATCCCGAGCGCGCCGACCATCGGCAAGATCGACGTATCGCGCCAGCCAAACGGCGTGATGTCGTTCTCCGGCAAGGATCAGGTTGACGGCTACGCAGGTCAGTCCGGCCAGTTGAAGGGTGGCGGCTTCAGTGGGGCCGTCAGCCCAGCCGATTACCAGTCTGCGGTGGCGCGCGGCGCTGCCGACAAGGCGGCCGTGGTGTCGATGGCGGCCAGCAAGGCAGCGCAGGGCGATCTGGATGGTGCCTACAGGCTGGCGGCCGGCGACCCCGCAGCAACGGCAGCAGTCGAGCAGGCATTGCAGCAGAAGGCGCTGCGTCAAGCCGTGTTGAGCGGAAACAGCGGCGCGGCGTCGGTGCTGAACAGCCAGGGCGCGAATGCAACCAACCTTGAAACCGCCAAGCTGAAGATCGCCGCCGACCTGACTCCGAAGCCTGACAGCGCCTACGACCAGGAGCGCACCCGCGGCGCCAAGATGGAGAACGACCGTTCGGCCATCATGGGCAAGCTGCTGAACGATTACCTGAACGCGCCGGACGACAAGACGCGCAACGCGGCGGCGGCCAAGTGGGCCGCGATCAACGGCAAGAGCGGAGCACCGGCAGATAAGTACGAGGAAATCGAGGTGGATACCGGGCAGGTTGACAACCTGAAAAATCCCATCTACCGCAAAACCAAGGTGAACACCCGCACCAAGCAGACCATTGAGCAGGAAATGGAGGCGGCAATGGGCGGCAAGCCGGCCCAGGGCGGATACCCTGAAGGCACCAAACTCACCGGGCCTGATGGCAAGGCATATGTGGTGAGGGGCGGGGAGCCGGTTCTGATTCAATAATGCGGCGGGGGTGGTGCCATCACCTCAACCGCCGCCTATAAAATCAGACGAAATCACCCGCTTGGACTCTACGAATGGCCGCTACAGATTGGTCTAAATTCACCCCGGTCAACGATGGCGAGGCAGGGGAAAAGCCAAAGAAGCAGACCGACTGGAGCCAGTTCACGCCAGTTGAACCCGCCAAGCGCACCATCGCAAGCAACATCAAGGACTTCGGCGTAACGGCACTGAAAGGCGCGGTCGGCTTACCGCAAGCGGTTGTCGGCATTGCCGACATTGCCACCGGCGGGCATACCGGCAAGGCGCTCGAAGGCATCGGCTACAAGCCAGCCGAGACGCAGAAGGTTCTGGACACCTGGTATTCGGAGCCGCAGCAGGAAGCCAACAAATACGTTTCAGATGCCAAAGGGTTCACTGAAACCTTGAGCCGGGCGATTGAGCGCCCGAGCGTCATCGGCAAAACCGTCATCGAGTCAGCCCCGCAGATGATCGGCGGAGCGGGTATTGCTCGCGGACTGATGAAAGCCGGGACGGCAGTTGGAACCAAGGTTGCGCCGTACCTTGCGGGAGCGGTTGGCGAGGGCGCGATGGGTGCCGGTAGCGCAGCCTCAACCATCCGTGAGGAATCTCCGGACGGCCTGCTGACCGGCAAGCAGTCGCTGTCGGCGGCCGGCTCCGGGCTTGGAACGACCGCATTCGGTGCGCTGGGCGGCAAGCTGGCACAGAAGTTCAATTTTGGCGACATCGACACCATCCTGACGCAAGGCGGCCCGAATGCTGTTGCCGCAGGCGCCGCCAAAAAAGGATTCGTCCGCCAGATGGCCGAGGGCGGGATTTCAGAAGCCGTGTTCGAGGAGCTGCCGCAGTCAACGCAAGAACAGATGTGGCAGAACTACGCGCTCGACAAGCCGCTGACAGAAGGGGTTGGCAATGCCGCTGCAATGGGCCTGCTGGCCGGTGCCGTAACGGGCGGCGCTGGCGGCGGCTACAACGCGGCGATGAGCCGGCCAGCAGATACTCCCGCCCCGGCACCACTCCAGACGCCGACAACCGCCGACATCAACACCGACACCGGCGAACTCTACACGCCCGACGAAATAACCTCGTTCATGGATCAGCAGGCCGCCAACCAGGCGACCATGCAGCGCGACCTTGAAATCGAGCGCACGATGGCCGCCTATGACGCCGATCTTGTCGAGACGGCCAAGGCCCAGCTTGGCGGCGGCACCATAGGCCGCGCCGCGTCATTGGGCATTGACTCCGGGGCGATTGCGCCCGAGCAGGTGCTTGGAATGCCGGTCGGACTCACCCCCGAGCAGCAGGCAGCAGCCGACTATATTGCTGCCATCGACGCCGGCGGCATCCCGCTCAACGTGCTGAAGACCAACGCCATCGCGCGCAACCTTGGCCTCGAAGTCAACGCCAGGTCGCGGCCGGAAGAAACCAACCAGCGCATCCGCGATGCGGTGTCGCGCATTCAAGGAGCAGACAATGGCGCAGGAAATCAGGGGACCGGAATACCCGCAATGGCTGCGCAAGGCATTGAAGGCGCAGGTAATCAGCTACCCGGAAGCGGAGTTGCTGCACAAGACGGCGATGCTGGCCGAGCCGTGGGAGCAGGTGGACCTGCCGGAATCGCTGTACCCGGCAGCGCAACGGCTGAGCCTGCTGGGGCGGTGGGGGTGGCCGACCAGAATGTGAGCCGTGCCGCTGCGTCCATACCCAATACGGGTACAAGCGTACCCAATACGAGTATCACCCGCCAGCCTTTAGCTGAAAGCCAAGCCCCTTCAACATCGGAACAAGGTGATGCCGGCGTAGCGCCCGGACAGGCTGGCGGAACCATCATCGCCCGCGTAGGGACGACTCCAAACAGCACGGAACCCGTCACCGTCCGCGATGGCGTCGTCTACCTTGGAAACTATCCGGCACAGGACTTCGAAACGGGCGACGACATCACCGTTGCCAACGCCGACTTCGCCACGGTGAGCAAAGCCCTGAAGGACGCCGGGGCGCTGTCGAGCAAGCAGCGGATTTACCAGGGCGAGAAGGGGATGCGCCAGGCGCCCAAGGCCGCCGAACCAGTATCAACCGCTATCAATCAGAATCAAATTGATAATGAAACGCCCGCAACGCCAGCAACGACGGCGACTGCCGATTCATTATCCGTGGCGGCAGATAATAAACCGGCCCGGCCCAAGCAGTCGAAGCTGACCCCGCTGACCGACCAGCGCCTTGCCGACCCCGCTTTCCAATCCAGCCTGCCGCGCTATGCTGAAGGAGCCGGCTGGGCGGAAGAAGGCGGTAAACTCCTGCGTGATGCCAACGGCGATGCCGCAGGCCGCACAAGCTTGGCGCCGAAAGCCGACTGGTGGCAGGGTAAGCCGTTGGGTGTGACCGAGAAGCTGGTCAAGGCCGGGGTGGCAAAAGCCGTTGCCGGCGAGAACATGCCAATGGCGGAGAAGAACGCCGTCATGTGGCTGTTGGACGTGATCGAGCAGGACTTGGGCACGCAGATTGCGGAACTCGAAGCTGGCTTGCCGTCCGCTGCCGAAACACTGGCCGAAGTGATCGCCAGCGAAATCAGCCTTGAGGGCATGACGTTCGACGAGGAAACCGACACCCTGCCCGAATTGGGCGCACAGGGAATGAACGAAGCCGACGCCATGCGTGCGCTCGGATTTACCGAGGACGAGATCAATGAAACGACGGGCAAACATCGTGAAACGGCTGAAGGAACTGACACCGGAACACCGCAAGAAGGTGCTGAATCTGGCGCTGCTGAAGAAGCAACTGGCGGCAATCCAGCGCAAGAAGGCGGAACTGCTGAAGAAGGCGTAACGCCAGAACAAGCAATCCGCGCAGCATTTCGTGCGCTACCAAGTGTTACGCTTGGATCGTGGCATCCGATCACCGTTACGGCTGGCGGCAGAACACAGAAATTCCTTGCCAACCAGGCGCGCACGTCAGACGGGAAGACGGATGCTGCAATCCACCTGCTGCAAATCCGCCGAGGCCGTATGCTTGCATCAATGCCGGTGCAGGATATTGCCTACCGCTACAAACTCACCGGCAAGAACGAGTTGGTAGAAGAAGGCATCCCGACCGCGCCGACCGAGTTGCAGCAACGCAAGTGGGAAAATTCCGGGTTTAGCGAAACCGCTGAAGCCTTCGCCCTAAACCAGCAGACCCCAGCAGAAGCCAAGGCCAAGGAAGAAGCCGAGCAGAAAGCAGCAGCCAAGGCCGAGCGCGAAGCCAGCAAGCCGACCGGGCCGGATGTGACTGCGGATCAGGTTGATATGTTCAACACGCAGGACGGGCTTTTCAACAGCAACAGGGATGAGACTGTTCAACAACCCGCCCCGTTCACGGAACCTGAACAGCCGGTAGAAGCGAACAAGGCCAAGCCAGAGACAAAGCAGGAGGCCGCGCCTGAAGCAGCCGACTACGCCGACCGCATCTACACGCTTGCGGTACAAAAAGACCTGTTCGACCGGCTCTACACGGGCGATGTGACGGCTGACGAGTTCAAGGCCGCTTTCAACGGCTTGCAGAACAACAAGGCCGGCATCGTTGCCGAGCTTTCCGCGATGACCAAGGATGGGCTGTTCAAGGAATTCCCCTGGCTGTCCTACCGCTACAAGAACTACAAGAAGGCCGACATCGTTGAGGCTGCCTATCGTGGCATGAGCACGCAGTTTGTGCTGGGCGACACCCTGAGCTACGGCATGGGCAAGAACGCGATGGAGAACGCCGTCCGCGCCATCGTCGAGAAAACTACCGACGCAGACTTGGCTAAGTTCGCAGAAGATGTGAAGAAATCCATTGCCGAGCGCAAGGCCCGCAATGAGGAAGTCCTGGCCGGGATGGACGACCCGCAGACGCTGGAGGACTTCAACCGGCTGTTGCGCGCCCGCCGCGAGGAAATGGGCGGGGCGACGTTCACCGAGTTGCGCATGTCGCTGACGCCCGAGCAGCGCGCGCAGTACGACATCCTGGCCGCCGAGAAGTCGCGCGGCGAACGTGTTGGCCGCCGCGATGACGAGCGCACCCGCGTACAGGCCGCCGGCGCCACGACCGGCGCTGAGATCATCGCCACCAAGCACACCCGCGACGGCTACGACCTGTTCGTGGTGAAGGCCGCCGAGCGGGTCGAGCGCGACGTGTACAACGCATGGAACGCCGCAGCGAAGAAGCTGGGCGGCTGGTACAGCGCATTCAAGGGCAACGGCGCAATACCCGGCTTCCAGTTCAAGGATCGTGAATCAGCCGAGGCATTCCAGAAGTACGTCAGCGGCAACGATACCCAAGCGGTGCAGGATCAGGCCAAGGCTCGCCGCGATGCGTTTGCCGATGACCGCAGCCAGACCGCAGTTGAGCGCCTGAACGAAATGGCCGACAGCTTGGAAGAAAAGGCAGACGCCAGCCTTGGTCAAGAGCGCAAGGCCAACACCGCGCGTCGCGCCCGCTTTGCCGCCAGCGCAGAGGCCGCCGCCAGTGCGGAAAAGGCAATGGCCCAGACCATGCGCAACATTGCCAACGCAATCAGCGACGGGACCGTTAAATTCCTCGACCGCATCCGTCAGAAGGTACAGATCGAGACGCTGCAAGGCTTTGTCACCACGGCGCAATACGAGAAGCTGCGTAAGCTGTACCCATCCTATTCAGACTACGAGCGCCACCAGGGAGAGCGCCCTAACGCCGAGACGGCGGATTACGTCGAATTCCCTTCCTACACCGCCTACCGCTCGGACCTTGCCGGCCTTGGCCGCGCCCTGCTGGAAAATGAAGGCACCAAGAAACTCGGGCAGAAGATCATGAAAGTGGCCGATGACGTGTCGGGTGCCTACCTGAAATTCGCCAAGGAGAATCTGGACAAGGTTTCCAGCTTCCGCACCAAGGACGGCGGGCGCGCGGCATTCCCGTCGAAAGCGATGGCCGAAGCCGCCATCCAGCACAGCGGCTACAAGGGCGCTGCCATCGTGCTGCCGGTGAAGCGCAACGAGAACGTCATTATTCTCAGCCCGTCCGAGGCGATCAAGCGCGGCGTGTGGACTGGCGACAACGACAAGCGCATCACGCTGACCGAAGAAATTGGCGCGGAGATCGTCGAGAAGCTGGCGCGCGCCAACAACCGGCAGACCCGAGACATTGCGCCGTGGCAGTTCAACACCGCGCACGACAAGCTCAAGCGCCTGGCCGGCATGGGCATCGAGACCCCGGCCGAGCTGCGCGCCGCCGTGCGCGAGTTCATCGGCTTGCGCGAAGCGCCGAAGGAAGCCGACAAGATCAAGCAGATGGAGCGGGAAATGATCGGGCGCCGCAATGACGGCCTCGACTTCTTTCCGACGCCGGCCAGCACCGTGGATGAAATGATCGAGGCGGCCGGTATTCAGGAAGGCATGAGCGTGCTGGAGCCGTCCGCCGGCATGGGGCATATCGCCGAGCGCATCCGTGAGGCTGGCGCCGATCCTGACGTGGTTGAACTGTCGAACGAACGCAAGGAGCTACTGGAAGCCAAGGGCTTCAATGTGGTTGGGCGCGACTTCATGGAGGTGGCAGAAGGCCAGTACGACCGCATCCTGATGAACCCGCCATTCGGTGGCCGCCGCGACGCCGAGCATGTGCAGCACGCCTACGACTTGCTGAAGCCTGGCGGCCGGCTGGTGGCGATCATGGGCGAAGGCGTGTTCTTCGGCAGCGACAAGAAGGCGCAGGCTTTCCGCGACTGGCTCGCAGAACGCAACGGCACCGACGAAAAGCTAGACGCCGGAACTTTCCTTGACCCGACGCTCCCGGTCAATACCGGCGTGAGCGCGCGCATGGTGGTGATCGACAAGCCGGGGCCGGAGTGGAAGCCGTCGCCGAAGGACGAAACCGACACTGCCTTCGTCCGCGCAGAAGTCCGCACCAACGGACTCACCGAAGCCGACTCAATCAAGCGCCTCGTCCGCGTGCAAGCCGTGGTCAACCGCATCAAGGCCAACTGGAAGAATGCCCCCGAGATCATCGTCGTGGCCGACATGCAGGACGCCAAGGTGCCACAGCAGGTGCGCGACCTCGATGCCGAAATGAAGTCCAACGGCGCCACCGGGGAGCCGCGCGGCTTCATTTCTGCTGGCAAGGTCTACATCGTCGCCGGCCAGAACAAGAGCGTCGAGGACGTGATGACGACCCTGGCGCACGAAACGCTAGGGCACGCCGGCTTGCGCGGCCTGTACGGCGATGCGCTGAACGGCATCCTCGACCAGATCACGAACGTCAGGAAACTGGAAGTCACCGAGAAGGCCATTGAGTACGGGTTGCACGATGTTGACGGGCTGACGGCAGAAACCTATGCCGCGATGAACGCGCAGCAGAAGGCCGTCGCAAGAAAAGAAGCCTTTGCCAGCATGACGCAGAAGCAGAAGCAGCAGGCCGCCGAGGAAGTGCTTGCCAACATGGCCGAGACGCGCCCTGAAATGGGCTTCGTCAAGCGCGCGATCGCCGCGATCCGCCAGTGGTTGCGCGACAACGGGCTGAATCTGAAGCTGACGGACGCCGATATAGTCGCCAACTTCATCCTGCCCGTGCGTGACTTTATCGAGAACGGCGCAAAGCCGATGACGATTGGGCAGCAGTTGGCGGCTTTCTCCCGCGCCAGCCAGACCGATAGCGCAGCGTTCCGCTCTGTTGACGTGTTCGGTAACGGATCGCGGGTTGACTACTACGACGATAAAAAAGGTCTGATGTACAGCGCCCAGCGGTTCCCTACCGGGACGACGAAATGGACTGTGTTTGAAACCTTCCCGCCAGCAGACGGTGGCGATCAGGTTCTCGGCGAGATGTTCAAATACAAAAGCATGGAAGAAGCGCAAGCGGCTGTGCGCGGCCTGCGCATTTCGGCAACGCAAAAAGCGAAATCAATAGCCAAGTACGGAGCGATTCCGAATCTATGGCAAGGCGATGAGAAGAAAGCGGCCAAGGCGCTGATCGACGCCGGGATAGGCATTGACCGATTTGCGTCGTCTACGCAATCGAGGTCAAAGTACATCTACCTGGACAGCGGGTTGAAGATTCGACTAGCCGACCATGCGCTGCCAGGCGACTATGATTCCCCAGACATCGACTATCGCTACGGTGGCGACATCAAGGCGCTTGTGGAAGAAGTCAAGAATGCGGAGGGTGCCGCCTCCTCTATCAGTTCCGGTGTTGAGCCAGGAACCCCGCGTGACGGGATGCTGGAGCGGCCAGCGGTGAGAGCCGATAAATCCGGGTCGCTGGAGGAACCTGCACAGAAAGGCGAGGCAGGCGGCAAGGACAGTGTAGGCAAGTCTGGCATTGAAAGCAACGGCGACTTCTCCCCCACCAACCCCGACATCATGTTCAGCCGCACCGTCGAACTGCGCGCCGCCGTATCCCAGCGCGCCGCCGACCTGTTGACCACGCAAAAGACCTTCAACAACTGGTGGCACAAGACCGTCGGCACGCAGTACCACAAGGCCCACGTCGACGCGGATTACCGCAAGGCGTTCAACGCGGTGCAGTCCTACCTGTCCGGGATGGCGATGTTCGCCAACAGTTCCGCCGACCTGGCCGACCGCCTGATCCCGCAACTGAACTCGATCCGCGACCTGTGGAATGCGAAGCAGCCCAGCCAGGCCGACATCAAGGCGATTTCCGCGCCGATCTTCGCCGGCACGCTGGCGGACGAGAAGGTTTACGGCGCCGACGAGCTGCGCGACCGCTTCAAACTGACCCCGAGCCAGATCGACCTCTACGTGCAGTTCCGCGCGGCGGTGGACAAGTCGCTCGACGACCTGGGCAAGACCGACATCCTGCGCTACGCCGGCAAGGATGCCGAACACCTGCGCGACGAAATTATGAACGCCGCGACCGCCATCTGGGCCGCGATCAAGGTTGCCGCCCACCTGAACAGCATCGGCAAGGAAGATGACGCCAAGGTGGTGATGGACAAGGGAACGCGGGTAGCCGACCTCAAGGCCAAGGGCTACGCGCCGCTGACCCGCTTCGGGCGCTACACGCTGTACGCAACCCGCGGCGACGAGCAGCTTTATTTCAGCCTGTTCGAGAACGAAGCCGAGGCCAACGCCAGGATGCGCGAAATGAAGGCCGATCCGGAGTTTGCCGGCGCCACCTTCACTCATGGCGTGCTGTCTACCGAGTCCTACAAGCTGTTCAACGGCATCAGCCCGGACACGCTGGAACTGTTCGCCGATGCAATGGGCGTCGAGAACAACGAACTGGTGCAGGAATACATCAAACTGGCGAAGTCGAACCGATCAGCCATGAAGCGGCTGATCAAGCGCAAGGGCATCGCCGGTTTCAGCGAGGACGTGCCGCGCATCCTTGCCAGCTTCATCACCTCGAACGCGCGCCAGTCCGCATCGAACGTATACGGCGCACAGATGGACAAGGCTGCCGAGGCGATCCCGAAGGAAAAGGGCGACGTGAAGGACGAGGCAATCAAGATGATTGACTTTGCCCGCAACCCGACCGAGGACGCGGCCAAGCTGCGGGGCATGCTGTTCGTGCAGTACATCGGCGGCTCGGTGGCGTCGGCAATGGTCAACCTGACCCAGCCGCTCACCATGAGCTACCCCTACCTGCATCAGTTCTCGAAGAAGGCCGGGGTTGAGCTGGCCAAGGCGATGAAGCTGGCAACCGTGGGCGGAATCCTCGACCCGGAACTGAAGAAGGCGCTCAAGCGTGCCGAAATTGATGGCGTGGTCAGCCCGCAGGAAATCCACCAGTTGCAGGCCGAAGCCGTCAAGAAGGGCGCCGGCATCGGGGCATTGGCGCGCATGTTCGGCGTCAAGGGCGACGCCGCCAACAAGCTGGACGATCTGAGCAAGCGCGGCCTGTTCGCCTGGGGTTCGCTGTTCTCGCTGGCCGAGCAGTTCAACCGCCGTTCGACCTTCATCGCGGCCTACAACATCGCGCGCCAGAACAAGCAGGCCGACCCGTTCGCCTTCGCTGAAAAGGCCGTGGTCGAGACGCAAGGCATCTACAACAGGGGCAACCGCCCGGATTGGGCGCGCGGTGCGCCAGGGGCATTGATCTTCACCTTCAAGCAGTACGGCATCAGCTACATGGAATTCCTGACCCGCCTGCCGCCGAAGGAGAAGGCGATTGCACTGGCAATCCTTGTTCTGGCAGCCGGCCTGCAGGGACTCCCGTTTGCCGACGACCTCGACGACCTGATCGACACCCTGGCGCAGCAGATGGGCTATGCGTGGAACACCAAGGCCGAGAAGGAGAAATTCGCCGCCTCGATCCTGGGGCAATCCGGCGCCGACTTCGTGCTGCATGGCACATCGGCCTTGCCGGGCTTCCCGCTCGACTTCTCTGCCAGACTGGGGATGAGCAACCTGCTGCCCGGCACCGGGATGCTGCTGAAGAACAAGACCGACAAGGCAGGCGAAGTGTTCGACGTGCTTGGCCCCGCAGGAGGTGTGCTTAGAGACGCGCTGCATGGTGAGTTCATGCCGCTGGCCGTGCGCAACGCGCTGAAGGCCGTCGACATGGCGAACACCGGCATGTACCGCGATTACAGCGGCAAGAAGGTGATCGAGACGGGCGGACTGGACGCTGCCACGAAGTTCATCGGCTTCAACCCGGCCAAGGTGGCGCGCGAAAGCCGCGCGGCACGGATGGACATGCAGGACATTCAGCTTGCCCGCAACATCGAGGCTGAGATTGCCGGCGACATGGCGCAGGGGGTTTTCACCGGCGACAAGGAAGCGGTTGCCAAGGCGCGCGAGGAACTGGCCGACTGGAACGCCAAGAACCCGGACAAGCCCATCGTCATCACCAGTCAGCAGATCATGGCGCGGGTGAAGAAGATGGCGCAGACCCGGCGCGAACGGCTGATCAAGTCGGCGCCGAAGGAGTTGCGCGGGGGGCTGGTTGAATAGGGTGCCGTCTTTCCGGCTGCCAGCACAAGCTCAGCTTCCCGTGTGCAGAGAGGCGAAGACTCAGCGATTAGGCTGAACACTCGCCCGATGCGCCCTCACTATGGGGCTGTCACCTGATGGTTGTTGGGGCCAGCGCTGATCCCCGGCATTACTTGAAAGCGCATCAGCCTGCGCACTCACCAGCAAGGCCAGCATAGCACATCAATCATCACACGGATCAACCTGAAACACTGAAATCGTCACCGGATGCTCTGCGTAGAACCGGACCGTCACCTTTGCCGGCAAGGCCAGCCTTGGCCGCCCGGTGACAGCCGACACCAGCGCATCGAGCGCGCCGCGCCAGCCGGTTCGGTGGGCGTGGATGACTTCCGTGAATTCGTGGCTTATCCATTCTGGCATTGTGCCTCCTTTTCTCATCCTGCTAAACTGGCCGGATGCCTGCCGCCATTTACTGCCGAAGTAGCAAGGATAGGGCCGATATGTCAATCGACGCCCAGCGCCGCGCCTTGCAGGAAATGGCGGCGGCCCGTGGGATACCCATTGTGGCCGAATTTTCGGACGCTGTGCTGTCTGGAAAAGACGACGACCGCCCTGGCTTCCAGTCCATGCTGCGTGCGCTTAAAGACCCGCGCCGCGGCTGGGACACCATCCTGGTGCTCGACACCTCCCGCATCGCCCGCCGCCGCCACCTCTCCATCATATTCGAGGAATCGGAGTGCAAGAAGGCCGGGGTGCGCGTCATTTACAAGTCCCTTCCCGAGTCCGACCCCATCACCGAAATGCTGCTGAAGTCCATCCTGCAGGCGATGGACGAATGGCACAGTATGACCAGCAAGGCCAAGGGACTGTCCGGAATGGCAGAGAACGTGCGCCAAGGGTTCAGGGCAGGCGGCAGCGCACCCAAGGGCTACCGGCTCGATACCATCGCCACGGGTACCATGCGGGAAGGGCAGCCCGTCACCAAGTCCAAGCTCATCCCAGGCGACGACGCCATACTGGTGCGCGCCTACCTGCAACACCGGGCGCGCGGGACACCACGCGCCGCCGCGCTGGCGCAGATTGGGCAGAACTGGCCCGCTACCACGCTGCTGTCAATGGAGCGCAACGCCTTGACCTATGCCGGGCATACCTGCTGGAACCGCCACGCCGAGCGCAACGAACATGGGTATGTAGGCGGTCAGAAGTACCGACCGCGCTCGGAATGGGTGATCCAGCGCGACACCCATGAAGCGATCATCACCGACGACGAAGCCGAGGCGATCCTGTCCGCCGTTGAATCGCGCAAGCTCACCAAGGTTCGCACGACGACCGGCTACATGCTGACCGGCCTGCTGATCGCGCCGAACGGAGAACGCTGGTGGGCGGCGGGCGCCGGTAACTACCGGCTCGGCAAGGGCAAGCGTATCAGGGCGGCGGAAGTGGACAAGGCCGTTCTCGGCGTGATTGCCCATGATTTTGCCGGGGATGATTTCGCCAAGGCACTGTTGGCCCACTACACCGAGCAGGCCAAGCCCGCGACCAAGGACGCCACCCGCGCCAAACTGGCGGCCAGGATAGCCGAGATAGACCGGCAGGCGTCTAAACTTTCCGGGCTGCTGGGCGAGACTTCCGCGCCGCAAGCCATCCTGCGCCAGATAGAGAAGCTGGAAGCCGAGCGCGAAAACGTCGCTGACCAACTTGAAGCGGCGACAGAAGACGAAAAGACGCGCGCCACACTGCGCAGTCTGACCCTGGCGGACGTTAAGCGGTTCATGTCCGGCATTGCCGCGCAGCTTGAAGCCGAGCCTGATCTGCTGAAGGAAACCATCAGCGGGATAGTGGATAAGGTGGTACTGGACCCGGCCTCGATGGAGGCGGTCGTGACTTACAAAATTGCCGACCTTAGAGGGGTTAAGGTGGCGTCCCCACGGATAAGCGAATTCAACACCTCTTTCGAGCATCATTCCTCCGTCGTGATTCCACACCGGAGGCGGGCTTAATAGGGATGCACTTCCAGTTACGTTATCAAGCCGTTTGCGCGTCGTTTCGTTGCTCTAGGCTGCGCCAGTGCTGTGTATAGCGCGGATTAAATAGACACCTGCACAGGTGTCTATTACTTGTTGGGCACCGTCCACGGTCCGCCGCAGTTTTCTGGGTCTGAGCAGTGAATCGCCCCTGTCTTCCGGCAGTCTTCGCAGCGCAGCGGCTCTACCGGCTCATTTGCGTCGGCCCAGCGCTTCACGCCGTCGCGCCCAATCACCCACTGGCGAGCTGTTCCTCGCTCCAGGTCCATCGTCATTCCAAATCCGCCTGTAATCATCCGTTCTCCCCTGTAGATGCGCCGGCAGCCCAACCCGGCGTTCGTGTGGGACCGGCTTTCAGCCGGCCCCACAACTCATGCGTTGGGCACCATGTCCCCGACCAAATCAAGTATCAACTCGGCATTCTCAAGATCATCGGCATCCAACAGCCACCCGCTCGCGCTTTTACAAAGCCCGCGCAGGCACTCCACACGATAGCGCAGCCGCTCAATCTCGCTGGCCCCGGCGTCTGCTGCATCAACCAGCCGCTGCAAAGCTGTCATGGCTTCCCGGCTATGCGAAAACTGGTACTGCATAATCTCGTCCACCGCTTCGCGCAGCCCAACCCGGCAGTCGAGCGGAGGCTCGGCAGCGGCTTTGTGGTCTTTGCTATTTTCCATTCTCGCCCTCGCTCACTTTTGCGTTAGACCCCGCCGCCATCACGGCATCCATGTGATCCCGCGCCAACCCGCGCAGCATTTCGCGCCGTTCCTTAACGCTGAGAATCTGCTTGATGTCCGTTGCCAACTCGGTAGCCATGTGGTTCACCATGCGGTCGGCCAGTTCGCTTTCCAGCCGCTCCGCAATCTTCTGCTTCAGCTTCTCGGCATCAACCAAACGCCAGCAATCTGCAATCCACTCAGCGGGCACCTTCAGGCGGCTTTCGTAGTTCGGCATCAGCCAGCCGCCGCTCTGCACAAATTGCAATACAGCCTTTTCGGCGGCAGCTTTCACGGCTTGTTCAAATTCAGTCATCGTTTTCTCCTTTGGTTATCTGGTCTAACTTTTCATTCCACCGGACGGGCGATAAAGCCGCCCGCCTGTGAATTCAGGCGTTCAACATCAAATGCGCCTGCCTCTGGTTCCGTTCCGCTCGTTCTTCGCCATCTTCCGCGCCACAGCGTCTGCGAGGTCAATCCCTTGCCACTGCGCAAGGTCTGCCGTGCGCAGGATGATGTCGGCCAGTTCCTCGGCAAAGTCCTCGGTCGGCGCTTCGCCTCGGCATTCATTCACTGCCTCGCCTACCTCGCTGGCAATCAACGCCAATGCTTCGAGCACAGTCTTGTTGTGCCACCCCATCCGCTCCACCCACTCGAACTGCCGTGCTGCCATTTCGTTTATTTGCATGTCGTTCTCCGTAAATTTGATGTCGAACACATCATTCCAGCGGACTCCGCGCAAGAAACGCGCGAAGCCGCTGAATTCAGACGTTAGGCCACCATGTAGTCATGATCGCCAATCACATGCAGCGACTCGCTGCCGTCGTATTCGTCAATCTCGAAGGCAGCGCCCTTCTTCACCCACTCCACGGTCAAGTCACGCGCCCCGCCTTCGTAGAAATCGCCGCACTTCTGCTTGGCAACTGCTACCGCCTTGTCGATGTCCTTGTCCAGCACTGCCTGCACAATTTCAGCATCCATGCAAAGCGTTTCGCGGTGCTCGCTGTTCCAAGTGCTCCAGCCAGCGCCAAAGTCCGGAGACACCAGCACCGCAACCATCCCATCGCGTTCAATCTTTTCCATCGTCGTTTTCCTTTCTCAGAAAGCCTAACTATCGCTTCAACTCGGACGGCGCTGACGCGCCGCGGGTTACCTTGCACGTTGGGCACCCTTACTGGTGCGCCGCCTGCGGTTCTCAACAGCGCGATACCAGCCGCTGCTGCCTTCAGCCAGGCTCGGGTATTTCTCCCGCACCTGGCGCTTTGCCTCTACCAGTCGTGCGCACCTGGCACCGTAATCACTTCCACCAAAATTCAGCATTTCGTTTCCTCTTCGGGTCAGTGCCCAACAATCCGGTCGAGCCGAGGCCCGCCAGCGTCTTCAATCCTTGCCGGGTTCCGTAAGGCCCGGCTCACCGCAAGCGTTAGCCATCAAAGCACCCGCACGGAATTTCCGGGGTGTGAAACATATCAAGCTGCGCCTCGCTGAATTTCACAAGGTCAGCCCAAGCGAAGGTTCTCCCCAACCCCTTAACGCTGGTCAGTTCCGCATTCGCTTCCATCGCCAGCGCCCTTTGCAACAGTTCCGGGTGCGTGCGGCCTAATTGCAAAATCTCCTGCGGCTTACTGCTCGGGCAAAAGAAGCAGGCGCTTTTCCCCGGCTGCGGAAGTCCTGCGCGGGCTATCGCCTCAACACATTCTTCGCGGCCCCAATCCCACTCAATCAGCGGGTAGCGCGTTTCTGCATACTTCGCCCGGTGTGCCTCGCCTGCGTCAATCCCAACCCAAAACCATGGGTCGGTTATCCCCTGCGCTTTGATCCAGCGTTTCTGCGGCCTGATTTTGTAGCGGTCACTGCAACTCTTGAAGCCGTAGGCAATGCCGGGCAGCGCGGAACGGGTCAGGCAGTCGGCTTCGAGGCTCTTGCTCTCGGCTACCGTCACGATCCGGGGAAACCCCACGCTCTCGCACCAATCGCTTACCGTGTCGCGGTGCCTGTACGTTTCCGGCCGCTCTCCGCCCGTGTCCGCAAACAAAATCAAGTCTGGCCGTTCGCCGCGTTCGTGCAGTCCTACCAGCATGGCCGTGCTGTTGGTGCCGGCCCCGTAGCTCACCACGGTTTGCTGGCTAACACGGCAGTCAACCGGACCTGCCGGATCGGCGCCTTTGCTCATCTCAATCTCCTTCACGCGGCAGGCCGGTTACTTCGGCGTTAGAACCCTGCAAACTCACCCATGCGCTCGAACTGATCGCGGGTCAGATGTACGGTTGTCACCACATATTCAATATTGCTGTCATTCACAAAGACTTCCGCCTCCCGCTTCTCCATCACACAGGCCACATCGCCATATTCAATGCGCGCAAATTCCTCGGTCACGTAGTCTTCGCAGGCTGGCGCGTGGGCGCTAGGCGGGTATTTGCCGCCCATCGTTTCGCGCCAGTCTCGGCACATCGTCAGGCAGTTACACATAGCTGTCTCCGGGTTCTAACTCTGCGGTCAACAAGACCGCCCGCAAGCGTCATTCGTTAATCAATCGCCCGAGGTGGGCGGCTTGTTACCTTGGGCGTTATGCGGCTCCGGGCAATCACCGCAGTACGGGTCGCCACAGTGGTATGCCTCTGTCTTTCGCGGTGCATTGGTGGCCGCACGCTTCGCTTCCTTCTCTCGCTTTGCCGCCATCTGTTTCAGGCGGCGCTCTGCTGCCTTCGCCTGCCAATCGTGGCGGCGCTCTGCCGTGGTCTGCGTCACTTCGTCAATCTTGTCTTGCGCCCAGTGGTATTCCTGCATTTCAATCTCCTGTGAAAAATACGCCTAACACGGCGGTCAACAGCGACCGCGCTGAAGCGCGGCGCGTTACCTTATGCGTTGGGCACCAAGTCAGGCCGGTATGTGGCGCTGAATTTCGTGTCCATCATTGCGAGCAGCAATTTGCCAACCCGCATATCCCTATCGTGCTGCCATGCGTCGTAGGCGTCTTTTGCCAGCGTGCGCAGCCGCTCAATCTCGTCAGTTTGCGATTTGGTGCAAGTTGGCAATTCCGGCAAACTCGCGCAGCGTCGTGTGGCAAGCCACGCCCGCGCCCGGTCAACCAGTTGGCTTTCGCCATCCTCAAGCGGCTGGTCAAAACCGTTCACCGCCATGCTGTCGAGCAAGTCGCACACCAGCATCGCGGCCTCATCGTCAGCCGGCAGAGCGTGGTTGCACTCTGAGCAATCGGTGGGGCATTGTGGCTTTATGCATCTGTAAACCATTGGTTGTAACTTTCTATAAGGTGTAATTTTCTATAACCAGTAAGCCGTTGAAAATTAACGTCATCTCAAAAACTGTGCCCAACAAATCATTCCACCGGACGGGCGAAAAGCCGCCCGCCTGTGAATTCAGGCGTTGGGCGCCGTCACGCCGCCGCCGGGTATTCTTTGTCGCCGTCATCAATAACTGCGGCAGGCGTCTCGTCGTAATGCCTGCGGTTCC
>JAEHJW020003766.1_pt1 | contig 36411 bp, 55 predicted proteins | sample 9271431 | NCBI WGS metagenome assembly JAEHJW02 | reverse complement strand
AGGCGAGGGAAGCGTTGGGCAAATTTTCCGTTATACAAGACGGCAATAAAAAATGGATACGCGGAAGTATGGCCTATAGCGCATACGAAACAATCCTCTCATGCCTCACCCTACCAGAACCCGCTGCAAGTGAGGGGGAGGTTGAGGGATATTATTAAAGACATATCTGTAGCGCATAGCATGAGCCATACAGAATGGTGCGATTGTTCTTACTGGAAAGACGAACATGCACGACTTATCACCATCCTCGACGCGCTGATAAAAAATATGGCAGACTCCGATACCCGCGAGGATTCGGTCGGGAAGTGATGAACCCGTAGATGAAGTCTGCCGCCAGCCCTAAATCTTCTCCTGCAACTGATACCCGCACCGTATAAGGTACAGCATCAAGTCCTGAATTTCCTTTTTATCCTTAATAAAAATCTCACGGTCATCTTTTGTTACAAATTTGATCTGCTCAATATCACGAATTAATATAGGGCGGCGTTTAGATTTTTGTTCTTTTTCAGGGAATCGCAGAACAGTCATTTCTCAACCCTCCATGCTGCTTTGACGATGCGGCCTAGACCGGGGCGGTCTGGATTCCTGCAATCCGCGACGATGCCATTGTCCACGGCAAATAGGTGGTCGTGCGTTGCGACCAGATATAGCCCTGTGGCATGTTTCCTGACAAAAGCGCCTAGCCGCATATCCTTGGCATTTCGCACGCGTATACACTCAAGCCCCAAGTCTGTAGCTGCTTCAAGGTATTCGTCGTCCGTCATGCCCTCACCGGCTTCAAACCCGTGCATGGCGCAAACGCGGATAACCGTTTCTTCGTCAATTCCGGAAACGTAGCACAAAGCAACAGGGGCGCAGGCGGCTTCAATGCGTTTCAGGAGTTTCATTTTATCACCGCCTTTGCTATGGCAACAGTACCATTAGACCATGCTCCGCAACACTGGCATTGATAACGGCGATATCTGCGCGTTTTTGTTATGCGTGTACCACGGCTCTGTATATCCTCACTACCGCACTTCTCGCACGCCTCGATGCCGTCAGCGCGCCATAGAGCGAAGTTAGGGTGCGTTTCCATGTACGGGCGCAGGCGGAGATACAAGGCCTCTGTGGTGGCTATATCTCCCCTACAGTAGGTAACCGCCTCTTGGATAGCCTTTGCATCCCCGCGCAGGACACGCAGCCACATATCTCCGGCATGGTGCAGCTTGTTTTCCACGCCGAGATGAGAGGCAAGATAATCCATGCGGTTTGACGTAAATGCCGCAATCTTCCGAGCTTCCTTGAGCGTATCAATAATTGCCGGTTTCGGAATCGGTGGAAGCCTGTGATAGATAACCCGCGCCATGAACTTGCGCCAGTCAAAGCGTGCCATGTTATGGCCTATAATTATATCCACATCGGAAAGGAGTTCATGCAGCCGCTTAATCACGGCGTAGTCATCGTGAAAGCACTTCTTAAATCGCTTGGCATCATCCAGTATGGAGTAATCGTAAATGCGCTTGCCGCCGAGCCACTTCCAGCCGAAGCAAATGAAGTACCAATCCTGTAGGATATTATTTGGGCTGTGGTATTGTTCGCGCAGGCCGTAGGAGGCAAGTATATCCAGAGAGGTTTCGACATCAAAAATCAAAGTCTTTGGCTCTGGATGCTTCATCTATTTATCCCCGAGAAGTGCGCGGCAAATATCGATATGGGCTGCTTGGCAGTAGATGTACTGGGCGGCCTGACCGTCGCTTACGGGAGCATTGGGAACTACGCACTGACGGCATTGATCGGCTGGATCAGTGGCGTGCGGCGTAACGGTGGCGCAACCCGTCAAGAGCAGAGCGCACAAGAGGACTGGCAGGCAACACGAAGCCCTTAGCTTTCTGGACATTCAATGTCTCCGTTTCTAGGGTGGATGTGTAGTGCTGGATGGGGGTCTGCGCGGCGATTACTTGATTATTCGCCGCATTGGCGCAGGTCTGTACACCTTGCTTATAGGCGGTGTGGTGGAAGGCTAGGATGGCAACGGACAGGCCAAGACAGCCTATGACGATGAGCCAAGTCTTCACGCCTACATCTTCCAGCATGGTTATTATAAAGCCCATTTAGCCCTCTTAATGGTTAAAATATTATCCATTAGATACCGTTTGCTGCTAATAGAAGGCAAAATGTTATACGCTAATTGTTTTGTAGATGATGGACTATACACAAGTGCCAGCATTGTCCTTATCCTTCTTGTGCGCGGCGTACAGATAGCCCAAGACGGGCGCGAGGCAGTCAACACCCATGTAAACCAGAAGTGCCTTACAGAGGCTGTCAGAGGCCTTAAAATGGATGCTGATTACGGTAATAAATAGAGGGAACACAAAGAACCCGTTGAAAGCCGCAAGCATGGCAAGCAGGCGGCGGTCTTTCAGCGGGTCATTTGCATCAGGCTTGAGCATCAGGGGTGGCCGGCGGCAGGGGCGCGGGATTGGGGGTGGCGGAGGTTGCCGCCGGCTCACCTTCAACGGCGTGAACCACACCGTCAATCTGTTTCTGTTCTTCTGCTGCTTCATTGCTCATGGCGGCGGCAGAGTTCTCAATCACATCACCGACATTGTGTTCAGCCGCCTTAATATCTCCGACAACGACATCCTTTGCGGCGAGAGTGTTGTCTTGTGCGAAGCCAAGCAGTTCATCGATGTGTTGATGGATATAACGTTCCACATCATGGACGTTGACTTCAATTTTATCTGCTAGCTCTTTTATCTTTTCGGCGAGGGACATGTTGTTAACTCCTTGTTAATTTAAGTATGCCAGATATTCACGGTGTGTCAAATAAAGCTCGTTCAGCGGCACGGCGGCGAATGAGTCCGCCAAGCTTTTCATCGCCCTGATATATCCAGCGTGGGAACTGTTCGGAGGCCGCTTCATATTGGCGCGTATTGATAAGCCGCAGCATTGTAGATGACTTGAACGCGCTGATGCCTTCATTGTAGACGAAGCTGACAAGTGCGCCGAATTGATTGTCAGTTAGGCTATCACGGATGCCGTAGTCTAGGGCGAAATACAGTTCTTCAGCGCGTTCTGCTATGTCCTGTTGGAATACCTCTTCAGCGCGTTCTTTCGTCCATACAAGGCCTTCAGTTACATCTTTTCCAGTGTGTCCATATCCAATCGTCAATACATCGTTCGGCGTTGGAAGGTATGCCACAAGGCGAAGCTGTTCAAATGACTTGATGAGTGATTGCGCAGCTTGACATACTTGACGGCTCATTTTTTCCGTTTTCTTTTAGTTATTAAAAGATACTTGATCCGACGATAGGCAGGAGGGGCATTATTAATGATGACACACAGTGCGCCGATAGCACCCAAAAACGGAGAAAGCTTAACGATAAGAATGTATCCGCATCCTTCTAAAAGCTTTGTTATTGAGTGCCATACTTCATGCAAAGCGTTCATTCCTTCCTTCTATCTTTCTTTTTTTCAAGGAGTTCGTCAAGCTTTTTGTGTATTCCTTGTGTATCTTTACGCTGCTGTTTATATATCAGCCATCCAGCGGAAATGATGACCTGATCCATCCCCATAGTCCACCATGAGATGCCAAGGTCTATCTTCTCATGATCTGTTTCCTTATTTACGGAGAAGTGCGCGAAAATAAAACATGCCATTACAATGATGTTCACGGCGATAATGAAATAAGGACTTGCAAATATCGAATTGAGCCACAAGATCGGATGCATACGTTTAATCAGCTTCATTCACCAAACTTTCTATTCTCTTGACCGCATCAACAATCAGATTGGCAAGACCACATGGATCGTACATATAGGCGATCTTCTGCGCTTCCAGCAGCTTCTTCTTTGCATTCAGTAAAGCCTGACGGCGGCGCACTCCACGAAGGATACGCTTGAACCAAGGATTGTGGGAAATTATCATTAATTCACCGCCGTCCAATACCATGTCGGTGCAGATGAATAAGTGAGGGCAATAGTGTCTCCTGACTTCAAGATGAAAGTTCCAGATGTCAGTCCAATGCCATAGCCATTAATGGATACAACAGTTACCGTACCACCCCATATCGCCACCTGAGCGGTAGTTCCGTAATTATTAGTCACCGTCGTTGTTGAGGTCGGCATTGTTGGCGTGAATTGCCCTATTGCCAATGTCGTTTTTATTGTCATGCCAGTTCCGCCGGCCAGAAAATCCGCTATGGTAGCGGGACTGACTGGATTGATTCCGGGATGTAAGCAGCTATTATCACTTCCCGCCGATATGCTTAAACCGTTTGTGGTATAAGAATATGTTCCTCCGATGAATGTGTTCGATATTGTGTTACTCGAACCTGACGGTATCGCCACGCAATAGGCAACATTTTCGATGTCGATGGCGAGAAATACATTTCCTGTATTTGTTCCAGAACCGAAATTAAGCCCGTTGCCACCAATCGCAGAATATGAACCCTCGAATGTGCAAAAATTTGCCTGATTAATTTGTGCCGCAATACCAGCACCAGAAACATCGGCAATAAAACGAAGTCTTCCATTAAGAACGTAGTTGATTTGAACGGCCTCAGCAGAGGTGCTTGTGCTGAAGTTCTGCACCTCCATATTTATGACGGGTTCATTATGGGCGTCTGCATACGTCCCAAGCCCTATTTGCAAGACTGCGCCAGCTACGGTTCCCTGCAAACCTATCCCGTCGATATCCAGATAGTCAGAACCATTAGCCGAAACTGTACTCTGTATCAACAAGTTCGGAGCGGCAACCGCTGAAGAAAATACCAGAGTCGATTTTGAAATACCGTCACCGCGAATGACTGCCCCTGTCGTGCCATAGGTGAGGGTGAGTTGCGAGGTTATCTTGTATGTGCCCTGTGGCAAGTATCCGATTGACCCCGTGGAGACAATGGCATTAAGCCAGTTTTGAATGGCCGTCGTGTCGTCCGTAGTTCCGTTCCCCGTAGCGCCATAAGCTACTTTGGCGTTGAGGACAAAGACATTCGGCGCGACCCATGTCCCACCTGCGCCGAGGACTTCGTTTTTGGCAGCACTGCCCGTAGGAGGCGCAGGAACAAGGCCAGCGGTGCCCCCTGAGCCAGAGTCTCCCACCATCGCGTCAAGGAGGGCTGTGGCTTGTGTCGGCGTCTGCCCCTGAATGGTGGATGCCCCCGAGAACGTGGCGAAATCGCCAACAGCAGGCGTGCCAGTCGTCTTAACGATAGTGCTATAAGCAGGCAAGAAGATCGTATAGGTCAGAGGATCTGTGCCAAGGGTTGTGACTTGAGTGGTTAAGATCCAAGATTGTCCCGCTTGCGTCGTTCCGTTGGTAATAGCAATCGGCCCAGCCCCATTGATCTCCGTGGGGCTATTGTAATCGGTTCTGCGCGTCCATACCGTTGATACGCCGGTTGATCCAAGCGTTGTTACAACATAAACGCCATTATATGCGGCATTGGACAAATCCTTGAGAAGATTGTATTGCCCCAATGCAGTTGCCACACCATCCAAACTGATTAATCCAGTTGCCGTTGCCGTGAAGGTCGGGTTAGTGCCTCCTGAATATGTTCCCGGAATGTCTGTAGTCGTTGCGGAATAGACTTGCAGCCCTGCGTTTGCAGACAACGCCGCAGCCGCAGAAGAAGCATCCGCATAGGCTGTGGTCGCAACCGTAGTGTTGTTCGTCCCCGCAACTTGCGTGTTCGTCGTCACGTTGTTCGGCAGAGCAGTCCCAAGACCGTCAACAAGCGCGGCAGAAGCGCATTGATAGATATCCGTTGCGCCGCTGCTCTCCAATGTGATCGCGCGGCTGTCAATCGTGCCTTGCGGGACAACTGCCCCCGTACCCGTAGAACCGCCGCTGCCGTTCGAGATGAAGAACGTTGTCGTGAACGCGCCCGTGGTGTTGTTGGACGCGATGATCTGCAAAGGGGCGTTCAGCAGGATGACGGATGCGTTGCTGGTCAGAGTACCTGCAAGAGAGATCTTGGCGACATTGCTGCTTGCCCGTTGTGTCGCAACAGCCGTCCCCGCCGTGAAGCCCGTGCCGCCGTTGAGGATCTGAACGGTCGCAACAGCCCCAGCCGAGACAGTCAGGACACGGATAACAGCGTCATAGTTGCCAGCATTCGGCGTGAGAAGATCGCCCACAACATATCCAGTCCCGCCAGCCGCAACAGCCGTCACTGCATTGATCACGCCGCCAGATACGGTATAGGTCAACGTGCAACCCGTTCCGGTCGGGGCGAAGTTATACGTACCGCCCGTCACGCCAGAGAGCGCGAGGACTTGTCTTGACTTCAGGTTGTACGGGTTGACGAGATGCCAGCTTGACGGAGCGGTGCCCGGCGTTGTCGTGTTCGATGATGTCAACGAGTAGAACAGGTTCCCGTCAGGTGCGCCGACCAGAGCGTGTGCGGCATAAGCATACGCAGAGCCTTGGTTCTGCGCCGCCGTGATGAAGGGAACAGCCCCCGTCTGATAGAGAGCCTGCCAGTTGCCTGTAAGCTGGTTGATCATGTAGTTGAACGTCAGGCGGTCAACTTGCAGAGCGTTCGGATCGGTCTGAAGCGATGCTGAGTAGTTCGAGCCATATCCGTACTGGAAGTTGATCGTTCCAGTCTCTGTTCCGGTCGTCGGAACTGTTGCCGTATCGCCTAATGCCGCGAAGGTAATGGGGAAGTATGTCATTTAAGTCTCCTTATGTCGGGCCTATGGCAAGCCAAGAAACAGACGTTGTATAATCACCAGAAAGTACATTAAATCCAGTTGCGGTCCATGTATTGGTCGCTAGGCTAGGTCTATCGCCGGTGGTAAACGATACAATGCTTGAAGCAATAGTTGTGCAAGATATATGATATGGTGTACCACTAAATGCCGTACCAAATGTATTTGTCGCACCCGTTCCACTTGATGAAGCTGTACCTATTCCCCACTGATAAGTAATATTTCCGAAAACTACTTTTCCACTGGATGCCGCTGTGTTGTTGAGAAGAGGAACTTGACCATTCGCCGTTCCTGTATTCGCATAAGCCGCCGTTCCAAGAGTTGGATTTAACACCACAAATGAAGAAGTCGTCGCGTTGTAAGCAAGGAGATATAAACCTGATGGAATAATCATTCCTGAACTTGGATCAAGGTTTGTAAGGGTTTTAATGGGAACTGTTCCAAGCCCGTTGACATTGATCGTACATGCTCCTGTATTGCCGAATTTCGGCTTTAAAAGAACGACGATACCTTCCTGATATGCGGAGATGCTGGGAGATGGCGCGGTGACATAAGCATTTGCAGAACCGGTATCAACGGCATAGTTAAGATAAAGGGACGATTCAGATGCACTGAATAATTGCCAGCTAGAAGACGGTGGCGTTGTTGTGTTATTCGCTACAAGAGACTGATAGACGTTTCCATCCACTGGCTGATACACAATCGCGTTCTTGGCATATGGATACGCCGTCCCGCCGTTCATAGACGATGTGATGAAGTATGGAACGCCGTATTGCTGTAATTGCTGGATAGAAGATGTGACATCATTCATAAGCTGATTGAACTGATCACGCGGGATGTTCAACGATGCTGGGTCAGTGTCAATCAGTTCATATCCGACGGGAAATCCCTGATTATAGGATACTGTTCCATTCGCTTGCGCCGCGTCAGGAACAGGAGTAAGTGTGCCAGCTTGACCGAATGAATAGATAAAATATTTCATATCTTAACTCGCTGAGAAGTTGCTGTTGTTGAAGTTGGAAGCGTCCGAGTTGAAACCAAACGGAGCTTCGACATAGATGTCAAAACTGCTTCCGACACCAGAAGGGCGCGGAAGAACATCAAAGTTACTGAACGCGAACTGCATATCTGCTGGGGGCGCGAAGTTGAACACATAACGCTGGTTCATGTTGAGTTCATCGGTCAGATATGCTTTGCCATAGGACGCGAATACATCCGCTAAAGCCCTATTGATATAAGGAACGGTGCATGCGCCTGTAAGTTGATAATATCGCAGTCTCAGGATTACCCGCGCCGTCTCTGTTGAAAGCGTATAGGTTGTGCCAGAGTTCACAGAGAAGTTGCCGTTCGTGAAGTTATATCGATATTGCCCAAAGCCCCATCCTTCTGTACCGGCGCCGGACAGGTTATACTGGATCGGCGCGTCAAGGATGATCGCCCATACCGCAAGGCCAAAGTCGTTTGCGGTCTTCAGGTCGAAGATGTTGGTCTGGAAGTCGTTCCAGAACTGCGTCTGGTTGGTCGCATACCAGTTGTTCTTATCGGTCAACAACGATGTGATGTTCGGAGCGGCGTTATGCTGCCAAAGCAAAGCCGCCAGCGTGTTAACAGTATAATCGAATGTCTGGATTGTTGCTGTCATCAAACCACCGTCACCGTTATCTCGCCAGTGCTGGTCGTGGCGATCTCATTGACTGCCATTGTCAAGGGCGTTGTGGCGAACGTTCCTCCGACCGTCAGCTCGATCTCGACGTTCGTGATGATGTAGGACGGATATTGCGCCGAGATTGCCGCCGCGATCTCGAAGCAGGAGATCGTGCCGCCAATGCCCCAAGCCGTTCCTGTTTCAAGCGGGAAGTTCGCCACCGTTCCAGCCGCATAAGCAAGGATCGCATTCGTGATGTTCGTAGAGTTGCCGTTCGTGGTCGTGACTGCAATGCTGATGCCGATTGGAGTTGCATAGTCGAACTTTACCACATACGTCTGACCGCTCGCAGGCTCGATCACGCTGACGCTGGTGCCGCCGACCCATGCCGCGCCTGAACTCTTGTTCTCAAGCAATGCCGCCGCAACGTCCACGCTTGACCCGCCATTGACGACCGCATAAATGCTATGGGAGGGCATGGAGATGCCGTTGATCGTCTGCGTTGTGTCTGCCACGTTCTCTTGGAACCATACGCTGGTCACGCCATTGACGTTGTAGAGTGCGCTGATGATGGCGACCGGAAGCGCAACACCCTGATAGCCAAGCGTGTTGTTCCTGAACGCCCTAAAGCCGACATCGCTTTGTGTTGCCGTGCCAAGTGCGCCAGCCGTCGGGTTCGTAACCGTCTCCCAGCCAAGAACCGCGCTGACAACTGTCGTCAATGCACCTACTCCACACGGGATCGCACCATAGGCAACGGATTGGAAGTCAACAGTAGCCGAGCCGCCGGAGCCGATAGTCACGGAGGTGACAGACGTGAACTGGTCTCCGGCGGCAGTCGCTGCAAAAGAACCAGCGGGAATGACAGTGCCCGCAACGCCAGTCACAGTCACCGCAGTCACGTAGGTCTGCGTCTGTGCCGTGCGCTGGATGCCGAGAAGCGCACCAATGGCGTCTAGGAAGGCTCCCGCAGCGATGTTAGGATTGATCTGGTTGGCGACGGCGGCATTGTTCTGTACAACCTCTGTCCGTGCCAGAGCTTCAGCATTGATCAGAACGCCCGCAGGACTGTCAGGAGTCGTCACCAAGTCTGTGCCGAACGTACTGGTATACTCCGTCGTCACGTCCGTCAGGATGGTCGAAGTGCTGGGAACAATAACGCCAGTATTGTCTAAATATTGATAATCAGCCATTAGATCGTTATGCTCCCGTAGATCGTCTCTATTTGAGCCTGATAGCTCATTATGCCACCTGACGCGGAAATAACAAGCGAACTCACCGCTATCACTCCTTCAATGGCTTCAATCGCCGCCGTGAGCGCAGCTTGATATTGCGCGTAGTTCGGCGATCCTACCCAGACATCCCTGAACGCGGGCATCCCTTGTGTCGTGAACAGGATCATCTCGCCAAGCTGTGCAAGCGTCGCCGTCTCAGCCGCCTGTTCGATGGCAGTCACGCCCGTTGCAAGCGCGATGTTGTTCGTTCCGTCTATATACATATCTCTGTTGCCGTTGATGGCGATCACTGTTGTCATTGTGGCGGCCCCGTAACTCCACCCTGCGGATCGGAGTGGACGTGTGTTGAACTGATGTTGACATTGTTGCTAGTGAGAGTCGGCGCGGTAATGGCGACCGTTGTGCCATTCAGGTTGATGGTTGTGGCGTTGATGCTGATCACGCCGTTCTTCATGGTGATGGACGTTGTGCCGTCAAGGGATTGAATGCAGACGGCAGAAGAGTCAGCGAGTGTCACGCCCTTCATCATTGTATCTGGGATGAACAGTGCATCCTCGAACGTGTGTTTCCGAGCCGTATTCGGTTGACTTTCCGTATATGATTGCAGGAACAGAGAGATGTCGCGGTCAGAAGCCTTGATCCATCCGAGATCGCCTGTTGCAATCGGGAAGGACAGGACGAATCCGCCGCCGCCTAGCTGTAGAACGGGCAAGGATGCGATTGTAGCGCGTGAAACGAGCGTATTGGAAGTTGTGACCACGGAGATCAAAGGTTGCACAGAAACGCGGTTCTTGGCTCTGTCGAAGGCGATAACCTTGGCGGGGAGCATGTCATCTGTGTTCTGCAAGTGCTTTGTCAGAACGTAGCGGATAACGCCAGTCAGGTCATCGCGGGCATCTGCGGGGAAGGATGTCGGATTAATGTCTGTCATCATGCCCCTCCTGCTGAAATAAGGCTGTTCTTCCCAAACACCGTGTACCAGAACGGATCATCACGGTTTGTCACGTCATATTCTAACTGATATATCGTCCACGTTCCATTGACACTTGGATTTGTCTGGCTTGTAATGCCGATAGCCCCGCCAAGCTGTATATCAGGCCGTACAAGCGTTCTAACCTCCACGCCCCATTCATTTGCCTGTGGGATGCCAACCATGCCGTTCTGGAGCGATATGGGCGCAGGAGGGCCTATGTACGCCCCTTTGTCGATGACGGTCAGTACATTGTTGTTCAGGAAGACGGTAAGGTCGCCAATGTCGGCAAGCTTCTGGATTGCGAGTTGTGCGCCACCTGTGAACTGGAAGTTGCTGATCTGACGGTCTGGGTTGCCAAGCTGTATGCGCGGAGTCCAGCCATAAAGGGAACATATTTTCCGCACAATGTCAGATACGGATGTTAATAGTCCTTCAGTCTGAGCTAAGACCGTGCTTGCAAGGATGCTGTTCGTAAGGCTTGTCAGCACAACACCCATGTCAGGCGCAGCGGTTACGGCACTAGCCCAGCACGCTCCCTCGAACAGTCTGAACGTGCCATATGACTCGCGCCCCACATCCAGAGTCACGTATGTCGGATTACGATTCCCATTGACAGGAATGATCGGCGTGGCGCGGGTCAGAAGGGCGTTGCGCTGCTCACGGGTCATGTTCGTGATCCTGATGACCGCCTCACCCATCGTTGTGCCTACGAACTGACGCCCATGTGCGCGGATGTCAAGCCCCGGATTCGGCCCCGTGCTTGTAAAGACCAGAGTGTCTTCCTGTGTCGGCCCCTGTTGTCCGGCGGGCAACGGCAACGTGGTCGAGATGGTGACGGTCATAATGCGCTGGTCAAAAGCTACTGTCATACCAACACATACCCCACTGGCGCGAACCGAAGCGGAAGACCACCGTTCGAATCGAAGTCAGAAGCCGTGATCAATGACAGAGTGTTCAACGGCACGCGATATGCATCTATCTCCGCTTGCGTCAGGAAGATCAACTGTTGCGTGATGCCGAACTGTGTATAGTCAGGGATCTGCTTGTTCTGCGTGATCAGGACGAAGTTGCCATTCTCAAGATAGTTATAGGGAATGATGCGATAACCCGCCACCGCCGTGATGTTCTCGACCAGAACCGTATTGTTCAACGTCAAGGTGAACGCCATCTGAGAGCCGACCAGCGTGATCGAGATGTTCCATTGATTGCCTGACGGATCTATATAGCTTAATGTCTGTTGCGGAACCGCCTGTATGGGAACTGATTGCATTATACAAGCCCCCCGACAATGGACGACGTGTTGAAGTAGCTTAATGCGCTACCAGTTGTCGTTAAGCCTTGGATAAGCCCCAGACTGACAGGATCGAAATATTGCGGATTGTTTGGAGAGTAGTTCTGCAAGTTCCCCGTTCCCGTCAATCCCGCCAGAATAAACTCTGTCAGGCGCAGGTTCATTATAATGGCACTGAAGAAATCCGGATGTTCGCCATGGGGCATATTCTCAATGACGAGATTTTTATATATCCCCGTTCTTGTTTGTACCGATAAAAGAGTGGCATTCGTCCACGCGTTTCGTATCTGCGGATAGACGCTGTTGTAGTATTCAGATGGAATGAGCAGATCAATTTCAATCTCCGTCGGGTTCGATACGCGATTGTCCGCCGAAGTATAGCCCGTCTCGACCGGATACTTCGAGATCTTCGCCGTTTCCTTGATGGTCGCCTTGATAGGACGCGCCTGAGAGAATACCTGTTGCGATGTTCCTTGATCGATGATCTGGACAATATCGACCTTCTTGCTGTTGGTCAGTAAGCCAACCGCCGTTGTCGCGTTCGTCAACAATGATTGTGGGGTGACCGTGACCATTATTTGCTTACTCCATCACTGACGTTGGCGGCAAGCGTGGAAAGATGAGTTGACAAAGCTTTATGCACGCCTTTTGCCATACCATCTGCATCCGTAGCTTGGGTATGCACGATGATCTTGTCGATGCTGACGGCAAGGTTACCACGCTGCGCCGCCTTTGTTCCCCAGAAGTCAGACGGAGACTCGAACTTGTTGGAGAAGTATGCCGCCTTTGCATATGTTGATGTCATGCCTCTGAACTGCGCAGGGTTGAACCCGCCGCGATGATGCATCTCCCATGCAAGGGCTTCCATTTGCTGTTGGCGAGATGCCGTGTAGATGTCAATGCCTGTTCCTGCCTTGATCGCCGCAGCACGGTCAGGATGCCATTGAGCAAGCCCATAGGCCTTACCATTGTCACCACGTGCCGTTGCGCTTCCTCCAGACTCCGCGTAGATGTTCGCCATGATCGCCGCCGCGTCCGATGTGCTGTAGCCGCGTGCTGTCCAGAAGCCTATGTCCTTGCGTTGTTGCGCGAGGGATACGCCGAGAGAGGCATGCCCCCCCATCTTCCTCTTCATATAGATGTCATGCAGATGCTTATAATCTGCATATCCAAGCCCTGCGATTCCCATGCCGATCCAGTCAAGAGGGCCGCCAAGCAATGCCAATGCTCCAGCACCTTCAGTACCTGCCGCTTCTCCAGCCCCAATACCAAGCACCTTCTTAGCCCCGAACTTCAGAGCCTTTGATCCGAGATATGCGCCACCTGCATATCCAGCCGCGCCTAGAAGAGGATGGCCTGATGCGGCGTTGACTATACGCGTCAGGAATCGTATCAGCGTATCAATCGCCGGAGCAAAGTACCTGATGATCGCACTGTCCATCTTGCCGACCGCACTCTCGAACTTGGCAACGTCTGACTTCAGTTCAAGGGATGCAGCAAACCCGCCAGCCTGTACTTGCGCTAAGTTCGTGGCTTGCGCAACATCCTTGTTGAACGAAGCATCGCTCCCCATAAGCTCATTCTGAAGTCCTATGTCGGTAATTCCGATCTTATTCAACCTCAATCGTTTCTGGTTCGGAGACATGCCAGAGATCTGTTCTCTGATCTTCTTCATCCAGTCGATAGGATTGCCGATGCCATATCCGACCGTGTTAATCATGCTCTGATTAATAGCGGCAATATTTCCGATTGCGCCTTGTCTTGATCCGCCAGCCTGTGCGCCGAGTTGAGCGACGATCTTCAGGTTCTGCGCAGAGATGCCTGTCAGGACGCTCATCTGCTTCAATCCGGCGTTGTAGTTCGCCTGATCGATCAGCCCTTCCTTCAGGATCTTAAAGCCGATGAACGCGCCGCCGATAGCTGCGCCGGATTCGACCATCTTGACAAAGCCCTGCCCGAGCCGCGTCACGTCTTCAGTCGCGCCCTTAATGCCCTTTTCCGTGGCTTTGGCCTGCTTCTCGACTTCCTTCAAGCCCTTGTTCACGTCATCCGCATTGGACTTGAAGAGCAGATAAAATGTGTCTAGGACTGTCATTTCTTCTGTGCGGCCTTCTCAGCAAGATACTTGTTGTAGCGGTCAGTCACGATGATCTCCCACAAGTCCATAGCGTCAGCCAAGTCGTAGATAGTCTTTAGCTCATGGAGGGTGGCGTATCCTGCTCCGATAATGGTTGCAATGAGAGGGTCAACGTTTCTGTAATCTTTTTGGTCAACAGTTGGGCGATACTGTCGAAGAAATTCAAGCTCCGCCCGTCCCGAAAAAAAGAGAAGTTTTTCTCCATCATCTTCATTTCGATCTTGACAAGCATTTCCGGACCAGGAACGTGGTTGTCAATCAGGGCTTGCGTCTCAAGTCGTTGTTCTCTCCCATCCGACATCTTGACAGCAACGTATGACATAAGCTCGATCATGAGCTTCTCGTTCTCCACATAGTCGCCGAACTTCGGCAGTCCGGTCAGTGGATATTGCGAGATGATCTTGCGACCTGCGACGGCGGGGAAGTTGGACAGAATATAGATATACTCTTTACCATCTGCGTCGGCGAGCTTGAACTCCTCGGGCTTAATAAATGGCTTCTTTTCTTCTGTCATAACTTCTTACGCCTTCGCTGCGAACATGAACGTATAGCTCTTCGTGCGCTGGCGACCGCTGGACTGGATGCCGCGACCGAACGCCGCATCCGTGATGTTGCCGCCGCTGAGAACAACCGTCTGCCCGTCGGGATAGATGATCGTTGCGGAGATGACATCCTTTGCCGAGTTCTTGCCCTGGGCGACGCGGTTGGCATCGGCGAGGATTTGCAGGTTCGTATCGTCCGTGTCGCCGGGTACGACGTTGATCGTCATGGGCAGCGGTACAGCCTTTTGCCAGATCATGAGATCGCCATTCAGCCCCATAGCGGAGTCGGCGATCTTGACATCGTTGATCAGGATCGGGTCAACGTCATCAGCGAACTGCGAGATGGTAAGGCCTGTGGGATACGTCACGCTTGCCCGAATGACAAGCGATACGCCAAAGCCCGAGATATTGGATGGATTAGCCATGTTTTATTCTCCTTGTTAAATCAGAATGTCGGAACCTTCGATCTTGTTGACTACGTTGTCTTGCGCGTAAACCAGCGTGTAGTTGATCTGGTATTGCGTGCGGTTGTTGACCACCGAAGACGTGACGCTCGTCGAGATCACATAGCCGATGTTCTGCACATGCCGCCATGCGTTCGGATCGTTCGTCGCATTGGTGATGAACAGCTTCTGCGCCGCCGTCAACGTCTCGCCGACACTGATCGTGCCGTTCGCAAGGGCTTCGTCGATCACGCTTTGGCAGATGGACAGGACTTGCGCCTGACCTTGCGCGTTCGCCGAGATCTTGTTCAGGTCAAGCAACAGCGTCATAAGAGACGATGTCATCGCCGACTTCATCCACATCTCGTTGGCGTAGGTGTTCTGCGCGAGGGCATCGTTCGAGCCGCCGTTCATCACGCCGCGCTGGTATAGGTTGATGATCTGACCGGCTTCCTGCGTGCTGGCGTAGTAGTTGACCAGCAGGGCATCATAAGTAGCCGCAAGCGCGTCCGTGGTGACATACGGCACGACGCCGGGGAACTGGTTGAACATGAAGTTCACGGTAGAGTTGGCGATGTTATAGTTCGTTGCGCCAAGGATGATCATTGGCATCATCTCTTCATACTGACCAGACACGTTCGGGTTCAGCAGTACCGCAGTCGAACCGCCGATCGCTCCGATAGCCGTCTGGATCGTCGTGGCGTTCGAGGTCGTCACAGGCACGCAGTACATGAACGTGTTGTTGAACGCCTTGTTCGCGTTCGCAACGTCCGTGATGTTCTGTGTGGTCAGAGACAGGTTCGACATAAAGGCGAACGATCCGAAGTTGTTGTTGACAGCCGCGATGTCCGTCAGAGCCGCTTGCGGGGTCTGGATGTCTGCGCCGGGGCCGAGGATCGTGCTTGCGGAGAGCCATCCGAGAAGAGCGGAAACGTCATTGCTTGCCCCAGCCGTAACGCTGATCGGAGCCGCACCCGTCGCACCGCCCAGCAGATCGAAGCTGCCGCGTGTGGCGTTGTAGGTCACGGTTGCCGAAGTCCAGAGTGTACCCCCGCCCGTCTCTGCTTCGATTGCCGTCTGGATCACACCCGCAACTTGAGCAAGCGTGGTGACAGTCGAGAAGTTCAGGCCGGAAAGCGTGAAGGTGTTTACGCCCATCGTAAGCGTGAACGAACCGGCAGTAATGGCCGTCCATGTGGCGATGGTCGTGGTTGTCGTGGTCGGATCGCCGAAGATGACGGGAGCGCAAGCAGCACTGTTGAAGCGGGCAAAGGAGATCGACGGAACGCCCGTGTTGCCCTTGCTCGTGAAGCCGAACGCGAACAGGGCGCGTTCGTATTCCTCAGAGGTAGAACCGAAGTAAGCAGACACGTTCGCCGCGCCATCGCTGTTGTTCGGGAAGTTGACATAGCTGCCCGAGGGGATGAGCGCGTTGTCATCGAAGATCAGCGGAATAAGCTGCCTGTTGGCGACAGTCTCCGCCGCGCCCGTTGCGCTGGTAACGTTCACATAATAATCAATATTGATAGGCATAACTTACTCCTTTATTGTACAGGTAAGATGTTGAGCGTGGTCGTTGTAGCGTAATTGCTGGTCGTGCTGATCGTCTGGTAATGCGTGAACGTGACCGTGAAGTTCGGCGAAGCTTCCCAGCGGTCACGGTCGTCGCGGAAGTACGGGTTCGCGATCTGGCCTACACTGAGAACGCCAACGCCAGAAGCCGCTAGATTGGCAACGCAATCGGCTGATTGAAGCGTGTAGGCAACGCGGTTGAGGATGTCGCTTGCCGTCCATTGTGTCGTGTTGTTAGGGTCTTGCACGTTCCACGCGGAGATCTGGAACATGGTCATATAGGCAACGCTCTCCGTCTCGACTTCCGTGTCTGTCTTCGGATCATAAACGTTCGTGACCTTCGGATAACCAATGCGGCTGTCACCCAGCTTGTGGATGTAGATGCCGCCATCAGTCAGGACACCCTCTTGCGTCGGCTGATACCCCTGCATGATCTTCGAGTTCGGAATCCCCGCCGCGAGAAGCTGCGGGTTGATAGTCTCGATCACAAGCGATATGAGTTCATTGTCGAGCATTTAGTATCCTATCACCACGTAATTATACTCAAGTGTTTCCCCTGTCGTCAAAGCACTTGTGCCGGAAGTGACTGTCCATCCCGTTGCCGATCCGGTTGCGCTCAAAGCGGGCGCGGCAAGAGCAGCGGCGTTCGCGGGGAATAGAAGAACGGAGCACCCGTTCGTGAAGCCGATGTTCGCGGTCACGGTAACGACCGTTGAGGACGCAGCGGGAGTTCCTGCCGTTGTGACAGTAAGAACCCCCGCATTGTCCTGCCCTACGGTCGCCGTAGAACCGCTTCCGGCACCTGCCCCCACCGCAACAGTGGAAGCCGTGCCGATGGCAGTCATGTTCGCGGCACTCACAATGCCGCTTAAGAGTTGATCAGATGCAACGCCCGCGACTGTACGCACGCCCACCGCCGTGTCAGTTGACGGCACGTACTGTACCGGAACTCCTGCGTTGATCTGGCTGAGCTTCGTGTTCATCAGTTCACCAATGCCACAATGTCAGTTGCCGTTGTGCCAGTTGCCATGACACGCCGCACTTGAACCGGAAGGATGCCGACTGGAACAGCCTTGAACAACACCGTGTCAGTGTCTGCCGCTGCGTTCATAGGCACAACCGTCACGTCTCCCGTCACGCCGATATAGAGAGACTTGGCATAAGCCGCAAGGTTTGCCGTATCGCTCGGAGTGACTGCGAACGCTCCTCGCGCTGGAGACGCAACAGGAGTCGAGCGTTGCGCGTAGAGGTCTAATGCCGGATCATAAGTGGTTGCCATGTTGTTACTCCGTTACATAGTTGGACAAGCCGTCTTCGGTAACGTACACGAAGCCAGCAGGACTGATATAGTTCGTTGACACGTTCGGAACCTCGACGCAGAGGACAGCATCCCATCCAGCCATAGCCGCCCATGCCGTCTTGGACTCGGCTTGCCACGTCTGGCTGTTGTAGCTGAACTGGTCTCCGGCAGAGCCTCTGTCAATGTCTTGTATGGACTGCGGGATGTAGATCCAGACGTAGTTCTTCTGAAGGTCAAGCCCCATATGCTCATACAGACTGCGCGGGACGGCTTGGATGCTGCCTATGACACTGACAGCCGCCGCATAAGACGGCTCTTGCATACCGATGCTGTTGAGCGTGCGTCCCGTGAACGCCAAATAGTCGAACGTCTGGCGCGGGATGACTTGCAGGGCGATGTTGAGCAGGTTGTTCATGTCGCCACCTGTTCAGGCTGGATCGACTCAAGCAGTCCGGAGTGTTCGTGTTGTTGTGCGCCTTCGTCAACGCGATGGCTGATCGTGGCGATCATGTACCCACTGTCGTTCAATGTCTGTGTTCCGCGCCCTCTGCGCTTGCGGCTTGCGAGCGTCTTGGGCTTCAACGGGGGCGGCGGGTTGCTGGAGATGTGTTCAAGCACGTCACCCTCTGCGATCTGCGTGAACTGCTCCATAGCCGCGTGCTCACTAATGCTCTTCTTAATGACGTTCTTGGCAAGTATCTCGGCAGTACTGCGCCACTTGTCTCGCTTTGCCATAGCCGTAAACCGCATACCTAGACGCGGCGGGATGTTCTTCGACGGTGAGCCATACTCTTGGATGCTGGCAATGTATGCAACAGGCGTGCCATCCTCATACCGCGCACTCTCGAACCATCCGACCTTGCCTTCGCTGCGTCCTAGGTTCTCAATGAGTTGCGTCAAGTCCTTGATGGCGTTCGGGTGACTGCGCTTGACATCTACCATGCGTCACCTCGGGATCGTTGATTGAGTGGGATAACAGCCGACAAAGAAGCCGCCGACAGCTTGGACTTGCAACAGGGCAAGAAGCATCTGACCATACGGTGTCTGGTTCAGCCACCACTGCCACTGGTTGCGCTCGGGAGGCGGGGTAAGCTGCACGCTCACCTTGTCCACCGTTGACCCCTGCACAAGCTGTGTACTGCCGCCAGTCGCCGCCACCGAGTTCAAGCGGGCTAAGTGGGCGGTCATGAGGTTGACCGCCCGATATAGCTGTGCTTGAGTGAGCGTCGTCTGGGTTGTGTCGTTGCTTATGTAGGTAGTGGCTTCGTTCCAATACAACTGCAACGTTGCTTCAGGCCACGTCGCAGGATTGTTAAACTCGACGTAGTACTGGATGAATGTTGCATAATTGAACGTTAACCATGTCACTGCAACGCTTTGCCCCCGTTGACCTTCATGCTGTCAGGAACGGCAGCGCGACCGCCTTCGTCAAGGTCTTTGGCTTGCAAAGGAGCGTCTTTGCCCGCTTGCATGTCCTTGGCGACCTTGGCAGGCTCTGCTTTGACCTTCAGCACCTTGACGGCTCCGTGCTTCAGATGCGTCTGGAACACTTCATCCGACATAAGGAACTTCAGGTCATCATCGCTTACCTTGGTCAGGACACCCTCGGGCGTGCGAAGGCCCCCATCGGCACCCTTCTGCGCGACCCCGTGGCCACCCTTGATCAACACGCTGTCCTGAGCGACATTGATGCCGCCCGGGTTGCTTTTCCAGCGCGTGTACTTCACGTCAGCAGTCATGGTCGATACGATATACGGCATAGTTCAGTTCCTTCTGGTTAGATGCCGGTGACGCGGTACATAGCGTAAGGACGCTTGCACAGTGCGCCGGCAGTTGCGTGAACATAGTCCTCGGTATAGCCCTTCGCTTCGATGGCGACGCCCGTGAACTGGAGTTTAGCCGGAACGATCTGAGTCCAAGTCTTGCGATTGTCAGACGACACTCCGTCATCCACAATATCCGCATGAACGTTGAACACGTTCGCGCCGGAGTTCGCGGCATCGAACTGGACTGCATCGATGACGCGGACGTTCGGGTAAGCATCCTTCAGCCAAGCCATGACCGAGATGCCGAAGTCAGAGGTCTTGTTCAGATAGTCAACGCTGTTGGTCGGAACGGTCAGCGTGCAGGGAGTGCGGCGCGGATCGACCAAGCCTTGGGTCTGCGTGCGGAGGCCTGCGAAGGCGGTCAGCAAGTCAGCTTGGATCTCAAGGAACGTCTTGTTCGCCCAGAGCTTGCTGTTCGAGACGGAACCCGTGGCGACCGTGTTGTATGCCAGCAGGTTCGGGTCGTTCAGGAAGCCATACGTCTGGTTCGCGCCGTTGTTGTAGCCGTAGAAGCCGATCATGTTGCGCAGGATCTCCAACTGGAGGGCACAGGATTGACGCTTCTGTTCAGCAGAGTCAACGCGGACACGCGAGCTAGTGGCTTGTTCCAAGCGACCGACCTTCATGCCGAGTTCGTTACGGACAACGTTCCGTTGCACGAAGTTCAGGTTCCAGTTGGTCAGCGGGACTTGGCCTTGGTCGCTGTACGGAACAGGCGAACCGGTCATTTCCATGACTTGTTGGACAACTTGAACGTCTTCCCACGTGCCGATGGTGTCAACGCCGATGATCTCGTCGATGCGGCGTGCTGCCGTCGCGATGGCGACCATGCCCGGCAACCAGTTCTGAAGGAACTGGAGCGGAGCGGAGATGCTGGGCGCGGTGATGGGCTGTTGGATGCTGCCCGCGTCCATTGCGATGCGGCTCACGCTGTCCATTGCAAAGCGGCCAGTGTTGTAGGCGTTCATCATCTCGCTCAGGACACCCGAGGAGAAGCCGATGCCGACTGCCTTCAGGGTCTGGTCGAGCGTGTGATCCAGCGCATAGTCAACGCCGACTTGCCAAGGCGTAATGCCTCGCTTGCTCGTCGGGCTAAAGCTGGCGTAAGTTTGAGAGATATCCATTTTTATTCTCCTTAATTGCTAAGCTTGATGACACTTACGCCGCCCAGCGTGTCGGCTTGGTAGCGTTCGACGACTGCGTTGGGAACGAAAAGATTCGTAGGGCCGGTGATCGTCTCGCTGGAAACGGTCTGGCTTTGGTTGACGGTGTAAGTACCCGTGCCACCTGCGCCCGTGCCGTAAGCCGTAATGACCGTATTGGCAAGGATACCCGTTCCGCTGATCTGATCGCCGACGTTAAGCTCACCGGATGCAACCGCCGTGATGGTGAGCGTCGTGCCGCTGATCGAACCCGTTGCGCTGAACGCTGCGGGCGGAAGACTTGCCGCCGAGATCGTGCCAGAAGCCGCCGTTTGCGAGACGCTGACCGTGTACGTGCCGGTGCCACCGAGACCAGTCCCGAGAGCGGTGATGTACGTGCCGGGCGTTACGTTCGCGCCCGTGATCAGTTGACCCACTTGGATCGTGCCAGCCGCAACCGCCGAGACCGTCAGAGTGGTCGTAGAGATCGCGCCGGTGAACACCGCAAGAGCAGGTACGCTGTTCAGGTTGCCAGTCGAGGTGTCATACGTGACCAGATCGCCGGGGTTTGCAGGGCCGGGCAGGTTCACAAACACGTAACCGCGTTGCAGGAACTGAGCCGAGGAGTTGTCCGGCAAAGCAAGCGTCGCACCGAGGGGGTTGAGGCTCGTACCATACAAGGCGTTCTGCTTCGGGCTGCACATGATGCCGGCGAAGAGGCCAGTGCCGCCAGCTTGAACAATCGCGCCGTTCGTCGAGTTCAACGAAGGTTGGGCAGTTGCAGCATCAAGGAACGTATAGGCGTTACCAAAGAGGTTATCAGTTACGCCGCTCGAGTTTACAGTCGCGCCGATCGCACGCATGCCACCGTCATCAAACGCGAGTTCGCCGATGATGCCGAGCGTGTTGTAGATGTTTACAGTCTGTTGGAATTGGGTCATTTCTATCTCCCTTATTTGCTATCCGCGAGAGTCTTGGACAACAGACTGTCGCTCGTGATGTTGGAATCGAAGGCGTGGACGGCGGTGGCGTGCTGCTTGCGGCCTGCCATGTAGCCAGCCCATGCACCGGCTTCTTGACCCTTCGGCACCTTGATGCCGACTTTCTTAAGGCCATAAGAGTACATCTCGTCAAGGCTCATCGCGCTGTCGAACGTGCCGACAACGGAAGAGATCTCACGAACAACGTCAGCGCGGCGGGCAAGCTCTTTCGGGCTTTGCGCCTTCTTCAGCGAGGCGACTTCTTGAGCCAGCGATTTGACAGTTCTTTCCAGAGCGTCCATACCGTGTTCCTTTTCTTCTTTCTCTGCTTTGGGGTTTTTGCGCTCTTCTTCTTCGCCTTCATCCTCAGCCTCTTCTTTCTTTTCTTCTTCATCGAGGCCTTGTTCGCCTTCTTTTTCCTCGGTTTGCTCGTCCTCGGCCTTTTCTTCTTTCTTTTCTTCCTCGGACTCGTCTTCCGCTTTTTCTTCTTCCGGACGCATTTCGTCCATCAGCTTGTCAAAGGTCTTGCGATCCTTGGCGTGTTGCTTCATGAAGGCTTTAACGTCCTCCATGGACATCTCTTTCTTCTCTTCGTCGGCCATATCTTTAGCTCCCTTCTTGGATTGTCTGGCTTCACTGTACGCTATAGCCGCAGCCTGTTTAGGGTCGCGGCCATGTTCGATCTCGGTCTTGATGTTCTCGGATATAGTCTTCTCGCTGTGTCCTTCTTTCAACGGCATCTCTGCATCCCCCACGTCGAAGTGATCGATTGACCAATCGCAGATTTCATTTTCAAATTCTTGTTCATCTTCTACTTTTAATCCGTGAGCTCGCATTTTTGCTTTTATCGTTGCAGTCTTCATACGTTCTCGAACACCCGGAACTCCTGCCTCTTTTGCTTGCTTAAGTAATTCTTGATACCGTTTTTTTCCAGCTTCGAAACGTTCAGTTGATTCTTTCTCAGATTCTTTCGTTCCGATTCCCTGTTTTTTTGCCAACCATCCAGCAGCCCCGATAACATGGCCTTCATGCGTGCTGATCTGTGATTTTGGCAACCAATTAAGAGATTGACGATTAGACCACGCCTCGCGTTCTGCGCTTGAAAGCTCCATAATCGCGCGATGCATATTGTAGCTTCCGCCTTCTCCGATTCTTTCTTTTGCCCGTTCGTAGTCTGGGTTCGATATTCCGACAGCTTTTTCGGTTTCTCTCTGAATTTTAATTGGTTCATGAAATTGCTCATGCCCCTCTCGCAAGGATGGATGTTTTCCGCCCATTCCTGCTTCGACTCTTCCTTCTTCATCAATTTTGACGTGAGCGCCATTTATCGTGACCCATTTTTCGTCATTGTCATCATAGGCAACATCGAGATGATCGAAGACGATGCCATGATCAAGGACGGCGATGTCCGGCCCCATGCGGGCTTCATCGACAAGCGCGATATGGTTTCCCCTAATGCCGCGCTGTATGAAGTCATACATTTTGCCATTGAAGGAACCTTTTTTTTTTCCCATTGCGTAACACGATAGCCCAAAGACAGGGCTTTCTTACCGCTCTGGATCAAACGCTTGATCTTCTCGGAGAACAGCTTCAGGGGCGCGTATAGGATGCCGCTTTGCTTGTCGTACTCAACGCTCTCGCCAAGCACGCCATGCGCGATCTTCTCTTCAACGGGCGTGAAGCCTTCGCCGACCATCGTGTGGTCATCGACCAGCGGCAATAACGCAAAGCTTTCAAGCGTGGCAGGATCGGAGAGTTCTTCTTCCGGACGCAGAACCCAATACACTTTGTCAGGGTCGCATTCTTCGGAGATGTTGCGGCCAAGATACGGGAAGACACCACTACGCGAAATCGGATTGCGTTCGATCATGATGAAGCCGTTGTCGTCGATCTGGCGTGCGGTCATATTTACCCTCTCAAGCTATATCGCGCATGTTTTTATTACACGGTCAAAAGTTTTTTTCTTGAGCGCGGATACATAGGATGCTAAAAGTATACAGAGGGAGAAATCATGCTTGAGATAATTTCAAACGAGAAGTACTACACAACCGAAGAGGTCGCGAAGATGCTGCACGTTTCGATCTACACAGTGAAGAGCTGGCGCACGCGAAAGAAGTACTCACTGGCCTATTATCGCATCGGCGGAAGCGTGCGTTATCTAGGCGAGGATCTTCGGCATTGGCTGGAATCTAGGCATGATTAGGATAGCTCAAGAATAGCCCTCGGCCTGCACCGGCAGTTCGGCAACTGCCCCGGCAATCCATAGACAGTCGGGTTGCGCTGGATCAATGGCGGGTGCGCGAACTCGAACACCTTGCCGTCCAGCTTCTTGTGCAGGTCACGCGATGTCTTACCGCCGCCAGTATGCAGCCATTGGAACTTCGTGAACCCCGCGTCCTTCATGCGCTGTACGCTGATGTTGACGCTTGCCTTGCGCGTCTGGTCTAAGGCGATCATGCGGGCGCGTCTGTGCGTGATGGCACGATGGCGCATCATGTACGGGTTCAAGTCCTGAAGACCGTTGCCAGTCGTGATCGAGCGCATGACAGCACCTTGGATGCCGTGCAGGTACTTCTGAGGGATGGACTTGATCAGCCCCACGTTCTCCGCGATTGTCGCCTTCAGGATCTCCTTCATGTCCTTGCTGACCTCCATGCGCCCGATGGAGAAGCCTTCCGCAAGCTCACGCAGCGACCGGCGCGTGGCGTTGTCGGCCTCCTTGTGCGACGCCGTGGTGAACTGCTTGGCGATGTTCAGAGCATGGTCGGCGAACAGCTTCTCGTACTTCTTCATCAGCTTGTTCATGATGATCCGCGCCTGAGAGGAGATGCTGTCATCTTGCGCGAAGAACGTCTCGCCCGTATCGCTCTTGTAAAGACGGCGCAGTTCGCGTTCCGTCTCGTCCGTCATGCGCTTGATCAGCTTCCAAAGCTTGGCTTCGTACTTACGCCCGATTGCTATGTTCGGGTTGATCGGCTTGCCTTTAATCGAGGTCTTCTTCTTCTTCATCGTCGTCCTCGCCCCCGCCTTCCGGTTCTCCCTCAAGCTGTCCTGCGTCAGGATGCTCCATCTCTTCTTCGATGCCGTTGTAGCCCGAATCGCGGTCATTGATCAGGCGGCGGCGAACGTCAGAGCCGTCGATCGCTCCGGCATCCACCAGCGCACTGTCAGCCTGCGCCTTGATCTGGTTGATCTCAGCCATCTCCTTCGCGCTCGGCGTGTCAACGGGGAGCCATTGCACCTCCATGTTGACATCTGGATTGATGCCATGACTGCGTTGGCAGAGCAGAGTGTGGCGTTCGATGATCGGAGATAGCTCGTTCTCTTGGATCGACTCTAGGAACTCATGATAGCTGTCGTTCTCATAGTCGCCGGATGCTCCAAAGCCCTTGGGAGACGTGCCGAGCAGCTTGGTTGCAGGAACCTCCGCAATCGCCGCGACAAGCTGATATTGCGTCATGATCGTCTCGTCAAGGCCGCTGAGGTTCGTGTCGATCTGCTCGACCTTCTCGTCTTGCCCCAGGATCTTCACTCCGAAGTTGTTGATCAGTTGCATCCAGTCAGACAGCTTCTGCTGGAACGCACCGAGGTTCGCCATCGCCTGTGTCGTGTCCGTCGTCAGAGTGATCAGACGCTTGGTCATAGCCAGCAGCGGAGCCTCGTTTGCCGTGCGCTCAGCGGCGTAGATGCGGTCGTAGATCAGTTGCGGGGTCGGGATGCCGCCGTAGAAGTACGAGGGCTTGAGAAGGTCGGCAAGGTCGTTCCCGTTCCGCGAGATGACGAAGTGCGAACGGTGGATCTTCTTGCTGCCAAGCATCCACCATGTCGGGTTGTAGAAGTTCTGCGAGTACGGGTCTGCCGCGTCTTCCGTGTTGAACATCGGTGCGATCCAGTACGGGTCGATCTGCGTCATGCCTCTGTAGCTGCCTTCACGCACGCCGTCAGGATTGAACGGAGCTTCGTAGTCGATGCCGTCAACGATGAACAGCATGTGACGGATGCCGAACACGCGGGCGAAGCGGTAGAACTCGATCAGGTTGTTCTTGAGCTTGTATTCCTTGTCAAGCTCCCGCAGATCGTCGAACACGGACGGATCGATCTCAACGCCGTCGTTCACGCTGCGCTCGAAGCCGTGACGGATCGCGTCTTGTGCAGGCATCTTGCACGCCTTGTTGATCAGCCAGTTCTGCGCAAGGACGGCGCACATCTGCCAACCGATGAAGCCTTGGTTCGCGAAGTACTCGATCAGGTGCTGCGGGATGATGCCTTGGTTCGCCGATGCAAGCCCTTTGACCTGCTGGATGCTGTTGTCCATGACGGCTTGTGTCTGCTTCAGTGCCGTCTCGACACTCGCGTCCATCGCAATGCCCATTGTCTTCAGCTGGCTATGCGTGCGCTGGAACGAACGGTCAAGCGCGGCGGAGACGTTCTTGGATGTGCGCGGGAAGATCGTGTCGTTGTGTGTGCGGAACAATGGTTCCTGCGTTGTTGCTGTAGCCGCAGGGGGCTTTTTTGACCAAGGGAGCTTCATCAGGAGAAAAATCCTCTATGTATTTTCGGATTAAAGCATATCACGATTGCGTCTGCAAGGTTAGGTGATTTTCCGCCGTTCGGCTTCTTGTCAACCAAAAGCTTGCCCTTGCCGTCATGATTGCTGGTTGGCTGTGACAGTTCTATGACAAGTTCATGAAGATGCGGGATCATGGAATCAATCGAGATCATCTCATCGTGCGGGAATGGGATGCCCTCTGTAATGGCGCGGTAAGTCTTCTCAAAGCGCGTCCTCAAACTCCACCAGCTTTGCGCCTTCAGGTTCTTGTAGAAGTCCTCGTTCTTGGGCGAGTTCACATCGCCGGGGATGATGCGCGACTCAGGCCATTGGGGTGGGTCGCCCGCGTTCCAAGGGTGAATCCCCATGCGGATGCGCTTCTCCTGCATGAGGCGGTTCGTCTCGGCCTTCACTCCCGCGCCTACGCCGATGCTATCATAGCTCATCGTCGTCACGCCCATCTCTTGGCACTTGCTGATGGCGCGTCTTGCCGTTGCGCCCGTGTCTCCCTCGCCCCAATGCTCCGCGTGCTTCAGGATCACGCCGTAACGGATGGCAAGCGCGTTCTTGTCGCCGCCTTCATCCGCTACGTCCAGCCCCGCTGCCTTCTCTCCGTCGGGCTTGATGACCAGCTTGATGTGTGCGTCGATCGCAGCCTTGACCCACTTGGCGGGGATGATGACGCGCTCGACGGCTGCGGAGTAGTCGCGGTCGACCTCCTGCGCGAAGATGTGCAGCAAGCCGTCAGACTCCCACTTGCGCCGCTTCTCCTCGTACCATGCCTCGTCCTTCATCGGGTTGTCGCGCCAGTCGAAGATGAACACCCGCGTCTTGCCTGCCGGGATGCTGTGGCCTTCATACCAGACCTCACCAGCCATGCGCCGGCGATAGAAGACGTTGTTCGTGCCATTGACGCTGGATATGTCGATCTGGACATCGGTGTTCGCGCTCAATGCGGCTTCGATCATTTCGGGGTGTTCGTAGTGTGCGCTTTCATCCTTTATGAAAAGTGTACTCCGCCCGCCACGCCCAATATTGTCGCCAGATCCACCCGCAATGATCGCTCCCGTATCCGCATTGATGATCTTCATGAACGACTTGTCAATGCGGCTCGGCAACAGGAACGGCGGCAGGTTCTTCAGGATCATCCGCATCTTCTCGAACAGCGAGTCCGGATTGCCGATCATGTCAACGTCCGACTCCTTGCGTGAACCGAAGCCGACGGAACTGCCCGGCACGAACAGGAACAGCCATATGGCGAACGCGCAACAAAGCCAGCTTGCACCCACGTCACGCGACTTCTCGGTAAGGCCTGCTTGCTTCGTGTCAAGGCAATCCTTCAGGAACAGGATGAACTCGCGCTGACGGGTGAACAGCACCATCGGTATCTCTGGCGGGTTCCTGCGCGGGTCATACGTGGTCACGAAGTCGTTGATGAAGTCAACTGGATTCTGCGAGTAATAGGCGATTATCTTCTTGCGGCTCTTCGGATCGCACGCCGCCTTGACGATCCTCAGACGTTTCTCATACGCGTATTTATAATCCGGTTGCCACGTCATTTTTCGCACAGGGTTTTATAATACGCCGCAGCCTCTTCCATGCTTTCATGCGTGATATTGACCTCGCCGGAATATTCGTTCCTGACCGTGCTTTCAATCTCGCTGCGCTGAAGTTTAGGGATATGGAACTCGATAACGCGCATAAATAGCTCAAATGCCTTCACGGGATTGGGCGGCACGAATACCTGTTTGCCCGTCTCGTCAATGTATTTTCCACCATCAGCAACGTCATTAAGCCACTTTTCCAGCCTGTGAGCGTTGTTGTTTACGAACAGAGCTATAGCCTCACGCGCTTCCGCAGTCGCTTTGTTAGGCGTTCCCTTGGGCCTTCCTGAGCGGTTTAAGTTCGGATGCTGTGCGGGGATAATTTCTCCCGATACTTTGTCGGTGTCCATAACCTGAAGATAACAGCAGATGGGGGAATGGGCTAGTGGGAAATTGGCATGTCTATTCCGTAGACAGCGAATATACGTTTCAATAGACACCTAAGTATATGATTTAAAAGGCGTATTCGGGAATGTCTATAGAATCTATGCTTTTTTGCAAAACACGACACCTATATAAAAAACCAAAATTTTATATTTTTCCATGTATCTATATTTATTTATATTTCTATAGACATAGATATAATAATAATAATAAGGGCATGAAATCGTTTAAGAAAAAGCGTCTACGAATTTGTCTATAGACAGACTATAGACATAGACATTTTGTCCTATTTATGGATAAAAACAGCATATTTGGAACAAAAGGGTAACGTTTTTATCCATAACCTTAACTGTCGCGTGTTGTTTATTTAGGAGACGGATTCGATTTTTCTCAAATCATGAGTGCGCCCAGTGCTCATGCAATAGCAAAAAGGCTTGGAATAAGAATTATAACGCGGCAAGGGAAACTAATGCGTGTTTTTTGAGATCCGCTTTGGTCGCTGCGGAACGATCTTGACAATCGCGGATATATCCGGATCTAGACTTTCGATTATCCTCCGCAGAACGGCGGCATGAGCGCCGACGCAAGGCCAGCCGAGGCTCTGCGCTTCGTGGTCATCGGCGGAGATGCCGAGTTCGATTTCTTCCGGTTGGCCGTGCTGCTTCGCCTGATGCTGGATGACATTGACCGTCTCGGCCGCGGCTCGCTCCTGATGCTGTGCGAGGTCGAGCAGGTCGGCAAGGACGGACGGTTTAGGCGTCCGTCGCCCAAGCCACCAGTCCTTCGCCGTGCCCTCGCGGACGCCCAGAAAGGCCGTAGCCTCACTCATCGTGAGGCCACAGCTCTGGCAGGCGAGTTTGAAGATGGTGGTCATTTTTTTTATCCCTCACAATTTTTAAAACAGGCCTAGATGTACGCAGGGCGTGGTGTAGGGCTTCCTCGCGCGGTAGATTGCGATTAAAACGGCGCGCATCATTGAGAGAAATTCTACGCAACTCCATCACGATCTCATCGCGGGTCATGTCGATTATTTTTTTTAATTTAAACGTCATCATGCGACCTCAGCCATAGAAGCGCCGGATGCTTCCCATGCCTTTACGGCGTTTTCGTAAACGGCTTCCGCTTCCTTGCCTTCGTCGCTTGCCCAGAAGGCCATTTGCGCGTCACGTAGAGCCGGAGGTGTGCTATTGGCTAGAATCCACTTCTGGCGCTTGGTCAGGATGGCGGTTTCTTGGCTGTTCCAGATTTCAGATTTTTTCATTTTATTTCTCCTCTTTGAGTTTCGGCGTGCCCCCGATGGGCTTGCCTTATATCTCCAATATGCCCCATATTTTGGGGCAAAGCAACAACTATTTTTGTAATTTTATTGCTTTTTTATTAACAGCCTTGATAGGTAATAAAATTTATATATTCTTAACCTTGTGATCCCATCGCTGGTTTCCCGACCGGCTCGAAAAGCGAGTGAAGAATGTCAGAATTTGATGATCAAGAACACAATGGCGCGGATCTTGTTCGTGCCGAGGGCGGAGCAGCCATACTCGCTATGGGATCACACTCTCCGCCCTCACCCTTTGACGATGGGCGCGAGTGGGTGTATGACCATGAGCCTTACGAAGAAGTCATTATCAAGCGCACGGACTGGCCGTTCAAGTGTCTTGGTCATGATCATGGTCAGTTCTACTTCCTGCCGCAAGCCGGCAACCAGATCCTCCACTACGCAACGTCAGGAATAAAGAAGCAAAATCTTATCGGATTGGCACCGCTAGACTGGTGGTATGCTGTCTTCCCGAAGATGAAGGGTGAAGAAGTTGTTGGCGTGAACTGGGACAAGGCGGCAACAGAGATAATAGAGCGTTCGTATGCTGCGGGTGTCTTTCACTCCGACGACAGGCAGCGCGGATGCGGAGTATGGGCTGAACGACAAGGGCCGCTGGTGCATTGCGGCGACAAGCTGATCTACGGGGGTAGAGAGTATAGCGCGTTTGACTTTGAGTCGCATTACATTTATGAGGCCGCGCCGCCGAGGTTCAAGATCGGAAAAAAGTCCTTGACAACTGATGAATCCAAGATCCTGTACGACATCTGCACGGGGGCATGTTGGAAGAACGATAAAAGCGGGAAGATCCTTGCGGGCTGGATCGTGGCTTCGATCGTCGGTGGATGTCTGAAGTGGCGACCGCATATATGGATCATGGGCGAAGCGGGAAGCGGCAAGAGCTGGATCATCAACGATGTGCTGGCAAAGGTCTTCGGAAGCATGGCCTACTTTCTCGGCGCGGGTAGTACAGAGGCCGGCATCCGTCAATCCCTACAACATGACAGCCTTCCCGTGATCATGGATGAGATGGAAGGAGAGTCTCTCCGTGACAGCGATATCCTGCAAAGCATAATCACGATGTCACGCCGCAGCAGCAGTGGACAGCGCATGGCGAAGGGAACGGCTGAGGGGACGGCGCAGAGCTTTACGCTTCAGTCATCGTTCTGCTTTGCTTCAATCAATCATAGCATTGCGCAGTCGGCAGACGAGAGCCGGATCAGCATACTTGAGTGTCAGAAGGATAATCGCGATCCGAGTGTCTTCGCGAAGCTTGAGGGGCTTGCCGTTCGAACATTGACACCGGAGTATTCCGAACGGCTGTTGCGGCGGGTGATCGAGGATATGCCTTGCATCCTGAAGAACGTGAAGACGTTCATGGCCGTTATCAGAAGCAGGATGAAGGACGCGAGATCATCCCAACAGCTTGCCCCGTTGCTTGCTGGCGTGTTCAGCCTTACTCATGGCGGCATCATCAGTTCAGAAGCGGCTGAGAAGTGGGTGGAGACGAACGACTTCAAGCCATATACGGCGGTCGAGGCGCAGAAGGATTGTGAGCGTGCGTTTGACTTCCTTATGACATCCCGCGTGAAGGTAGTCGGCAAGTCCAAGACCTATGAGGTGCAGATCGAGAAGGCCATCACGGTCGCGTTATGTGGAGACATCCTTGACGAAGGTGAAGGGTATACGAACATGGATGCGCGGGCAGCATTGGCCGCCATGGATATAAAGGTCGATGCTACATACGACAGGGGCGGTTATAGAACAGATGCCAAGATCTGGATCAGGAAGCCCTCCCAGCACATAAGCAGACTGTATAAGGGCACGCCTTGGTCTGTCTCATGGCCGAACGCTTTGAAGCTGAACGAGTTCATAACGATGAGCGACACTCCGAAGCGCATGGGGGCGACTACGGCCAATGTCCTTATTATTGACCCTGCGCAAGTTGAAGGGGTTAAGGAAGAACGGGAGAAGTCGCTGGCTGACTTGCCGGATATAACTATGTGATATTTGCCCTTGACACCCGTCCCATTCGCTAGTACACTCTCCCCATAGACGTTAACCCGAGCCAAAGGAGCTGAACAATGACGAAACAAGAGCAACTTAAAAAAATCAAGATCAAGCCAGAGCAATATAAGCAGCTTCAACGGGAAGCAGCGCGGATGCAAACAACTGTAGACGCGCTTTTAAATAATACGGTTTTTCTGGCAGAAAACATGACAAAGAGGGGGTATTAAAATGACGAAACAAGAGCATACGAAGACGCCTTGGTATACAGACGGATATAGGATTGATGCGAAAAACGCAGGCCATGTAAATGGAATTTGTGAAATGTTGCATACTTCAGATGAAGACGTAAACAACCAAGTTAGGGCAGACGCCGCCCACATCGTTCGGTGCGTGAATAGCCATGCCGCTTTATGCGGTGCATTGAAAAAGTTTATCGAGGCATCTAAAAATCCTATTGCTTATGATAATCTTCTTGATGCCGTAACCGTTGCCAAGTCAGCCCTCGCCGCCGCACGAGGTGACCAGTCATGACCTTCACATGGACACACGAAAACACCCGCGCCACTGTTGAGTGCAATCACGGCGCAACGGTCACGATTTACTTTGGAACAGACGGCTACCCTTCGGATGTAGATGTCAACGGCACCGAGTTTCACGGCCATGACGATGCGCTTATGGGGCTGTTTGTTGGAATAGGCGAGCGCGTCATCAGTCTGCGCGAGTTGTCTCTGAAGGCCATGTATACTCGGCCAGCCGACAACGAGAGCGAGAGGCAACGGCTTTTGAGTGGGAGGGATTGAGAGATGTATTACATGTACACATGGGGTGTATTTATAGGCAGTATATTATCTGAATTTAAAATGTTCAGTAAATACTGGTGGCTAATAGTTTTAATTGCCTCAATAGGCACGACAGTTATCTATCATCATGTTACGGGAGGATTTAAATGATCCGCGACACAATTCTAACCTTCCTCGCTGTCACCTTCGCCTTCTCGCTGGGCTGGTGCATGTGTGGCTACCGGATTTACAGCGGCATGTATCAGGCTGCGTATAACACGCCTGAGATTGCTATGGTGGCGAAGAATATAGGGAGAAGGTGATGGCACGAAACGGAGGAAGATCACTTGAAGCACGCGAGATCCTTGAGGACTTTGCGGATGAGATACTGGAAATGTTGGAAAGGAAGTCTGTTAATGACCCCCTTTAAACACCTGATGCAAGAAGCTGCCTTCTCTGCTCGGTATTGCGCCAATAAACAAGGCGTGTCAGTCGAGACGATCTATAGCTGGTTGCAGGGCAAGCGCAATGCTCCTGAAGACGTTCTGATTTGGCTACAGAAAGAGATCAAGCATCAGACAGAAGTTGCCAGAGATATGGTGCGCGATAATATTCCACCGTGTGCCAGAACAAGACAAGGCGTTTCGCGTAAATACTATGCGATGGTGGACTTAAATGCAGAATGAGTTCTCCGTATACCAACATGAACGGGTATTTGAATGGCTCAAAAAGAAGGGAGTTAGTTCTGAAGTCGTTATGTGGTGCAGGAACGCGCAGATCGAGTTTGATGACATTCTGGACAAATGGTGGCCGGTTCGTGAAGGCGGCGTGGATGCCATCCTGTTGCCCGTGTATGACCGTCAACTTGTCAACGTCATAGACATCGTAGCCTTCCAGCCATCTAAGCCCGACAAGTGGTGGCTGCGGGCTGGCGTTGGCGAGATGCTTGGCTGGGACATTGAAGAGAAGCGCACGTACAGAGAGCCATTGCGCGTCCATGCAACGCCTCTGGAATGGGTGCTGTCCGACATGGAAGGATGCTGCCCGTTAACAGAGGAAGCGGATTGCATGTTCTTGGACATACCTGAGATTATAGCTGCGCCAGTTGTATATGAGCGCATTAGGAAGACGTTGGAAAAGAGATTGCCGAAGAGGAAGGCGGGATGATCACCCTCTTCCCTGACCAGATCGACGTGTTCGACCGAACAAGAGCCGCACTCAAGACCAAGCGCAAGGTTCTATTGCAGGCTTCAACAGGGTTCGGGAAGTCCATTGTCTCGGCACGCATGATCAAAGGTACGCAGGAGAAGGGTCGCAGTAGCTGGTTCATTGTTCCCCGCCGACAACTGATCGCGCAGATGAGTAAGAACTTCAACGACATTGGCATTGAACACGGATTTATAGCCGACAAGTATCCGGATGTTTCACGTGAAACATGCATCTGTTCTCTCGATACGCTTCTGAACCGTGATGTCCCGCCGCCTGATGTGGCGTTTATAGACGAAGTGCATTACGGCGGTCAGAAGATCGAACGCTTGATCGAACGACTTCCGAACTACATTGTCGGCCTGTCAGCAACTCCGCTTGGCATCGGGCATATGTTCGACGAGATGGTGTGCGGGCCATCGACAAAGGAGCTTATCATACTTGGCAGATTATCGCAATACAGATACTTCGCTCCGACTATTCCTGATATGAAGGGCGTGAGGGTTGTCGGCGGCGAGTATCATCAGGGGGAACTTGATCAATACATAGAATATAAGCCTTCCATAACGGGTGATGCGATCAAGCATTATAAGCGTTCTGCTATGGGGAAGCTGAACATCACGTTCTGCATCAACGTCAAGCGGTCAAAACAAGCCGCTGAGAGGTTCTGTGCGGAGGGGATACCTTCTGCGCATGTAGACGGAGACACGTCTGACAGCGAACGTACAGCCATATTCAAGGCCTATGCGCGTAAGGAGTTGCTGAACCTGTGCTGTGCCGATCTGCTGATCTTCGGGTTTGACCTTGAAGCTGCGGCAGGACTTCCCGTAACTGTTGAAAGCATGTCAGACTGCACGCCTACTTACTCGCAGACCAAGCAGCTTCAGAAGTGGGGACGCACATTGCGTCGCAAGGACCATCCCGCCATCATCAACGACCATGCGGGGAACTGGACGCGGCATGGTCTTCCTGACGACATCATCGAATGGACTCTGGACGGACAAGTGAAGCGCGAGGCAACCGGACGCGCCGCCAGTCTGACGCGCTGCCCGAAGTGCTGGGCTTTGTTCATACCACGCGCTGCCTGTCCAGACTGCGGTTCCGTGCGCGAGGTTAAGGATCGCAAGATCGTCTACAGAGAGGCCGACTTGAAGGAGATCAAGCGCGAGGATGTCGCGGAGAAGAAGCGCATAGCCGAAGACCAGCGCAAGCAGAAGGCACGCGAGAAGAAGGCTGCGCGAACGCTTGACGAACTGATCGCGTTCGGGGAGAAGTGGGGATACGACTACCCCAAGCATTGGGCATTGAGGCAGATGAAGATAAGGGAAGAATATCGTGGCAAAAGAAGAAACTGATATCATCCATAAGTGGATCAACAATAACCGCAAGTGGGCGACGTTGTTCCGCAATCAGGTCATCGGATGCTGGGTCGGGCATGTTGAGAGTAAGACGCCGACAAACATCACGTTGAGCAAGTACCGTTTTGTGGAAGCAGGCCTGATGAAGGGGTCTGGCGACTTCATAGGCTGGAGAACGATCACGGTAACTCCTGATATGGTTGGCAAGAGAGTTGCTGTATTCACTAGCGTTGAAGCTAAAACAGAGACTGGTCGAGTAAGTGATGAACAGCGTGAATGGCTACACCGTGTTCGGATGGCGGGAGGGATTGCTATGGTTGTACGTTCGCCAGATCAGGTGGCTTGTGATTGGGAGGGGTAAAGGGCGACTCCTTCAGAGCCGCCCTTGTCTTAGAACAGTTCCAGTTGCGCAGCAGAGCAATAGAGTTCCAGTAGTTCCTGCTCTTCACGGCGTTTGTCAGCGGATTGCTTGCGAAGGCTCACGATCTTCTTCAGGATTTTAGGGTCAAAACCGGTAGCCTTGGCCTCTCCGTATACGTCTTTAATATCTTGCGCCAATAAAGACCTGTCATCTTCCAGCTTCTCGACGCGCTCAATGAACGCCTTGATGCGATGCCCTGATACTCCGCTGTTGTCCCCGATCTCTGTCATCTCACTTCCTTTCGATAAGAATTAACACATAAGCACTTAGTGACTGGCGGTTCTTTTTGGCTTGTTTTACAAGCTTCTTTTTCTCTTTTTCAGTTAAGTAAATAGTGATGTGCGGGTAAGTTTTCACCATGTTTTATATCCTTTCAAAAAATAAGTTATCATGCGTTGTTTTATCTTGCAATACGTTTCTCGCCTAGCTATATTCAACTGACTGAACCGAGCCATACAGGAGAATAATCATGCAATACAGGATCATGAAGATCGGGCGCAAGTACGCCGTCCAGATTGTGGAAAGCGGAGAATATCTTGACAAAAACAGAGTCTGGACATGGCGCGAACCGCATCAGGTTTACAGATGGTGCAGATGCTGGACTAAATGGGGCGCGAACAGACTGGCAAAGTCTCATCTTGATACTTGTGAGCATAATCCGGATTACAAGAAAGCAGTTAAAAACGCAGTGGAGGTTAAGGTATGACAAAATCAGTAAAATACAAAATCATAAAAGGCAAACTTACGTTCTCTGATGAAAACGGACAGATTATAGATGGGGCTGTTGAGTATGGCGGCTCCCTCGACCTCAGCGGCACGCAGATCACCGCGCTGCCCGAGAACCTGACCGTGGGCGGCTCCCTCAACCTCGAAGGAACGCAGATCACCGCACTGCCCGATGACCTGACCGTGGGCGGCTACCTCGACCTCAGCGGCACGGCGATCACCGCGCTGCCCGATGACCTGACCGTGGGCGGCTCCCTCAACCTCAAAGGAACGCAGATCAC
>JAEHJW020008890.1_pt1 | contig 36425 bp, 52 predicted proteins | sample 9271431 | NCBI WGS metagenome assembly JAEHJW02 | reverse complement strand
GATCGAACGCGCCGGTGTAAGGCGACGCATAGTTTGCAATGTCGCGACAGCCAGTTTGAGAACCGGGGAAAGGCGCCCGTTGGAGGGGGCGAGGCGCAACCTTCGAAGGGCCTGTAAAGGCCCCTGAAGGCTGCCCCTAACGGGCGTTGCAGAGCCCCTCACCGCCGCTTCCGGGCCGGGACGACGTAAACCCGCTCGTGCCGGGGGGACGCCCGGCCACCCCCGCCGATGGTGTACCGGATCGGCACCGTGCGACCGCCGAAGCGATCGAACAGTCTGCGCATGTCCGGGTGGTCGTTGATCGTCAGGATGGCGGCGCCCTGGAGGCCCGCTATCGCCTGGGCCAGTTGTTCGTACTGCTCCATGCCGAACGGGGTGCCGTAGCCCTCGGTCTTCCAGTACGGCGGGTCCAGGAAGAACAGGGTGTGCGGGGCGTCGTACCGGGACAGGCACTCCTGCCAGTCCAGTTGCTCGACGATCACCCCGTGCAGGCGCAGGTGGGCGGCGCTCAGCTCCTCCTCCAGCCTCAACAGGTTCAGGCGGCCCGGTCGGACGGTGCTGGTGCCGAAGTTTTGACCGGTCACCTTGCCGCCGAACGCGAGGCGCTGGAGGTAGTAGAAGCGGGCCGCCCGCTGGATGTCCGTCAGGCTATCGACGTGCTGCAGCTTCGCCCAGCGGAACATCTCGCGGGAGTTGAGCGCCCACCGGAACTGCCTGACGAACTCGTCCAGGTGATGGGCGACCACGCGGTAGAGGCGCACCAGCTCGCCGTGGGTGTCGTTCAGGACTTCGACCTTGGCCGGTTCGCGTGCGAACAGCAGCGCGGCGCCGCCGGCGAAGGCCTCGACGTAGCAGGTGTGCGGGTTGTCAGAGAGCAGGGGCAGCAGGTGTTGCAGGAGCCGGGTCTTCCCGCCCGGCCACGGGATCAGCGTGTTGGTCTTGGGCACGTTCTCAGGTTGTGCGATGGCAAAACGCCAAGCTGCGCGCCCCTCGCGAGGGAGGCAGGGCCTTGGCTGAAGCCACGCGACCAGACCGCGTGCGTGGAGGCGCTGGGTCGGTGCGCCAACACCGGCCCAGCGCCCTGTTCTTAGGCATACCCCATCGTCGACACGCGGATACCGACGCTGTTGTCAGAAACCACGGCACCCGTGCTCTTGCGTCGGATCCGCACACGCACGGTGTACGCGGCCTCACGGTAGTCCGCATTGGCGCCCGGCGCCTGCGGCAGGGTGATGGAGCCGCCGCGGCTCTGGTGCAGGGATGTCCACGTGGGTGCGCCGTTGTTGATCTGCTCGTCGGCGCTGGCGCCGGCGACGGTGAACTCGAACAGCGCCTCGTAGTCCGCGGCCGTGCCGCCGTACACCAGCCACGTGCCGCTCGTCGGGGGGTCCTGCGGTTGCGGGCCGTTGCTGCCCCCGCCGAACACCGTCCAGCTGCCGTCGCTGTTGAGCGCAAAGCCTGCCTGCGCAGTCACCCACTGCTGGCCGGTTAGCGCAGCATCGCCAGCCACCAGTTGCTTGCCATTGAAGCCCGCGATCGGGCTGCTCACGGACCCTTTGGCCGCGAAGATCGTGTTGAGATCCGCCCCCTGCACCGTGTGGCCGGTGGGGCCCGCCGCGCTGCCCAGATACAGCGGCGCGTAGCGGTCGCGCAGGTCCTGTCCGGCCACGGCGTACCCGGTCGGCGCCGCTTTCGTGCCCGTGCTGTACGGCTCGAAGATGTCGTCGAGGTCGACCCCGTTGACCTTGTAGCCGGACGGCATCACGCACCCCCGAGGCGCTGCTCCAGCGCCTGCACCCGCTCGGCGAGGCTCTGCACCACGCGCAGGCTGGCGGCGAACAGCGATTGGTAATCCACCGCCTCCGCTTCACCGTCCGGGTTGCGCTGCACGACGAACTCGGCCGGTCCGTCCATCACCTGCTCGGCGATCACGCCGATGCGGCGGCTGCCGTCGCTGCGCAGCGCGTACCGCACGACGCCGATCGACTGCACGATGGCGGCTGCCTCAGTCTCGTCCAGCGCCTCGATCTGCTTCTTGTAGCGCAGGGCCGAGGTGGTGTTGAACGATGGCGCATTCACGGCTCCGGTGAACGTTGCGCCAGACAGGTTGGCCTTGGCATTGAGGGCGCTGGCCAGGTCGATCTGATTACCGAGGGTGCCCCCGATCGATCCCCACGTCGCACCGCCGCCGCCACCGGTCGCGGTGGCCGACAGCACGATGCGATCGCCGTCCAGCGCCACGTTGACGTTGCTGCCGGCGACGATGGTCCGGAACTGCAGCACGCCGTTCACGAGCGCCTTGAGGATCTCCACGCCGCCGCCCAGATTCTGGCCGCCCGTGACGCCTCCGCCTCCGCCGCCGCCCGCAGCGTCCTCGACGAGCTGCTGGATGGCCCGCCACAGTTGATCGGTCTGCGCCTTGTTGAGCGTCAGGCCCGCTCGCTCGATGACGGTGCAGATCTCCTCCTGCACGTGGTTGCACCAGTCTGCCGTCACCATGGTGGCCTGCACCCCGGTAGCAGGGTTGCCGGCGGTGAAGCGGTTGTCGGTGGTGGCGCCAGGGCCGTCGATGCGATGCATGGCGAATCCTCAGAACGTGATGCCGACGCGCGCACCGAGGAACCGCTCGATCTGGAGCAGTTCGGCATCGGTGCGCGCCTGGTTGAAAAAGCACATCTGCGCCAGATGGACCGCGCCGGGCAGGACGTTGTAGCCGATCAACACCGACTGCGTTCCCTGATTGGCCCAGTCCATCGTGTTGCCGCTCGATCCTGCCGACCACGCGCCGCCGTTGGCGCGCAGCTTGAGCTGGCCGCCGGCGTGGACCGCGGTGATGACCACCCACGAGCCGACCGGAACGTCGACCGTGCGCGAATTGATCGTGCCGGAGCTGTTGGTGTTGCCCACGCGCACGCGCACGTTGGCGCTGCCTGTCAGCCGCACATACTCAAGGAACGCGTAGCCGTAGGAGATGCGGACGAGTTGAGCGCCGTAGCCCGGTCCGGGATCGCTCCCGGCCGGGAGTTCCGCATCGAACCGCAGCGCCACCATCATGATCTTGGTGCCGGCCGCGAACAGGCTCGAGGCCGGCACCCACGTCGGATCGACGTTCGCGGTGGGCCGCGTGCTCACCATCATCGCGCTCGGCCCATTCGGCGACGTGCTGTTGTCCAGCCGGGTGAAGCCACGCACGGTGCCCTGCACGTCCCGCAACCCGAGGTTGCGCAGGATCGACTCGCCGCCCATGATCGTGTTGGTGCTGAGGCAGCGATTGAGCCCTTCGGACGTGTCGATGCGTTGCACCACCGCGCCGTGCGCATCGGTCGGCGAGCCAGGCGGATACCAAGTGGTGTAGTGCGGCGAGGTCTCGCCGTCGTACCAGAGCGTGAGGCCCGCGAAGTCGGTGGGCGGTTGGCCCGGATTCGGCGAACTGGCGGCGGCGGCCAGCAAGCCCAGCATGGGCAGCATCGCGCTCACGCCGCGATCTCCTGCATCGCGTAAGCCCAGCGCGTGCCTTGATCGAAGGTCACCGCCGTCAACAGCGTGTAGCCGTTGGGGGCGGCGTTCGGCTGCGCGTCGGAGCCGCCGGTCGCCTTGAAGCTGGGCGGCAGCGCGAGCGTGCGCCCGCCGGTCGCGTCCTGCTGGATGCGGATGGCGATCTGCTTGGCGCGCGGCGCTGCCGGCATGTTGGCGAACGTCACGCTGGTGACGTTCTGGTTGAGCAGCAGCGTGAAGTGCTCGCCCGCGGCCAGATCGATCACGACCGTGCCGGCGTTGATGGCAAGCGCGGTGACCGTGGGTGCGCTCGGCACGGCCTGCAGGCGCGCGCCGATCTCGGCGAGCACGCCCTCGACGGTCGATGCGGCGAAATGGCCGGCCGCGTCGGCGATCGCCACATCCGTGCCGGTGATCCCGAGCGCGGCCTTCAGCGCCTCGGCGGTGATGACGCCGACCAGCCCGGCGACCGATGCCACCGCGTCGGTGTTGTCCACCTTCGCCCAGGTGTCGCCGTTGAAGATCGCCCAGTCGCCGACCTGCCAGTCGGTGACGCCGTCCAGCGGCGTGGCGCCGGCGATGCTGACGATGTAGTACCACCCGCGTTCGGGCGCCGTGCTCGGCGCCGTGCCGCTGCTGGCATCCCACACGCCTTGGTACCGGACCTGACCGAGCAGCGCGTCGGGGAGCTGCGTGAAAGGCACCTTGCCGTCGCGTGCCAGGGTGGCCAGCCCGTACGGCTGGCCGGCAGGCAACTGCGTGAGCGGAACGGCGCCGCCTTCGTCGAGGGTGGCCACGCCGTTGGGGCGGCCTGCCTCGAGGCGCACATCGCTGCCGCCGAGATCGGCGTACAGCTTCGCGCCATCGGCGGTAGTTGCGAGCGGCAGGTTGGCGACGGTCGAACTCATTTTGGCCCTCAGTTGACGGTCTGCTGCGCGAGCAGCAAACCGCCTTCGCCATCGGTCAGCAGCAGCGGGGTGCCGTCGGCCAGCAGCAGCACTTCCTGGCCGTCGCGGTAGGCGAAAATCACCACCGTGTGGGCCGGCTTGAGCTGGTTGATGCGGCATTCCAGCGCCTGGTTGCCCCACGCCCGCAGCCGCTCGCCCACGCGCGACTGGCCGGCGCGGAAGTAGGTCATGTGCGTGTTGGGTGCGGTGATCTGCCAGGCGTGATGCCAGGGTTCGTCGTACAGCCGCCCGCCCACCCGCGAGCCCACGCGGAACGGGCGGAACTCCTCGATCGTGACCACATACCCGAGGGCGCGCGCGACCTCGCGGTAATACGCGGGCGTTTGCCCGCCGGTGGCCGCCAGCTTGGAGACCAGGTCGAGCCGGCGGCCCTGCAGGGTGTCGCGCAGCACGCCGGAGCAGTTGTCGGGCAATCCCGCCACACGTTCCCAGTCCGGCAGCAGCTCGGTGGTGGTGGTCGGGATGGCCTCGTCGATCAGCCGCCGGGCGCGCGCGTCGATGCGCGCGAACTCCTGCGCGATCGCATCCAGCACGCGCGTCAGCACCGCGCCCAGCGCGCGCGTCCACGCGGCACCCCGCGGCAGCAGCGCCTGCAACTGTCGGCGGTAGTCGGTGCCGGTCAGAGCCATGTCACGGTTCCCAGCACCGGCATCTCGCCCGGCTGCGTGACGACATCGCCGGCGGGCGCTTCGAGCATGTGGTCGAACTCGCCGCTGGCCAGCGAGATCGCCTCGGTGATGTGGCTGCGCAGCAGGACGCTGCCCGGCTGGCCTTCGCGGCGGACCAGGTCGCGCAGCTCGGCTTCCACCGCCGTGCGGACCTCGGGGGTGTCCGGAGTGACCCGCAGGCGCACGTTCACCGGGCGCGGCGTCGGCGCCAGCACGTAGACTTCTGCCGTCACCGGGCGGCGCGCCTCGATGTGCGCCTGCACGGTGGCGACTTCGGCCGGGCTTGGAATCACATCATCGTCGCCGTCGCGCACGAAGAACACGCCGACCGTGCCCACGCCCATCCACAGCGGGTAGACCCATACGCGGGTGACGCCGGGCACCTCGCGCGCCCACGCCTCGTAGTCGTGCGCCGCGCCGCCCTGCGGCGGCTTGCGGATACGGAACAGCAGGCGCTCCAGCAGGCTTTCATCGCTTTCCACATCGCTGCCGCCCACCAGCCCTTCGGGCTCGACCACCACCTCGGCGCCGACGCCGACGATCGTCGCGGCCAGCGTCAGCCGGGAGCCGGCCGGGGTGTTGCCGTCGGCGCCGGCGGTGCGGGCGACGACCGGCGCGATCCCCATGCCGCCGGTCAGCATCGCCGCGGCGGTGGTCACGAACTCCGCGCCGTCGGCGCGCTGCAGCGCGGTGCCGGCCGGGATCACCGCGACCGTAGAGGCGGCGCCGCTGAAGCGCACGCGCCCGCTCGCAGCGCTCGCGCCGCGGCGGGTGATGCCCCAGACCGCCGCCCAGCGCTCCAGCACCTCCGCTTCGGCGGTGTCGATGATGACCTGCCGCGCGATCCAGTTGAGGAAGCCGTACAGGCCATGCGCGCACGCCGCCATCACCCGCGCCAGCACGCCCACGTTGCTTCGCCTGAGGCGTGCATCGGTGCCCGGCAGCCGCGACTCGAAGTCGGACGCGATGCGTTCGACCAGGTCGGGCATGGACGGGCGGCTAAACGGCATTCGGCTGGTCCCAGAACACGACGAAGCGGAACCGCGCAGGCGCTGATTCCGCGCGTGCAATGGTGACCTCGAGCGCCATGCGTCCGGGTGCGAACCAGGCCGCATCAACGCGCACCTCGCGCGCGATGCCGTCCTCGATCAGCCAGGCCAGCGCTTCGCGCGCGTAATCACGGGCGCGCTGCAGCGTCTCGGCGGTCTGCTTGGCGCGCGAGAGCAGCCACAGGCGCGAGCCGATCCGATCGCCGGTCACGTCCGCATACGCGTCGCCGAACCAGCCACGGCGATCCTGCGTGCCGTCCGGGATCTCGTCGGACGGGTCGGCGCGGCGGTCGGTGAACAGGCTGATGATGACCGCCGTTTCCAGCCCGTCGTCGGTCGCAAGGCCCGGCGCGGCCAGCAGCCAGTCGCCTTCGCCCTGATCGTTGTCGAAGCGGGTGCGGATGTCCATGCGTCAGTCCATCGCCGGCGCGGGCGGCGGGGTGTTGCCGTGCGTGTGGCTGTTGTAGCGGCCGCGCATTTCCTGCATCGAACCGCGCGCATCACTGACGTCGCCGTCGCAGGTGGTGTCACCCTGCACGTGCAGGTCGCCGGCGATGGTGACGTTGCCGGTGAACTCGGCCTCGGGCGCGTCCACGCGCAGGCGTGCGCCCGCCTTCACCTCGACGATGCGGCCGCGCTTGAGCAGCACGTAGTCGCCCTCGTCGGTGTACAGGGCCGTCTCGCCGGGCTGGAGGTCGCGCTTGCGGTGGCGGCGATCGTCCACCGCCAGCACCACCATGTGCGAGCGCGAGCCGCCCACCGCCAGCGCGATCGCCTCCGCGCCCGCCAGCGGGACGCTGGTAAAGCCGTACTGCTGGAACCGCTCCACCGCCGCCCGCGCCTCGTCGGCCAACAGCGTCACCTGCAGCTCCTGCAGGCGCTTGCCGTCGGCCACCAGCGTCACCACCGCGCGCGAGACCGCCAGCCGCAACCGCGCCATCACATCGCGCACGCTCATGACAGAAGGTCTTCCATGTCGTCGTCTCGGCCGCGGCGCGGCGCCTTCTTGCGCGCCGGACGCGCCAGCAGCGTGTAGGCCTCCGGCGGGGTCAGCACCAGCTCGGTGCGGGTGCCGCGCTCGTCGGCGATCAGATCCACGTCGCGGATCAGCAGCTCACGGTCGATCCGCTGCACGCTCGAGCGCACGCGCACGCGCGTGTTCGGCGTCCAGACCCCGCCGCGGTGCGTCCAGCCCTGCACGGCAGCCTTGACGGTGAGCGCGCGCGCCGCGCGCACGGTGGCTTCCCATTCGGCGCGCCGCTTGAGGGCGGCCATGTCCGCCTCGTCCTCGGCCATGACCACCAGCGTGCGTCGACGCGCGACGCCGGCATCGGTCGCGGTGGCCTTCATCGATGCGACCGCGGTCCCGAACGCATCGTCGGAACCGGCGCGCTGCCCTTTCACCACGTACTGCTGGTAGCGCTGGGCGCCGTTGTTGCTGACGCCGCAGACCAGCAGGTTCTCGCCGACCTCCAGCACGGTGCCCACCTGGCGGGCGCCGGCCTTCCCGAGCACCAGCCCGCCGCGCCCGTCCGAGAGCAGCAGCACGCCGCGCTGGCGCGCCGCCCGCTCGATGCATTCGTGGATGCTCTCGCCTTCCTGGATGGTCCAGGTGGGGAACGGCGCGCCCAGGTCCGCCTCCACCCGCACCGTGATGCCGAACGGTGCCGCAAGATCCCGCGCGATCCGGTCCAGGCGGGCGTTGCGCCACTCGCCCTTGCCGTGCTGCGCGCTGCAATCGACCAGGTCCGCGGTCACGTCGCGGCCGGCGATGCCGACGAAGTGCGAGCGCGCATCGGCCTCGTCGTCCACGCTGTCCACGTAGCCGGTGATGACGGTCTCGCCGGCCACCACCACCGCGCAGCGGTCGCCGACGCGGATGTCGCGCGGCGTCTGCTGCTCGGGCCACAGCTCGGAGACCTCCAGATTGAAGCCACCGGAGATCTCCTCCAGGCTGCGCCGCACGTGGATGCGCTTCCAGCCGCCGTAGGCGGTGCCCCGCACGATCAACTGCAGGTCAGCCATCGACCAGCACCTCCAGATCGCGGTCGGTCGGCAGGAAGCCGGGGTGCGCGATGCGGTTGCGCTCGATCAGATCGGCATCGCGCGCCGGGTCGCCGTACAGCTCGTAGGCGAGCACCAGCGCCGGCACGGGGCGGTCGCGTCGCACGCGCCCGACGCGGGCAAGGTCCGCGCCGCGCTGACCGACGTCGCGCACCACCGCGGCGCGCAGCGCGGTCAGCGCCTGGAACAGGGCATCGTGCAGCGACGCGTCCGCCACGCGATCGATCTGCTCGACCACGCTGTCGCGCGTGCGAACGGCGGTGTCGTAGTCGGCGAATGCCAGGGATGCGGTGGCACGGGCGCGCTCGACCGCGGCGCTGCAGCGCACCAGCTCGACGAGAGCCGCCCGGTTGGCGGCTTCGCGGCGGCGGCTGGGCGTCGTGCTGGGCAGGTGCGGCAGGCCGACGCCGAAGTCGCGGAACGGCAGCAGCGTGCGCACGCTCTGCTCAGGCCCCAGCGCGCCGCGCAGTTGGGCGAACAGCGCCTGCACGCGCTGCGCCAGCGCCCACGGCGTGCGCAGCGCGGCGGCGATGTCCGGACGCAGCGCGGCGATCAGGCCCAGCAGCTCCGGCCGCCCGGCGGCAAGGCCCGGCACGGTGGCGATCGCACCTTCGATCGCGTCCAGCGCATCGCCCAGCAGCGCGTAGGCGGATTCCAGCGCAAAGCCCGGCACGCCGTCGGTCGTGACCGTCTCGGCAAAGCCATCGGCGGCGGCCCGCTGCGCGGCGGCGGCGCGCTGCTCGACCACCTCCTGGGTGGCGGCGCTGGCAGCGGGAAAGCGCGCCTCACCCGACTCCACCACGCCAAAGGAGATGCGGCACATGCCGCCGCGCTCGGTGCTCTCCTCGATCTGCGCGCCGGCGTCGTCGACGCTGACGGTCAGCTCGCCGTAGTAGGGGTGCACCAGTTTGCCGGGCCCGGCCTCCTCGAGTGCGGCGATCAGCGCGTCGCGGCGCGCCATGTAGTCCTCGCCCAGCAGCAGCGCCTCGATGCGCAGGGTGCGGGCGCGGCGCCCGAGATCCTCGACATAGGGCAGGTCGCGGAACGGGTACTCGTGGGTCACGCTGCGGCGGCCGAAGGTGCCGGTCGCCTGCGTCACATGGAACGGCACGCCGCGGAAGGACGCCGGGCGAAGCTGGTCGCGCCAGGTCATTTCTGCGGCGCCCTCTGTTCGTACATCATCGGGCCCAGATTGAAGCCAGCGCGGACGAGGTTGAAACGCCCGTTGTCGGTGGCAGTGCGCACCAGCCGCGCGATCGTGCGTTCGTCGGTGACGCTGACGCGGATCTCGGCGGACAGCTTCGCTTCGTCCGCACGACGCACGCGATCGGCCGCATCCTCGCTGCCCAGCAGGGCGGCGATGCGATCGAGCATCTCGAAATGCGGCGCAGTCATGCCTTCCAGCACCGCGCGCGAGGTGTCGAACGCGGTCAGCGCCTTGTAGAGCCCGGTGCCGATCGCCCAGCCTCCGGCCGCGGCGCCGGTCACGCCGACGGCCGCGGTGCCGATGCCGGCTGCGCCCGCCCCGGCCAGCGAGCCGACGCTGGAGCCGCCGGCGAGTGCTGCGCGCGCCGCCAGTGCACGCCAGCCACCGCCCAGGAAAGCGCGCGCACCGGCGGCCAAGCCACCCACGCGGCCGAGCCGACGCACCCGGCGGGCCGCGCGACCGCGGCGGCCATCAGGCGTGGGCAGGTCACCGATGCCGGGGCCGCCGAACACCCCGGGCGCCGCGCCGACGACGTACACGGGCGTGGCGGCGCCCACCTTCTCCAGCGCAGTGCCCACCGCCACGCCTTGCGCAAGGCTGGTCGCGTCGCCTCCAAGGCGTGCGATCAGCCCCTTGCCGAACCGCTTGCCCAGGTAAGCGGCGAACAGGGCGCCGCCGCCGATCCCCATCAGCTCCTCGCCGGACAGCTCCAGACCGCCCTTTTCCTTCGGATCGAGCGCCTTGGCGGTGAGTCTGGCGAACGGCTCGTTGATCTTCTGCGCGAAGCGGTCGGCGGTCTCCAGCAGCGTGTTCCTCAGCCGGCCGGCCTGGTCGGCGGCGTTGGAAATGGCCTTTGGCAGTCCCTGTTCGATCGTGCCGCTGCCTTGTTCGATTTTGCGCGTGAACTCGCGGACTTTGGCGAGGTTGTCGCCTGCCAGCAGCGCACTGATGCCCTTGATCGTATCGAGATCCGCTTCGCCGAACGCCTGGAACAAGAACTTCTGCCGAGCCGCATCGGTCTTGAGCGTGTCGTAGCGGTGTTTGATTTCCTCCAACACCTTGATCGGATCACGGCGCTGACCTTGTTCATCGAAGAACCGGATGCCCGTTGTCTTCTGAGCCTGTCGCAGGTAGCGCGTGTTGGTGAACAGCCGCATCGTGCTGTCCGCCAAGGTCGCTAGCCGCTCCGGCTGCCGCTCGATGCGCGACAAGCCCTCGATGAATGCCAGGGTTTGTTCGAAGCCGAATCCGGCCCGGCTGGCATTCACGCCGACGCGCGAGAAGATGTCGCCGAGATTTTCCAACTCGGCGTTGCCGAGTCGGCCGGCGACAGTCATCTTGTCGAGCAGAAGTTGAGCCTGTTCGGCCTTGGCCAGGTCGAAATTGAATGCGGTGGACGCCACGCCCAACGTGCCGGCGAGTGTGTCCGCTTGAGCGCCGGTCACCGCCATCGTGCGGTTGATGGCGCGCAGCGTCGGCAGAGCCTCCTTCCACTGCATGCCACCGGCGATCAGGGTCGAGAAGCCCGACTCCAAGTCGCTCACGCTCCGTCCCGTCTCGCGGGCCATTTGGAACAGCTCGCCCCGCAGCCGCGACACCTGCTCGCTGCTCGCTCCGGCGGTCAGCCCGATCTGGGTCAGCGACCGATCCATGCGCGCCGAACGCATCAGCTCGTGGGCGGCCGCGAAGCCGCCGCCCAGTCCGGCCAGCCGTCCCGCGGTCGAGTCCATGAATGCGCGCAGGTCGGCGAACTCGCGCCGCACGCCGGCCGCGAAGCGCTGGGTGGCGGACATGCCGCGCTGCAGGCCCGCCACCCAGCGCTGCGAGTCCACCGAAAGCCGCGCCGCCAGGGTCAGGTCAGTGGTCATCGGCAGCCAGTTCGAGGAGAGTCATGAACTCAGCGATCGGCAGCGCCCGGATCTCGCTGAGGGACAGGCCGGTCGTCTTGCGGATCAGCAGCTCGGCGAGGAATCGCTGCTTGCGCCGAGCTGCCCGGCTTCCCCCTCGCGTTCGAGCGCATCGCGCGCGGCGAGCATCACGTCGAGGTCGGACGGATGCAGCTTGCCGAGCATCTGCAGGGTGAAGGGGCCGGTGAAGCTGCCGATCCGCGTCAACTGACGGGCCAGCAGCGCCGCGCGGAAGGTGATGGCGCGATCGGAACTGGTATCCGCCTCCGCGGCGAAGTAGTCGCCGGCGGTCGCCTCGCGGAGTTCGAACTCGGTGTGCACCTGATCGCCGATGCGAAGCCCCCGACGCAAGGTGCCGGTGCGGGTGGTCCGCTCCATCACGCCACCTCCTCGGCCGCCGGCCCCTCGTACACCAGGCGCGCGGTGCCTTTGCCGCTGTCGATCACCGGCGGTTCCATGCACCACGCATCGGAGATCGAGAACACTTGGCCGGTGTCGCCCTCGAAGGTGATGGTCACGCCGGTGCGCTCCAGATCGCGCACCGACACGCCGCGGCGCAGGCTGACCTCGCACTCCACGCGCGACTGCTTGTGCGTCTCGGTGTAGCCGAGGACGGCATTGGCGCCGATCTGCGTCTGCCGGGTGATGCCGCCCGGATCGAGGGTGGCGCCCGGCATGCTTTCGAGGGTGTTGCCGCCGATCTTGATGATGGCCTTGCCCAGGCGTTGCTGTGCCATTGGGGAGTCCTTACTTGATGAACTGGATGAGCGCCGCGAACACGCGGAACTGGTTCACGGTGTCCGGCGGCAGCAGGGCGTCCACCCGGTTCGGGTCGGAGCCGTTGCGCTCGACCAGCAGCTCGCGCTTGAACTGCTCGAAGCCCTCGGCGAGCGCCGCCGCCTCCCACTCGCGGAACAGGTGCAGCAGCTCGGCGCGGATCATGGACGGCGTCACCACCGCCTGGCCCGGCGCGAACGCGGTGCCGTCGTTGGCGAGCTTGTGGCGCGGGAACCTCGCGGCGATCCGCTGGCGCACGCTGGCGCGGAAGTACGCGAGCGTGCGCAGCGTCTCGATGTCGAGGTAGCTCTCGTCCGGATCGCCGCTGGCGTTGGTCTGGTAGGTGGTGATCAGCCGCTCGATGCGCGCAAGGCCGCCGGCATCCACCACGTACGTGCTCACGCCCTCGTGCAGCAGGATGTCGCGCTCCTCGCGGGTGAAGCGGTCGGCTTCGGCCGGCGCCAGGCATCCGGGCAGCGGCAGCGTCTGGCGCGGCCGCGCCGGGTCCGGCTCCTTGGCGTCCACGCCGGCGACCACCGCCGCCCAGATCCACGGCGGCGTCGGGCTCTTGCCGGTGCCCACCAGGGTGACGAACGGGCTGTTGCGGCTGCTGCCCAGTGTGGTCAGCGTGCCGACCGTGCCGGCGGCGCCGACAAAGGCATGGCCCTCGCGCTGGACCATCGGCCCCCAGCGGCGCGCCAGCTCCGCCTCGATCGCATCGAGATTGGCCGGGTCGGTGTAGGGCACCACGATCGTGTGGTACTGGTCATCGCCGATGGCCGCGATCGCGGCCGCGATGTCCGGGTTGACTGCGCCGCCCTCCATCGGCCGGACCAGCACTTCCAGCCCGGCCGGCGTCTCATCGCCGAAGGCGTAGTTGACGCGCAGGTCCAGACTGTCGCCGAACGCGCCGGCGTTGCGCAGGGTGAGCACGCACTCGGCGCCTTCGCCCGCGCTCGCGGTGACCGGCAGCGAGCCGTCCGCATTGATGGCCGTACGCACCGCGGTCGCGACGGCGGCTTCGGTCATGCCGGGGGTGACGCGCACCCGCACCGGCGTGCCGCCGATGTAGAGTGACAGCGTCCCGGCGGCCTCGGCGACGCCCGAGAAGGCGAACGCGCCGGTCGCGGGGCTCGATTCCTCAGCGTCGTTCAGTGCGATGGCGAACGCTTCGGTCTCGCGGTTGGCAGCGCGCAGCGCCGCGACCATGTGCGCGAGCATCGAGCCGCGCCCGAACGCCTCCTCGGCCTGCCCCGTCGACAGCACGCGCGTCACCACGCCGGCCGCGACCTTGCCGCTGGGCAGGCGCTGGCCGATGAGGAGGATGCGGTGGGCGATCACCGGCAAGCCGCGCATGGCGCGGGTGTGGTCGAACTCCACGTACTGCCCCGGCGTACGGATACCGACCGGGATCGAAGTGAACGAGATCATGGATTACTCCTTGGCGGCGGCCTTGGCGCGCGCGGCCGGCGCCGGCGCGGGCGGGGTCTGCTTGACGGTCACATCGCCGTCCTGCAGACGCCGGCGCCAGTAGCTGTCCAGGCGCACGGCGCAACCCTCGGGCGGCAGCGGGATGAAGGTGTCCGGCATCAGGACGGTCAGTCCGGGGCGCGGCACCAGGTGGACGAGGTCGGACATGCGGACTCCTACTGGGGAAGCATCACGTCGTCGACCGCCTCGGGGCGGCCGTCGGCCGGCGCGAGGTCGTGCTCGGCGTGGAAATGGCGGAAGTAGTCGAGCTGCGGCGCGGGGGCGTGCGCATCGAGCGTCATGTCGAGCGTGAAGCGGGCGCCGTAGATCGCCGCGCCCTTCTTCTCGATCGCCCCGGTGAACAGGTTCTCGACTTCCTCGAAGTTGAGGCGGCCAGCGCCGGGCACCGCGTGGTCGTGCAGCAGCGGCACCACGGTCTCGATGATCTCGTAGGCGCCGATTTCGCGGCTGTCGCCGTGCCGTCGCGCGCGCTCGATGCCGGCGTGGGTGGTGACCGCGAACACCACCCAGCTGCTGCGCAGATCGAGCGACTGGTTCAGCGCGCTGCCGCCGCCGAACACCACGAACACCCCGGGTGTGGCCCGCAGCAGGCGGTCGAAGGTGTCGTTGTCCCAGTCGGCCGGCAGCGATTCGACGGCGCGCAGGCGGGCGCCGAAGCGCGCCTTGATGCGCTCGATCAGGTAGTCCTCGATTGCGGCGATGCTGCTCATGCCAGGAAGTCCCGCAGGCTGGTGCGGTCGAACACGCGCAGCGGGGCGTCGAACTCCGGCGCGGCGCTGGGCACCGCCGGGGTGCCGTCGGGCACCACGCCGAGCTGCACGGCGCCCTTGGCGACCTGCTCCAGGAAACGGATGGCGTCGCGATAGCGCTGGGTGACCTGCTCGGTGGCGCGGTCGTCGTACAGGTGGTAGCGGGCGATGTCGCAGGCCAGCCGCGCCAGCACGGTCGGCACGGGAGTCAGCGGCAGCGTGTAGCGACCGACCAGGTAGCTGTCGATCTCCGCCGCCGCGTCGGCCAGCTTGCGCGCCACCACGGCCGGATCGATCGCGCCGGTGGCCGCGCGATCGGAGAGCTGCACCAGCTCCGTCTCGCCGAAGCGGTCGACCAGATCCTGCAAGGTGGCGTACATGCGCGCAGGCCCCGCTTACTTGCTCGTCTTGCCGGCCTTGGCCGGCTTGGCGTCGTCGGCCGGCGCCGACGCGTTCGCCGCTGCGCGCACCGGCGCGACGGTGCCGGCGGGCAGCGCGGCGGCGGCCTGCTCGGTGAGCTCGATCTCGTCGTGGGGGGCGTAGCGCTCACCGTCGTGGGCGAGCGGCGATTGCACCGTGTACTTCGGCATGGGGGGCTCCGCTGGTGTCGATGGCCCGACGCAGCGCCGGACCATCGGTGGATGACGCGTCAGCGCTGGCCGGCGTTCTGCAGGAGGAAGCCGGCGGTCATGCCGGAGAGCACCGGCGAGTTGTCGTAGCTGACGCCGTAGATCCAGCTCTTGGCGTTGGCGTCCCAGTACGGCTTCTCGACCAGCGGCATGCCCTCGATCGCATAGGTGTAGCCGTAGCTCGGCTCCTCGAAGCCGGCCGCGCCCTCGCTCTGGGAGACGTAGGCCACGATCACGTCATCGCCCCACACATCGCCGAAGGCGCCATCGGCCTCGGTGGCGGCCACCGCCTCGCCGACCACCACCTTCCGCACGCCCCACAGCGAGGCGAGGATGTCCGGCGTCGGGGTCTCGCGGCCGGTGTACTTGATGCGGTCGAGGATCTTCGGGTGCAGACGCAGTGCGGACATGGCGCTCGGCGAGAGCACCACCGTGTTCGGGTACACGCCGATGGTGCTGCGGATCGCCTCCTTGGCCGCCTCGATGTCCTTGGCCGGATCGCTGCCGGAATCGGTCCAGCGCGAAGTGCCCGAGAGCGTCAGCTTGTGGTTGGCGTCGTAGTTGGCGGCATCGCGCGCCAACTGCGCGCAGTTGTACTCGTGCTCCAGCTCCAGCGCGCCCATGGTCAGGTTGACCGCGCGGCTGGCCAGGTCCACGCCCGGCACCTCCTCGGCATCGCGCATCAGCTCGCGCGGCACCTTCGCCTCCAGCGCCGAGGGCACGATCGCGAACGGTTTGCCCTCGTAGCCGAAGCCGATGCGCTTGGTGCCCGCGCCCGGCGCGCGCCGGCTGTTGTACAGCAGGAACGATTCCTTGCCGAACTCGATCACGCGACCGCCGTAGGTGCGCACGAAGGTGATCGGGAACAGCGCGCGCGCGACGTTGCCGGGGCGGCGGTAGCCGCGCGCGTGCTCCGAGAGAATCGGATCGACCACGCGGGCCTGGGCGGGAGTCATCTGGGTCATGGGTCGGAAACCTCTAGGTGCGAGTCGGATTACGGCGGCGCGCGGCTCGGGCGCGGCCTTCAGTTCGGGATCAGCAGAACCTCGATGGCCTCGTCGGCCGCGGCCGCCGCCTGCAGCGCGCGCGCCACCACGACGCCGGTGGCGTGGGGTACGGCGACGCCGCCGCTGCCGACTTCGATCGCCTCGCCCGCCGCGATCGGGGCGCCTGCGGTCACCAGGGCCGTGCCGAGCACGCAGACGGGGATGAGATCGCCGATGTCGCCGTCGCTCTCGGCCACGCCCAGGGCGTTGCCGCTGGCGCTGGCGGGGCCGCCGGTCGGGGCGACGAAGGTGCGCGCGCTGGTGCCGCGCGTGGCTTTGACCGACAGGGTCAGGACGGAAATGTTCTGCATGGTCTGCGCTCCTGGCGCGGGGTGACGAAGGGGATCAGCCGCCGAGTGCGCGGGCGGCCTCGACGAGGGGCACCTGGTGCTCGGCGGCGAACGCGCGGGCGCGGGCCAGCCGCTCCAGGTCCTCGGCCGGCACGAGGGCATCGGACGGCGCGGCGAAGGCGACGGTCCCCGCCTGCGAGGTCGGACGCGCGCGTTCGCCGAACTCGACCTGCGGCGGCAACCGCTCCAGCACCTCGCGCAGCAGTTGCGCGGCCGGCTTCTCGACGGTCTGGTCGCCTTCGGCGAAGGCCACGGGCTCGGCCGGCATGGCCAGCAGCAGCTCGACCACCGCGGCGCGATCGCGCGGCAGCAGCTTGCCGGCGCTCACCAGCCCATCGGCGAAAGCGGCAGCGTCCTCGCGCTCAGCCTTGGCGCGCGCCTCGGCGAGGCGCCGCGCCTCCTCGGCCAGGCGCGCCTCGCGCTCGGCCAGCGCCCGCTCGCGCTCGGCGAAGGCGAGCGCCTTCTCGTCCGGCTGGTCGGGGGCGTCCGCTGCCGCACGGGCGGCGGTCTCGGCGAAGGCGGGGCCGGCGGCCGGCTCGTCCGGCTGGCTGGCATCGTCCAGCCCGTCGATCTGCCAGCCCGGCAGCACGGCGTCGGCCTTCTCCAGGCCCTTCTCCTCGATCATCCAGTCGCGCACGCGGCGGAACAGGTCGGCCGCGTGACGGAAGCCCCAGCGGCGATCGCCCATCGCGAACTCGACCGCCTCATCGCCCTGCGCGAACTCGACGTCCTTCAGCCCTTTGACCGCCGGCGGCACCGCGCCGAGAAAGCCCACATGCTTCAGGGCGAGCTTGCCGGGGGTCGGGTTGCCCTTGCTCTTGGGCAGCCAGAACGAGGCGCTGCGCTTCTTGTAGCGGCCGGCCTCGACCAGCTCGGCGAAAGCGGGGTCGAGCTGGCCCAGCTCCGCCTTCAGCACGTCGCCGTCCAGCGTCAGGCGCTTCACCCAGCCGTAGGCGGGGGCATTGGTCTTCGGGTGACCGACCACGACCGGCGCTTCGTGCACGGCCGGGTCGTAGCTGCTGGCCAGCTCGGCCAGATCCTCGCGGGTGAACTCGATCTCGCGGCCGGACATGTCCACATGCCGGCCGGCGCGGAAGATCTCGATGGAGGGCGCGGTCGCGGTGTTCATGCCGGCCAGATTCGCCGGCCGGTCACGCGCATCGGGAGCGAACTGATTCGCTGCCTGCCGGGGCCGTGTTGCGTGGCGCAACGCCCGGCCCGAGGGCCCGCCTCGACCGGGGGTCACGCTACCCGGTTCCGGCGGTTTTCGGCAACGCCGGGCTCACGTCACCCTCACACCGCCTCCACACCGCCCGCCGAAGCCGTTTAAACGCGTTTGAAAACCGCGCGCGCCCCCGAGGGGCTGCGACGCTACCGCCCGGGGGGCCTCAGCGGCCTTCCTGGGCGGTTCTGGCGGGGTCACTTCCTCAGCAGCTCGGTGATCCCGCCGCGCAGGATCTCCAGGATCTCCTGCCGGTCGCCCGGGCTGAAGCCCAGGAAGGGGCGGGCCGGGAAGAACATCCGCCGGGTGTGGCCCTTCACCGGCACCGCCTTGACCGCCACCGTGCCGCGCGCGCGGTTGGCGGTGCGCACCTGCCGGCGGTGCGGCCGCACGCTGACGATCTCGTTGGCGCCGAACTGGTGCACGGGCGCGTAGACCACGTTGGTCCCGACCGCCGCCTCGCGGGCGGTGGCGCGCCAGGCGAGCGAGGCGCGCAGCCGTCCGCTGTCGCGCAGCGTCTGCCCGCCCTCGCGCTGCGCGCGCCGGCTGCGCACCCAGGCGGCCCCGTCCGGGCCGACCTGCCGGCGGAAGCGCAGCTCGGTGGCCGTGAGCATGTAGCGCGCGATCGCCCGCATCAGGCCGGTGCGCTGGCCGCGGGTCAGCTCCTGCAGGCGGCCCAAGGCCGCCGCCACCGCCGCGTCGTTCAGCTCGATCTGGGGACGCACAAGGCTATACTCCGGTGTGAAGCTGGTGACAGATCGGAAAGCCGCAGCCCGGTCGTTACTCGCATCCGGCCAAGGCCGGAGCCTGGATGGAGGATCATTGCGCCCTCCCACCAGCTTCGATTCTCCCTTCGACCACGGTGAAACGCGTGGCCGCCAGCGAGGCGGGGCTGCGCAGCATGGCCGTGCGCACGAGGTTGAGCCGGGTCTTGTGCTGGTAGACGAAGTCCAGCACCAGCACCACCTTCTGCAGGCGATCGTCGCTCGCCGCGCCGACGTAGATCAGCGCGCCGTCCTCCGTGTCGTAGAGCACGGCCTCGGGCGCCGCCAGCAGATCGGGCAGTGCCTTCCACTGCTCCGCGCTCAGCGCGTCGCCGGCAGCCTCGTGCCGCGCCTGCTTGCGCCCGGCGATCGTGGCTTTCTGCACCGCGACTTCCGCGGTCAGCGGCGCCTTGCCGATCGAGCGCAGGTAGCGCAGCACCGCAGGCCCCAGCACGCCCGCGATCTCGGCCGCGCCCTGCGGATGCGCGGGCGGCGCGGCCGCCTCCTCGAGGGCGCGGTCGACGAAGGCGGCGAAGTGTTGCCGCACCTGCGGCAGCAGCCGGGGCATCAGCCGCTGGGCCGCGGCCGCGCCGAGCGGTGCGGGGACGCCGGCCAGCTTGTGCATCAACTGCGCGGCGACCGCGCGCGGGCGCTCGCTGCCGACGTTGTAGTCCCAGCCGGGATCGATGCCTTCCGGCACCTGCATCACCTCGCCGGTACGCTTGTTGACCCACTCGCGCCGCTTGACCGGCGGCGCCTCGTCCGGGCCGTCCTTGCCGAGCGCGGCCAGATCGCGCTCGCCGAGCTGGATCACGGTGCACCGGCAGTTCCAGCCGTTGGGCGGGCGGTGGGTCTGCCACCACGCATCGTCCCAGCGCAGCACGGTGCCGTCCCAGGCGCGATGCTGCTCGCGCGTGCGCGCATCGCCGACCGCGTCGTACATCAGGTACGGTGCGCTGCGGGCGGTGTCGCGGATCTGCGCCCATTCGCCGGCGGCGTAGGCGGTCATCATGTTGGTGCGGAAGATGGTCTCCAGCCGCCGCGCGCTGCCGAGCTGCACCCGCACCGGGCGCCCGGTCTTGGGATCCTCCTGCAGACGCTCGCCCCACCATCCGGCGCGCATCAGCACCGGCGTCAGCTCGCGGCGGAAGTCGGCCAGCGTGCGGCCCTGGGCGATCGCCTGGCTGACGGCGTCGTGGACGTCGGCCAGCAGATCGAGGTCGGCCATCTTGGCGACCACGAACGCGGTGTCGTGCTCGGCGCGCCAGACGTCCTGCCAGGCGAACGAGGCGCGCAGGCGCTTGCTGCCGAAGGCGGCGAGCGCCTCCTCGGGCGGCAGGTCGAAGCGGGCTTCGATCGCCATTTACGCGCCCTTCGAACGGCCCAGCAGATGCGCGCCGAAGCCGGCGCGCGCCAGCGCCTCGACGAAGTCTGCGGCAGCCGGCTGCGCCGCCAGCTCCACCAGCCGCTCGCGAAAGACCTCCAGATCACCGCTTTCGTCCAGCAGTACCTGCAGCTCGCGCACGCGCGGCTCGACGAACTCGCGCCAGCGTGCGCCCTGCTGCGCGGCGCCGGCGGCGATCGCATCCAGCCGCGCCTGCGCGTCGGCGCGCGCCTGCGCCACCCGTTCCGGCTCGGCGAACGCGGCGGCGGGCTCGCCGGCCGACGCGGCCGGGGTGGCGGTGCGTTCTTCCCAGTGGTCGCCGTAGGTCTGCCGGATGTAGTCCAGGCTCGGGCGGAAGCCGAGCTGCGCCACCTTGGCGTCGCGCTCGGCGATGGTGCTGGCGTCCTCCGGCTCCTCGACGCGGCGGAACACGCGCGGCGGCTCGGCGCCGGCGAAGTTGAACATCGTCAGCCAGCGCACGGGCCCCAGGTTGAAGCTCTCGCAGATCAGGTCCGCGTCGGCCTTCACGATGTCCTGCCGCACTTCCATGTGCACCTCGGCCTGCGACTTGCTGCTGCCGTTGTCGGTGGTCATGGTCTGGCCGAGGATCGCCTTGGCGATGGTCTCGTCCATCGTGTCGTGCAGCGTCTTGTAGTCGCCCGTGCCGCTGCGCGCGGCTTCCAGCAGTTCGATCTCCATGCCCTTGGGGATGATCACGCCCGCATCGGTGCGGATCGCCCGCAGCGCGGCGAGCAGGCGCTGCCGTTCTTCCGGCGTGGCGCCCGGATCGAACCGGCCGAGCGCGGTCGGCGCGCCGAACTTCTCCAGGAAGACGAGCCAGAAGGCGATACCGTTGCGCTTGAACAGCACCGGCCAGTAGCACCAGTGCCCGAGGCCGACGCCGTAGGGCTCATCGTCGTGATCCGCGCCGGTGGCGATGGCCCAGAAGTACGGCGCCGGCGCCGGCTCGCCCTCCCACGGGCGCTGCGGCGTCACCAGCCGCAGGCTGCCGTCGGCGGCGAAACGGAAGCGGCGGCGGTTGCGGACCTTCACCGCCTGCCAGCCCAGCAGCCCGTCCTGCACCTGCCAGACGAGTTCGGCGACCGCATAGCCGTAGAACACGCCGTACAGCATGCGGTCGGTGATGCGGTCCCAGCCGATGCGCTGCAGCTGCCGCCGCAGCCAGTCAGCCGCCTTGCGGTCGATGCGGCGATCGCTCGCCGCCTCCACGTACCACTCGCAGCGGGTGACCGCGTTGCGGCGCTGCTCGAAGCAGGCCTTGACCTGCGGATCGGACAGCACCTGCTCGTACACCAGCAGGTCGCCGCCGCGGTGGGCGAGCACGCGGTCGGCCGGCAGCAGCATGCCGCCGGCATACGGGCGGGTGATGTCGCGTCCGTCGCCGGTGGTGGCGATCTCCAGGCCCGGTTGCGGGCGCTGCACGCTCTCGTTCACAGGAAGCCTCCGAAGTCGTTCGCGCCGGACACGGTGCCGTAGCCGTCGTCGGTGAGCCCGGCGCGCACCCCGGCGAACGCCTCGGCGACCCGCTGGCCGGGCGTGACGCCGATCGAGCCGTAGTCGATCTCGCCGGCATCGATGTGCTCCACCGCGTACACCGCCAACGCCAGCGCGACGGCCGCGTCGCCGTGCCGCGGCTTGCCGTCGCTGCCGGTGGTGCGCACGTCCTCCGGTACGCGCGGCACGCCGCGCGTCTTGCGGATGCTGCGCAAGTCGGCCAGCAGGTCGGCATCGGCCGGCGTGCTGAGCGTGCGGTCCTCGATATGCGCCTTCAGCCGCGGCATGTGCTCGACGTACCAGCCCGCCGTCAGCGAGATCTGCTGGATGCGGTGCGCGCCGAACTCCTGCGCGGCCACCTCGGCGAGATAGCCGCCGTTGCCGGTGGCATCGTGCGCGCCGCCGCGGAAGCGCGGCAGCCGCCGCAGCAGGTAGAACAGCACCTGCCGCTGCTGGTCGTAGGGGATCCGCCGCAGCTCCACCACCAGCGGGGTGGCAAGGCTCGCGTCCGCCTGCTCCTGCAGCACCCACATCACCGACAGGTCGCTGCGGCGCGCGAAGTCGCAGCCGTAGAAGTGCGCGCGGTCCGGCGGCAACCGCCGCAGCACCGGTCCCAGCTCGCGTTCGCACCACTCCAGGCAGTCCGCCTCGCGCAGGCGTCTGTCCAGCATCGTGAAGCTCTCGGGCTGGCTCCAGCGCCGCACCGGGATGCCGTCGCGCTGGGTGGCGACGATCTGCGCGCGCGTCAGGTAGGCGCCTTCGCCACTGCTGGGGACGACGTCCAGCTCCTCGCTGGCGTCATCGCCATAGAACCTGCGCACCGAGGCGACCCACGCCGCTTCGGCCGCGGCCGACCACGGCGCGCCCTGGCGCATGCACACGCGCCGGTACAGCCCCTGCACGACCGCCTCATCGAACGTGTACCGGTGCACGGACCCGGCGCGCTTGCCGGCGCGGATCTCCTGGATCAGCTCGTTGAACGGGTTGTCCTCGCCATCGTGGGTCGAGATCACCCGCACCTTGCCGCCCCAGATCAGCAGCGCGATCGCCGCCTTCAGCAGCTCGCCCAGATCGTTGTGGAAGGCGGCCTCATCGATGACCACCACGCCCTGCTTGCCTCGCAGGTTCGCCGGGCGCGAACTCAGCGCCACGATGCGGAAGCCGCTGGGGAACTTGATCGTGTAGGTCTTGATCCGCTGCTCGGCGTCCTTTTCGTCGCGGAAGATCTCCTCGCCTTCCTCGATCGCGCCGGCCGCGCGGTCGAACCAGCGCGCCCAGTTGGCGCAGGCCTCGATGTACTCGATGGCCATGTCCATGTTGTAGCCGATGTAGTAGACGTTCTGGCCGCCGTCGCTGCGCGCACTGGCGGCGATCAGGACGTCGTCGGCCGCCTCGGCCCAGGTGAGGCCGATGCGGCGGCTCTTCTCGGCCACCTTGAGCTGCGCCTGGTCGGCCAGCCACGCCTGCTGGTACGGGAGCAGCACCGCCGGCGTCGAGGGGCCGGCGGCATCGCGGATCGCGGTGGTCAGCGGGTTCTCGCTCACGTCACGCCCAGGATCTGCTTGCGGATCTGCTCGACGGTGTCGGCCGACATGCCGCGCTCGCGGGCCACGTTCTCCAGCCGCGCCTTCTGCTCTTTCAGCAGTCGCTCCTGCGCGGCGCGCTCCAGCGCCTGGCGCTCGGCCAGGCTGATGCGGCGGGTGTCGATCGCATCCTTGGCCGCGCGCGCCAGCTTGCGGATCTCCTCGATCGTGAGGTCGTCGCGCTGCTGCGCGACCAGCGCGGCATTGGTGGCCAGCGTGGTGACGGCCTGCGCCAGCAGCGCGCCGGCCTTCTCGCCCACGCCTTCGCCGAGTTCGCCGACCAGGGCATTGGCGGCCGCATCGATCTCGCGCATGCGGCCGGCCAGTTCCTCGAAACCCGCCTTGTAGCGGTGCAGCCCGGAGCGGCTCGGCGGCTCCACGTGAGGGAAGCGCGCACGGAGGGCGTCGAGCATCTCATCGAGCGTCATGCGGTCCTCCCGCAGCAACTGCTCGATGTAGGCCCGCACCTGCGGCGGCAGCTTCTTGACCTTGGAGCGCTTGCCCACGTCAGCCTCGCTCAGCGCGGGCTCGGGCGGCTGACGCCCGGCACGATGGCGTTGCCCAGCACCACGTCGTGGCCGCGCGCGGTGAGGGTGGCGACGTACAGCGCCAGAACCGGCTGCTCCAGCGTCAGCAGCCCCTGCTCGGACAGCCACGCCAGATCGGTGGCGACATCGTCGCGCGAACTGGCGATGCCCAGGTGATGCAGCGCCCGATGCAGCACCGAACTGTTGGTCGTGTAGGCGTTCTGCTCGGACAGCAGGCGCAGGATGACCAGCCGGCGGGTTTGGCGCAGGTGCTCGGTGAAATTGTTCATGGGTCTTGCTCCAGCAGGTATTCCTGGATCGTGCGCATCAGCTGGGTGGTGGTGATCATCTGGCCTTCGATGCTGGCCAGCCGCTCGTGGATCTCGCGCGTCTCGCGCGCGCTCAGCGCGTGCTGCTGGGCGGCCTCGATCTTGGTGACGCGATGCGCCAGCTCGTCGTGCCGCTGCCACATGAGGACGCCCACCAGCAGATTGGCGAGCGTGACCACCAACACCACGATCAACAGCGCGCTCGACAACTCCCCGCTCACACGGCCCCCTTCGGTTCCAGTTCGCTGGCGCAGCGCGTGCAGCGGCGCGTGCGCGGAAACAGCGCGAGGCGGGCGGCGGGGATCGCCTCGCCGCACTCGATGCAGTCCAGCGCATCCGGCGCCGGGCCCGCGGGCGCAGGTCGCGCGGCGAGCGCCACGGCCAGCGCCTGGTCGCGGGCGAGCTGCTCCAGCCGGGCGCCCTCGTCGGCGAAATCAGGCATGCGCTACCTCCGCTCCAGCGCCTTGCGGGCGCGCTCGATGCGCTCCAGCTCCCGTGCCTCGCGCTCGCTCGCCGCGGCCGCCAGACGGCGCTGACGGTCTCGGCAGTCGTGGTACAGCGCGGCCGCCTGCAGGTGGTTGCGCATGAGGCCTGCGAGGCTGGGATCCACGGCCGGCGGGAGCGTGGCCGGGCACGGAGCTTTCAGGTCCTCGCCGATCGGCGGCAGCGGGGTCACCAGCGCCAGCAGCGCGGCCGGGATCTCCGGCGTTGGCCGCGTTCCATGCGCGCAGGACGTCATCAGGCACGCGCACGCGAGCCAGATCGGGATGGCGCGCCAGCGCGCCTTCGAGCAATGCGGCCGCCGCGGCGGCGGCGTGGCGGTTACGTTCGAGGTCATCGGAAAGCGCCTTCGAATGGGCGTTGAGGGCCGAGGCGGCCGCCTGCACGTCGCGCGAGGCCTCGGCCGCGGCGCGCTGTGCGCTGCGCACCGCCTGCAGCGCGTCCTGCAGGTCCTGGCGGACGGCGCTCAGCTCGCGCTGCGCCTGACGGCCCTGCTGCCACGCCGAGCCGGCCCACAGCCCGGCCACCAGCCCGACCACGAGCGCGATCGCGCAGGCGTAAACGCTGCGGGGGATGGCGAAGCTCACGGGCAGACCGCCTTGCCGGGCCAGCCGGCGGCGATGTAGGCCGGTTCCAGCACCAGCAGGATGCGGCGCGGGTACGCGGTGTTCTCGCGGTGCGCCTGCGGCGATCGGGCGCGAAAGCGCTCGACCGCGCGCCAGTCGTTCGCATCGCCGCGGCCGGCGATGGTCAGGCCACGCTCGCGCAGCAGCCAGGTCTCGCCGCCGTTGTAGCCGCGCAGCGCGAAGGTCCAGCGCGAGCACTCCGACAGCGGCGTGAAGCCGATCGGCTGGATGCGATCGAGCAGCCACTTGTCGTACAAGGCCGCGGCAAGGATCGCCTGCTGCGGATTCCACGGATCGAACTGGCCCAGCTCCTGGCGGAACTGCTCGGCCATCCAGCGCGCGGTGGCGGGCATGAACTGGGCGATGCCCTGGGCGCCGACCGGCGAGCGCGCATTCGCACGCCAGCCACTCTCCTGATGCAGTTGAGCGGCAAGCCGCGCGGGCGAGGCTTCGACGCCCCAAGCGCGCGCGGCCGCCTGTTCGACCCGGTGGCGGTAGAGCGCGGACGCAGTCGGGATGCGCACGTCATCCGCGGCGCAGGCCGGCACCGGCGCGAGCAGCGCGCTCACGGCGACCACCAGCAGCACCGCGTAGGTGACGATGGCCAGCCACCACGCGCGGCGCCGCAAGCGGCGGTAGGAGCGGTTCATCCGATCAGCCCCGCGGCGATCATCGACGCCGCGATCAGCGTCGCGCGCCGGGTCTGGGTCATCGTGCGCTCAAGCCCCTCCAGCTTGGCCGGATCGGCGTCGCGGAAGCCCGCCCAGTCGATGCCGTAGCCGAGCGCGGCCGCGGCGGAGATCTTCGACAGCGCCCACAGGTAGCTGGCCACCAGCACTGGATTGAGCGGCGCGACGATCAGCAGCAGCGCAAGACTCACGACGAACCACAGCGACATGTGCCCGAAGCGATCGAGCAGCGCGCTGAGGCGGTGGTGCAACGACTTGAACGACATGCCCGGCTCCCCGAAAAGGCGCCGGCGGCGATCCACAGGGGGGAGGACCGCCGCCGGCGGTGCGCACGTGTCAGCAACGTGCCGGGACACGATGCGCGCGCGCGTGGCGCGGGGGGATGCGAACGGATTCGCAGGCAACAAAAAACCCCGCCGGGGCGGGGTTCTGCGGGGGCGGCCGTCTCAGAGGCCGAGGGCGGCTCGGCACATGGCGCGGTCTTCTCGCCAGAACTTGAGCTGCTTGGCGTGCAGCAGCGCGTTGGGGTTGGAACTGTTGCAGTTGGACGCCAGATTGCCGACGCCGCGCAGCATGCTATCGCAGGCCGAAAACTCCGCCTTCTCCAGGTCGGTCGCATTGATCTCGTCCCACGCCTGCCATCCCGCGACCGCCTGACGCCAGATGCGGTTGAGCGCCAACGCATCATTCCCCGGTGGGGTGCATGCCGCCTCGAACTGGGGATAAAGCAACTCCGCGGCGTCGTACAGCTCCCTTGCCTTCGTCGCGAGCTGTTTGCGGGTTGCTTTCGGCATTCGAGCCTTGATGTCGCGCACGCTCGCGCGTGCGGGCTCGGAAGCCGTCACGAGAACTTCCGGTGCCGCTCGGGTTTCCTGCTGGTCTTTCGGGTCCGATGTGATCCAATTGCTGACGGCAATGCCGCCCCCCACAACCAGCACCGCAATGGCCAGCATGGCGGCGTTCTCGAAGATGGCGCGCGCCATCGATCGCTGACCGCCGGAGCGTTGGTTCTCCATTTCATCCCCCTTCGAACAGCGAGCGCTGCCGCAACCCACGGCGATAGCGCATCTGCTGCTTGATGATCTTCTGCACCTGCCGCACCGTGAGCCGGTACCGGTCGGCAAGCTCCTCGGTGTTGCGGCCGTTGAACTCGTGCCAGATCCGGGCGTGCAGCAGGGCGGTTTCCAGCATAGCGCCCTTGGGCAGGTACAGGGGGCGGCCGCCGAAGTACACCGCCAGCGCCAGCACCACCTCGCGGGCTTCGTCGACGGCCTGCTCGGCGCCGCGGCCGCGGCGCCGGAACATCGCCGCCACCACATCCACCAGGTCCGCCAACTGCCGCGGCCAGCGGTGACGCGGCACGTCCTCGTCGTCGGCATGCGCCAGCATCAGCGCGGTATCGACGGGCTCCTCCGGCAGCAGTTCGGCCTGTTCGCTCATGCGGGTTCTCCCCGGTACTTCTTCCGCGCTTTCGCGCGCTCGACCTCGGCCTGCTGCTCGCTCATCCAGCCGTAGGCGACCTGCTGATCGATCCACCGCAACTGGTTCTCCAGCTTCGTCTCAGCCGCCGACGCGGCGGTTTCCGAGGCGTCGCCGGGGCGTTTTCCGAGCCGCAGCAGCTCCTCTTTCCGACGCTCGGCCTCGGCATCGGCGCGGTCGGCCAGACCGAACACCACCGCGCGCAGGTAGTTGTGGTTCTCCAGCGGCAGCGTCAGCGATGCGCGCTGGGCCAGCATCTGCTCGATGCCGGCCGCCCACAGCGCCGGCGTGCAGGCGCGGCGCACGCCCGAGCGCTCGTCGCGGCACACGGTGCCGGCACTGGCCAGCGCCGCCAGTTCCTCGGCCAGCTTCACCGCCCGCGCGAGCCGAAGCGCGCTCCGGGCCGGCTTGAACAGCCCCAGATAGGCGATCGTCGCGCGGCCCAGCTCCGGCGGCATGGCCGCCAGCACCGCGGCCAGCCGCTTGCCTTCGTCCTCGGCGAAGAAGGCGGACAGGTGGCCCTGCGCGCCGCAGTCGGGACAGGTCGCGCGCATCAGGCGTCCGGCGCCTCCGCGTGCGCCGCCTGCGCCTGGATGCGCTGCCAGATCTCCTCGCGGTGGACCGGCACGTCGCGCGGCGCCTGGATGCCCAGGCGCACCTGGCCACCCAGCACGCCCAGCACGGTGACGGTGATGTCCTCGCCGATGTACAGCACTTCGCCGACGCGGCGGGTCAGGATCAGCATGTGGTTCTCCCCTGTGATGTGCCCGGTTCCGCCGGGCGCGGTCAATGTGTGTCGGGCGGCGTCGCGGCGCTGGCGCGCTCCCGGCCGGCGCGGCGGCGCGCGTCGATCTCCAGCGCCGCCACCAGCCGGTGCAGATCCTCGGAGCGCAGCCACTCCACCCGTGCCACGCCGAACATACGGCGCGCCACGCCGTGGGCGTAGGCCCACGGCCGTTTCGCATCGGCCAGCAGCGCTTCGACTTTGCCCAGCATCGGCACTGCGTCGGTGTTCTTCGGCCGGCCCGGGAAGGGGCCGCGGCGCGGCGGCGCAAACCCCAGCCGCTCGAACTCGGCGAGCACCGCGGCGCGTCCGGCGGCCGACAGGTCCGCCGCCGAGCGCTGCCCGGTCACGCGCTCGAGCACGGCGCGGTAGGTGTCCTCGTCGAGGCCGAGCTGCTTCTTGGCCTGGTGGATGCGGGCCAGCTCGCGGGTGCGCTGCTGCGGGGTCGTGGTACGGGCGCGCTTCATGCCGGAACCTCCTCGGCGACTGCGGGCGGCGTGTGCGCGTCGGTATGGACGGCCCGCACGTCCTGCAGGTGGCGCAGCGCCAGCCGAAGCGCGTCGATCGCATCCAGCAGGTCGCCGCGGCGGATGTCGTCGCGCGCGGTGTCGATCCATGTCACCGCGGCGGCGATCTTCCGCCGCAGGGGGCTCGTCGGCGTGGGTCGTTTCACGGCCGGACCTCCTCGATCTCGGTGGCGAAGGGCTTGATCACGAAATCCTCGCCCTGGCTGATGGACAGGCCGCGCACGCCCTGCACGGCGTCGGGCTCGCGCAGGATGGCCTCCTTGTCCACCTCCTCCTTGCGCCTGATGAAGCGCTCCAGCCCCAGCCGCTTGAGCATTTCGATCACGATGCCCTCGGCGCTCACGCGCACGCGCGGCGGGCGCATGCGCCAGCTCACCTCGCCCGCGCCGAACTTGTGGGTCTTGATGCGGCCGTCGCGGGTCAGCTCGTGCCGGCGCGCCTCGCACCAGGTGCGCACGCCCTCGCTCAGGCCGGAAATGATGGCCGCATAGGGCGCGGCCTCGGCCTCGTAACGGGCCTTGATGGCGGCCAGCTCCTCGTTCATTTCCGCTTCGATGCGGATGCGCTCGCGCTGCGCCTTGCCGATCTCGGCGATGGCGACATCCACCTCCTCGCGGGTGCTGAAGGTGACCGGTGCGGCGTCGTACTTGATGCGGGTCTTCTTGCTCATGACGGAGTGTGGTCCGAACGCGGGTGGGGGAAAGGTCCGATCGGGACGGGCGGCGCGCGGTGGCCGTCGCAGGCCGCGGTGGCCAGCACCGGTAGCGCGTGGCGCAGGCAGCGGCCCCGGGTGCTGCGTCCGCGACCGGGCTGGAAGGCCGTGCAGGTCGCGCAGCGCACCACGCCTTCGCCGCGGCGGTACCCGATGCGCTCACGCGCGAGGCGCCGCAGTTGCTCGGGTGTCAGCGTGCGCGGCTTGGGGTGGCGGCTGGGCTGCCCGGTGGCCGCGCAGAACGCGGCACGCCAGCGGTAGGCCGTCGCACGGCTGCACCCGAAGCGCGCGACGATGCGCTGGGCGCTGGGCACCTTCTTCAGGGCGCTGGCCCACAGCGCGAACCGCACGCTCAGCTCGACGGCGCCACAGTGGTTGAAGTCGGCGGCAAGGCGGCGACGTGGCATGGGGCTACTCCGTCACCGCGCGGCTGGCGCGCGCCATCGCGCGGGCGGCCTCCGCCAGCGCCCGGATCACCGCGTGCGGCAGGCTGCGCTCGCAGGCTTCGACCACGGCGTCGTGCACGTCGTCGGCGACCATGCGCAGCCGCGCGCCCAGCCCGAGCGCGTCGGTGCGGGCAGGCCGGGGCTGCGGCTGGCCCGACGCCGGGAACGCCGCATCCAGCCCTGCCAGCGCTTCGCTCGCGGCCATCAACGCGTCCGCTTCGGCGTCCACGGCGGCATGCTCCGCCTGCCCGCTGGCCGGCGGTTCTTCCATCACGCCGTAGCACGTCGTGCCGTCGGCCAGACGCTCGACACGCACCTGCCCGCGCGCGGCCAGCTCGCGTAGCGCGGCCAGCACGTCGCTCCGGCTGACCACTTCGTCCGTGCCGCGCGACAGCTCGGTGTGCAGCTCCTCCACCGTCAGATCGAAGCGCGTCAGCACCGCGAGCACCCGGTCGTCCAGGCGCTCGGTATGCGAGGGCGCAAGCCGCTGCGTGGCCGCACCCAGGCTGGCCGCCGGCGCCGCCGGCAGACTCACCGACGACAACGCGGCCGCCGCGCCGGCCTGCGCCGCTTCGGAACCCACCAGCGCATAGTCGTACCGCCGCGGCGGACCGAAGCGCACCAGCTCGCCGCGCTCGTGCATCTGTCGCAGCAGCGCGCCGACGTTGTTGGGCTGGGCGTTGGGGTGGGTGGCGGCGATCGCTTCGATCACCTCGGCGATCGACATCGGCCGCGTCGCCTTGGCGAGCGCGGCGCGGATGGCATCGGACGCGCCGTTCTGACTGCGGCTAGCCATGGGCGGTCTCCGCATCGAAACGGTGCAGCTCCACGTTCGGCGCCTGCCGGCGACGGACCTCGCCGACGATCTCGACGATCACGTGCGGCGCGCCGTCGCGATCGACCTTGCGCCCGGCCAGCACCGCCGCCTCCTCGATGGTGTCGAACGCGTTGCCGGTGACCGCCGACAGCGGCAGCACCACGAAGCGCTTAGGCATGGCCGGCCTCCCGCACCAGCGGGGTGGTCTCCTGCCACTCCAGTTGCAGACCGCGGTACGGCGCCGCATAGCGGCGGATCAGCCCCTCGGCCGTCAGGTAGCGGCACGTCACCGCGCCGCGCACGAACGGCGGGCGGCGGTCGGTGCGCAGGACCAGGCGGCGGCCGTTGGCGGCGATGCTGCTGACCCTGACGCCGGCAGCCTGCAGTGTCTCGATCGCGGGCGCAGCCTGGGCGAGCGCGTCGGGCGTGATGGTGTTCATGCTGTTCCCCCTTCGGTGTGGATGGCGTCCTGCGCGATGCGGCGCAGCTCGTGCCAGACGCGCAGCACCGCGTCGCGGCGGCGTGCGCCGGCGCCTTCGTCGATGTTCAGCGCCGCCAGCAGCGCCTTGGCCGAGGCGGTGTGCACGGCGCCCTCGTAGGCAAGCAGCGCCGCCGTATCCAGCCGCGCGGCCAACATGGGGCGCGGCGTGTAATCGGGCTCCGGAACGAGCACCCTCATTCCGCACCCCCCAGCTCGCGCCAGGCGGCGCGCACGTCGTCGCAGCACAACGCGCGCTGCTCGGCGGCGGCGTACATGGCCGCCAGCCGCAGCACCTTGGTCAGCCCGCGCAGCGCGCCCGGCTTGCTGGCGATGTCCACCAGCTGCGCGCGGCAGTCGGTCTCGCGCACGCCCCAGGCGTCCAGGATCACCCGCACGTCCTCGGCGGTGGCGCGCGCCAGCCGCACCTTGCGGCCGATCCGGCTGTACAGCCGGTCCAGATACGCCGCGCGGTTGCCGCCGGTCATGCGCGCATAGACCGCCTCGTTGCCGACCAGCGCGATGCCGATGCCGGTGGCGTCGTGAATACTGCGCAGCTGGTCGAGCGCGGCGACCGACAGGTGCTGCGCTTCGTCGATCACCAGCAGGCCGAGTGTGCCGGTCACGCGACGGCAGATGGAGCGGTGCACCTTGGCCGCGCCGCCGCCGCTGGACAGGCCGGCGCCGACCGCCTCGGCGATCTCCTCGAGCGCGGTCACCACCGAGGCCATCGCCGGCGTCATCGTCGCCACCCACACGTTGGGCATGGAGGTCGCATAGCGCCGGATGGCGCTGGTCTTGCCGAGCCCGGCGCCGCCGTAGATCACGGCGATGTCCTGCGCGGCCTGCGCATAGCGCAGCGCGGCGATCACGCGCTCGGCGCTGGGTGTGGGCACATAGTCCGGCGCGGCCGGCATCGTGTCCGCTTGCGCGCGCTGGGCATGCACCGCATCCACCCAGCGCCGCAGCTTCGCTTCGATGGCGTCGTTGTCGCCGGCATACGTACCGCCGAGCCACTGGCTCAGGGTGGTGGTGCTGATACCCGCCTCGCGGGCGATGCGCGCCTGGGTGTACCGGCGATCGGCCGGCAGCCGTTCGGTGCCGGAGATCAGCTCGCGCAGTTGCGCGCGCAGATCGGACCCGGCCGCGCTGTCGGCGGCGGTGAAGGTGGTGAGCGTGACGACGTTGCTGTCCATGCGGTTCCCCTGTGCGATCGGTGGTGGTCAGGTCAGACGGTTCTTGATGGCCTCGGCCTGGCGGGCGAGGAAGTCGGCGAGCGCCGCCGAGCGCGCGTCATCGGTGCCCGTGCGCGCGGCGGTGTCGGGTTCGGGCGCCGGCGGCGTGCGCGGCTTGCCGAACAGCGGCGCGACCACGCCCGGCGGCGGCAGCGATTCCGGCGCGGGCGCGGGCAGTTGCGCGGCCACGCGCGCAGCGTCCATCCGCCGCTCCGCTTCCAGCGCCTGGCGCGCGGCGCGGCGATGCTGCTTGCGCCAGCGCGCGTGCTCGCGGCCGGCCTGGGTGTCGGCAAAGCCGACCGAGGCGATGCACTCGGCCGTGCCGATGAAGGCGTTGCCCAGCGTGTACACGTGCACGGCGGTGTGCAGCGCGTCCGGATCGAAACGCAGCAGCACGCGTTTGCCGGCGTGCCGGGGCAGGGCCTCGCACCAGTAGCGGTTGCCGAGCAGGTGCACGCTGCCGTCCAGGCTGCTGGTGGTGGCCACCTCGGCGGCCAGCAGCATCTGCCGCAACTGCTCGTCGGTGGCGCGGCGGATCGGCGCGCGCGCGTACGACTCGCCGAACACGACGTCGAAGCTGCGGCCGTTGGCCACCTTCGAGCGCCGGCCCTCCTTCGCGTTGTGCGCGGCGATCTCCTCCTGCACCACGCGCAGGAAGTCATCGAAGTCCACCGCACGCGAGCCGTAGTTCTCCGGCTTCGCATCCACCCGGTGGCCGGTGTAGGCGCCGGCGAACGCCGGGTGCTTGGCCACGCGGTCGCACAGATCGCGGAACGCGCGCTCGATCGGCTTGGCCTGGCCGTGGTAGGGCGTGGCCCAGTGGATCTGCACGCCCAGCGCCACCAGGATGCCGGTGGGGTCCTCCTCGCGCACCTTGAACCGGTAGCGGTTGGCCACACCGCCGGTCAGCAGCTTGCTGGCGAAGCCACGGCCGTTGTCCAGCCAGGCATGGTGCGGGATGCCGTAGCGCTCCACCACGTCGCGGAAGGCCAGCCGCGCAAGGTCCGAGGATTCGGTCTCGCCGATCCGCCAGCCCAGCAGCTTGCCGCTGTAGATGTCTTGCACCGCCACCATCACCGGCCGCGCGATGCGGCCGCTCGGGAAGCGCACGAACACGTCGAACCGATGGCCGTCGGCGTTCACGGCTTCGAGCGCGTGGAACACGCTGCGGTCGCGCTCCTGCGGCGGCAACAGCTTGTCCAGCGCCTCTTCGCCGTGACGCGCGAGCACGCGCGCCTCATACGGCACTTCGCGCTCCAGCCGGCGCTCGAACGTGCGCAGGCACGGCAGCGCCCAGCCGCGCTGCGCGGCGATGCGCTGCAGGCGGTCGTAGCAACTGGTGGCCGACGGGCGTTCGGGCCGCAGGAAGTCGGCCCGGAACAGGTCCCACGCCTCCGGCGGGATCTGCGCGGTGGTGGTGCGGCCGGCATACGCCGGCACCAGCAGCGCCACCCAATGCTGCGGCTCGGCGCCGTCGACCTCGGCGGCCCAGCGCGCCAGGCTCGCCGGGCTGCCGCCGCGCACGCCTTCGCGCTGCAACTGCGCCGCCACCGCGGCGCGCGCTTCGACCACGCCACGGCCGCTCTGCACCAGCCGGTTCACGGCATGCAGCGCCTGCACGCGGCGCAGCGCCACGTCCTTCAGCGACTGCGGCACGCGGGCGTAGCGGTCCCAGGCGGATTGGATGCGGGCGTCCGATGAGTTGGCAGCCCGCGCCGCAGCGGGCGTTGGTGTTTCGATCTTTCGGCTGGCCAGCACGATCGCGGCCGTCACGTCCGCCGGCAGTGATTCGAGCGGATACAGGCGTCGGCGACCACCTCGCACGGGTTCCTCTGCGAACGGCCAGCGTTCGCGCTGCGCGCGCAGTTCCAGCGCGCGCTTGGTCACGCCCAAGGCAGCGGCGAGTTGCCGCACGTCGTACCGGTGTGTGGGCAGCGAACCATCGGCCATCACCGCACCCTCCGGCGCAGTTGCTGCAGCTCGCGGAGCTGGTCGCGCAGCGCCTCGATATCGCCCTGCACGCGGCCGATCTCGGCGTCGATCGCGTCCGGCCCCAGCACCAGCCGGCCGCCGCGGATACCGGCCAGCCACTCGGTCAGGCGGGTGGAGGCGCACGCGGTCTCCAGCGCCGGCACGAGGTAAAAAGGCACGTTGAACGCTTCGCGGCTCTCGGCCGTGTAGCCGTCCAGCATCGACTTGCTGACCTCTTTGCCGACCAGCGTCGAGACGCGCGCGGCCACCGCGAACCGATCCATCGCCGGGTCGTGCCGGCGCGCCTCATCCAGCAGCTCGCCCACCAGATGGGCCACCTGCACGCGGTAGTCCATCGACGCCGGCACTGCCGGCGCCGGGCGCGGGATCGAGGCGAACAGGTCGCCGGTGAAGGCATCCGGGAGCGCGCGCTTGGCCCGGCTCATCGGACACCCCCACCGGCGACTGTCGGCGCAGGCCGGCGGGCGGAGGTGTTGGCCGCCTTCCGGGCGGCTGCCGCCACGCGGCGCTCCCGCTCCTGCGCTGCCGGGGTTTTCGGGGAGAAGCCGCCCCGCGCACTGGCCGGCTGATCGCACCCGTTGGCCCGGGCCAGGCTTCGAATACGGCGCGCGAGGCGGCGATCCTCGCGACGGCAGGCCTCGGCGATGCCGCGCCATTCGATGCGCGCGTCACGCTGGTTGGCAGGCAGATCGAGCAGTCGGTCGGCGGCCGCGATGCGCAGGTCGAGCACCAGGCTCTGCCGCGCCAGCAGGGCCTGCCGGCAGCCGCGGATATCCGGGCCGTGAACAGGGGCCGTATTCATGCCGCGGCACTCCTTTGCGGATTGCTGCGGCAGACGGGGGTGGTAGCCTTCCGGAGCGGCTTTTCGCCGCGCATCGGCGGGCGCCCCATCGGGCGGTTGGGCCGCCCGTCGGCCGTGTACCGGCTGGGCCAGATCACCATCGGGTGATCCACCCCGGCATAGGAGGCAAGGATCGCCTCGGCTTTGGGATACGGGCGGCGGGCCGCCTCCCCCAGGACATTGCCGTGCGCGTAACCCTCGGCGATGGCGATCTGGCGGAGGCTCCAACCGCGCTTGCGGAGCACCGCGAGCACGTCCGCCCAGTGCCAGTCCTGCTTCGGCCGGGCTGGTTTTTTTGGACTTTCCGAACAGGTCATTGCTGGTCGCAGATAGGAGGTCGGTATGCACAGCAAACATATGCCCGTTTGGGAATGGCGTCAAGTCCATTTGGACTTCGCGCTTTCCCGTTTGGGCGACATGCCGAACCGCGGCGGAATTCGCCTTACGTTTCAAAGGGTTAGCGAAAGCGCGAAACGCGCTCAGGCGCACCGATGAGCTTTCGCGCTTCGACGACCGAAAGCGCGAAACCCGAGTGGGCGTCGATTGGTCGCCGACTGGTGTCCGTTCGGGGGTCGCTTTCGCAACCGGCTATGGCGACCGCGCTCGGGGTCAGCCAGACGACGTACGGCCGCCTGGAGCGTGGGGAGCGGGAGATAGGCGCCGACGTGTTGGCGCGCCTCGCCAGCCAGGGCTGGAACATCAACTGGCTGCTGACAGGTGAGGGGCCTTCGCGCCTTGATGACGCAGTCCGTGATCCGGCGCACTCCGAGTCTCAAGACCTGAGCGCCGAACACCTCAGCATTGCCCTGGAGCTGGCGGACGAAGCACTCAGGGGGCGCTGGCTACCCCGGCGGCGCTATGCGGACCTGGTCACGCTGATCTATGAGGCGCTGACCAAGGGCCTCCCGTACGCCGAGATCCTCGACTTCGCCCGTCCAGCGGCCAAAGGCCTGGGACAGGAACGCAATGAAGACGAAGACGGTAGGTCTGGACTGGACGAGCAGGGTCCGCGCGGTGCTGCGGGAAGCGCAGCCCGAGCCGGCTGAAACCCTTGCCGCACAAGGGCTTCAGTGGAAAGGATGCCCGGTTGTCGTGCTGCCGGTGAGCCCGGTTCTCGGGCAGGACGCTCGGTCACGTAAGGAGCGTGAGATCCTGCGCATCGCAAGCTGGTACAACTGGGGCAGCGAGATCGCCCGGGCGCTGGATGCAGCCGGCGCGATCACAATGGCGGGACTTTCGGACGATGAGCTTGAGCGGCTCTACCAACGGATGCGGGCCTTGGAGGAGTGTGTGCAGGAGGGCCTGGACCCGCCCGACGCCCCGCCCGCACGCTGAAAGCGCGCCTTAAACAACCTTCGAAGGGCCGTCCACGCCGGGCGGCCCTTCTCGTTTCATCCGCCGAAACGGCCCGTTCCCAGCCGATTTCTCAAACCAAAGACGGCACGCGCTTCGCCAACCACTGAACGCCGCGAAAGCCAGCAACGACGGGCCTTTCGTGCCGATTCGTCCCGCTTTTTTTCGCTCAATCCCGCTTTCTCAAACTCAGAGTCGCCCCACACGGGGAGCGGGGAATG
>JAEHJW020005277.1_pt1 | contig 36438 bp, 50 predicted proteins | sample 9271431 | NCBI WGS metagenome assembly JAEHJW02 | reverse complement strand
ATGACAGCAATTGAACCAAAATTAACAGAGAAATTCCATCAAGATTTCTTGAACAATAATAAACAAAATGCCTTACAACGTGGTGTAGTAAAAAATGGTATCAGCGCTTCAGGTGAATCTGTACAAGGAGCCGTGAATAACGTACCCGTCTTTTCAGTCGACTTAGCTACTGGAAAAGTGGCCAATCAAAAACAAAGCGGTCGCTGCTGGATGTTTGCGGCATTAAATACATTTAGACATAGAATGTTAAATGCGTTTCAATTAAAAGATTTTGAATTATCACAAAACTATACATTTTTCTGGGATAAATATGAAAAATCAAACTATTTCTATGAAAATATTATTGCAACAGCCGATCAACCGTTGACTAGTCGTAAAGTGGCCTTTTTATTAGCTACACCACAACAAGATGGTGGGCAATGGGATATGATCGTTTCAATTTTTGATAAATATGGCGTAGTGCCTAAAACGGCAATGCCTGAAAGCAGCAACAGTTCCAATTCACGTGATTTAAACAACTATTTAAATAAAAAATTACGCAAAGATGCAACAATTTTACGTAGTTTAATTGAAAAAGGCGCTTCTGCTGAAGAAGTCCAAAAAAACAAAGAAGCAATGTTACAAGAAATTTATAATTTCTTAGCAATCTCTTTAGGAACGCCGCCAGAAACCTTTGATTTTGAATACCGTGACGAAGAAAAAAATTATCATTTGGATCAAAATCTAACACCGCAAACATTCTTTGAAAAATACGTTGGCGTTAATTTACATGATTATGTAAGTATTATTAATGCTCCTACAGAAGATAAACCCTTCAACAAAACATACACTGTTGAAATGTTAGGGAATGTTGTCGGCGGCAAAGAAGTTAAATATTTAAATGTAGAAATGGCTGCTTTCAAAAAATTAGCTGCTGCACAATTGGAACAAGGCGAATCTGTTTGGTTTGGTTGTGATGTCGGACAATCTTCAACACGTGACACGGGAATTATGGCATTAGATGTTTACGATATGAACGATCTTTTTGATATTGATTTTACGATGACTAAAGCAGAACGTTTAGACTTTGGTGAAAGCTTAATGACACACGCCATGGTTTTAACAGGTGTTGATATCGTTGATGGTCAAACAACAAAATGGAAAGTGGAAAATAGCTGGGGCGAAAAAGTCGGTGAAAATGGCTTCTTCGTCATGAGCGATGCGTGGATGGACGAATACACTTATCAAATTGTTGTGCACAAAGATTTATTAACTGATGAACAGAAAAAAGCTTGGGAACAAGCGCCAACTGTTTTGGCACCTTGGGATCCAATGGGAGCCCTCGCGTAGCAAGGGATACAGTCTTTCTTTTTGAAAAAAGGGCACAAAAAGGGCAAAAATAATTAAAACTAAAAAAGTGGTAGGCTTGGTTATAACTCGTTTAGGGTCTTAACCAAGTCTGTTTTTTGTTTCTTGGTGACGTGCATGTATATTTTTTCAGTTGTCTCTCTGTCCTCATGTCCGACTCGATCCATAATCACTTGAATAGGTATGCTTTTTTCAGCTAACATACTTATATGAGTGTGTCTAAACACATGCGTGCTAACTTTTGTGGATGTATTAAATTCAATTTGGTGGCTAGCAATAAAACTATTAATTGTGCCTAAATCGTAAGGACGGTCATTTGACGTCACGAATAAAAAATCGGAGCATTTATTTTTTATGAAGTGGTTATGATACATGCGGTCTTTTATAATTTGCACTGCAGCATCGCCTAACTCAATAGTGCGAAATGACTTCCTTGTTTTTGGCGGGACTTTTTGTCCTCGAGTGTGACTCCGTGTTGCATGATCGTAAGTCCCGTGAATATCTAACAAAAATCCATCATGAAAGTTTTTTGATTCTAAAGCAATCAATTCACCAAAACGCATACCGGTGTGAAATTGTAGTTCGAGCATTTGCGTATAAAGCGGGTTGTATTCATTTAAAACTTGAAATATTTGTTCAGCCTCGGCTTTTTCTAAGTATCTAGGTACTTGCTCATTAATAAGATCATCCACCGTTTTTGCTGGTGTTACTATTTTAGAAAGATTAATGGCATCAAGATTTTTAATGTATCTTTTCTTATAGGCGAGAGTAAATGCACCACGGATAATCGCACGGAATCTTTTTATATAGGACTTTTGATATTCGAAGTCAAAAATCATACGATCATAAAATGCTTGTATATCATCAAAAGTTAAATCCTGGATTCGTTTATCTTTTTCTATTACTAAGAACTCATTTAAGAGTGAATCAATGCCATAGCTATATCCCGAGAGCGTGGAACCTTTTTTACGTTCTTTTGATTTTGGATCCTGAATATAATCAAACCATTCTTTTATCATATCTTCTAACGTTTTATTATTTGGTATTACGCCCTCGTTTTTGATTAAATTTTCTAGACGTTTCTCTTCTTCGTAGTCGGTCAGTATCTTTTGGATTTTTATTTCTAACTCACGACGTGCTGCATTCTCAGCTTGTTTTGTATTTTTTGCTAAAGTCGTGGTGACTTTTTGTGTTTTACCGGTCCGAGGGTCGGTGTATCTTTCGCGATATTGGTATGTGATATTTCCTTTTTTATCCTTTTTCTTTTCTACCCACATATTCAACTCTCCTTTTATGGGAACTTATGTTCTTTTGGAGGCGTATAAAAACCTCGTAATGAGGCTTATTTTTTGATATAATAGCATTAAATAAGCCCTTGGTTTATTTTCTGATAAGGTGCATCCACTAGCTTGCCGGCGGGGGATGCACTTTTTTATTTTACTAACGGAATAATATTTTCATTTTTAGTTGATTTTGCTATGGTTCTGTCGTTTCCATTTGTATAAGGTGTGATGAAAGAAATAACATCGTTATCATTTTCTAATGTTTTGGCTACTTCTTCAACATTTAATTGAATTCCGTATATGGCAGTCTTTTGTGCCTCTGTACCTGAGTTGGAATCTATCGCAGTCTGCATTTCTTCCATATTTTTTTTTGCTTCATCATTAATTACCTTAACCGTAATGACAGCGTGAGGGTTATCTGATGTGTCATCTGTAACATTATTTTTGACATCTATTTTTACTAATTTCTCGTCAGAGTTAAATTTTTCTTCTAACTGTTTAACCGCTTGGGTTATGTTTTCTGTATTAGGCTCGTTTTCGTTACTGTCTGAAGCTTCAATAGTGCTTGACTGGGCAGCAGTTTCGGCTTTCTTTTGTGTATTATTTTTTGCGTTGCTACAGGCAGAGAGAAGAGCTGCAGAAATAAGAGCAATGCCTGCAAATTTAATCATTTTTTTCATTTCTATCATCCTTCTTTCGATTTAATATAAATTCATTATAGCGTAATTGCTTCATAAAAAGGGTTGCTGTATAAAATTTTTCTTTCTAAGTTTCGTCCTAATTCAATTGCCAAATTTTTAGAGTTGCCGTTCATTATCTTATTGGCCGTATCATAGGCGGCAACGTAAGATGCTTCAAAACTAGCCTGCATTTGCTGAAGTAATCTCATAAAAATAGCTTGTTCAGATATACCGTAACGGTTTGAGATAAAATAAGGAGGAGTTCCTTTTTTCAGCTCATTAATAAGAACAGGTTCGGGTAGTAGTATAGAAGATGCTCCAATGTTCGCTTGAAATTCTGGTAAGATATCTGCCAGTGAATAGGATAAAGTATCTTTTGTGTCGGTGAATACCTTATTTTCGCTATCTAAATGATACATGGCGTGAATAAGTTCATGAGATATCGTGAAATTTTTTCTTTTTTCGCCCATGTTAGAATTATAAGCTAGCGTAGTCTCGTAATCATCTTTAATAATCATACCTGATATAGATCTACGTGCTGTTTTTTCAAATGGAAAGGGCCTTATTTTAATTGATTTAGATGTTAATATTTCATCCCAAATATATCTATGCTCATAATTATTAACACTCATTCCCAAACATAACATATGTGCTGAAATAAATTCGTTAATGGTACCGCAAAAGTTAAGGTACTCGTCTATTTCTACTGTCATCCTGAAAACCACCTTGCAATTATTCACTTAAATTTTCTTTTTTTATTTCTTCTATTCTCCATGAAAAGAAACGTTCCATCTCATCCTCTAGTTCTTTTACTTGCTTTGAAGAAAGTCCATCTGTATCCATGCGCATCATTACTTGTTTAGCCATCGATTCATTTTTCTGATTAGATGTATCTGATTTTCCTAGCAAATAGTCTATAGATACATCAAAAAGTTCTGAAATCTTTTCTAATGTATCACTAGATACATTGGTAATTACCCCTCGCTCATAGTTAGAAATATTTTCTCTTTTCATACCTAAAAAAGTTGCAAGTTCTTGCTGTGACATTTTTTTATTTTTTCTTAATTCCTTTAATCTCAGCGCAAATGAGGTCATTTTAAAGCTCCTTTATGTTATTTTTGTAAAAATAGCAAATAAACCTCTTGCGTAATTCTTAATTACATTGTATACTCATTTATGTAATTGGCAATTACGTAAATTAAATGAGAGGAGATGTTCATATGAATTGTACAAGAGAGTCTTTGCGAGCAGCGAGAATCAAAAAGTCATTAACTCAAAAACGTTTAGCTGAGTTAACTGGTGTTACTGAAACAACTATTCGTAATATAGAGAATGGTCGTTCCTGCCCGAGTTTCAAACTATCAATTATGTTAGCAAAATTACTTAATGTAGATTTTGAAACTTTGTGGGAATACGATTTTCGTAATTCTTAATTCTTTTTTTTATTATAAAACGTAATTCTTATTTACGCAAGTAGTAATTACTATTTTTTTAACAAAAGGAGCTTAGAAAATGAACTATGCACACGAAATGCCCGCACTAACGGCAGAAGACATTGTTAAATCAAGACTGCATTTAATTGTCAAAGATCTATTTAAAGAAGTTTTTAAAACGAACAACAGAATTAATCGATGCAGAGAAAAAATTTCATCAAGCTCATTATGCGATGGAACAAATCGTTATTGGAAAGCACAAGAAAATCTAGATGCATCAATTCGTGAAAAAAGTTTTTTACTTCATCAACTACTGCAGTTAGATGTGTCTTATCGATGGACAGAAAAACTACATCAGGACCGTTATTCTTTTGTTACCGATTATGTGGCTGTGCTAGTTGAACTAAACGAGTTAAAGCATGAGAGGGGGTAAGGGGTATGCCAAAACCAGTTAAGGTTGATCTGGAAGCTGTCGAACAGAATCCAGATCGTGCCTCAATTAAATATGGAAATAAAGCCGTAGTACAAAAAATGTACTCAATCACTAAATCCAGTTTAGAGAAATGGCTGGCTTTAATGCAGGACACGCCGCAATTTTCGTCTGGTGTAATTCATCCAACACATAAGATTGTATTAATTGAGTTAGATGTGTTTGACGAGTTTGTTCGCTGGATGGATAAAAACCGTTACAAGAAAAGAAAGGGCGGATAGTACGTGGCTTATACGACAGAACAAGAAGCGTGGATATTATGCCAAATTCAAAAAGATCGCAAGCAAAAACAATCAGATAGGGCAGCTCTTAGAAGCGCTGATTTATTAACAGACAGAGAAGCGGAAAAAATTCAAAACGAATTAGATTTTTTAAGTCGTTTAGAAGATAAGAACCGCATGCACAGATTAATTCCGTAGGAGGTTTTACAAAAATGATTATTTGCTACAAAGGCGAAGATTTAAAAGTGCAAGAGACTTGTAGCACCTATGACAACATTTCAGTTGTGTTGTTTAAAGGGCAAAAACGAGTGTATAACCATCGAACTAATGAAATTGTCGGCGGCGATGAACGTTTGCCAGAAGCAAAAGCAATTCGAAATTTTAACGGTTCTGTGATGGTTTTAGGGAGGTGAAAGCAATGAAAAAAGTTTATCAATCACGTTTGGTGTTGACCTTATTTGCCGCATTTCTTTTTGGGATTATTGCAAGAGAAAGTACAAGTTTAAATGTTCTGTTACTAATTTGCGGACCTGTGGCTGCGTTGTTATGGGTACATCACGACGAAGTGAAATATCAAAAAGAGGTGAAATAAATGTTAACAGCTAATGAAGCTTTTTTAGTACGTGAGGCAGTACGAGAAAAGATTGAAACGTTAAGAGAAGCAGTACGCCACGAAAGTGCAAAGCATCCGACAATGCAAGACATTCGCACGCTAAAGCATTTTCAAGCAGAGTTAGAACGTTACGAAGCTGCTTATCAAAAAATGCTCAATGAAGTGGGGTGTTAGGTGGTGAAAAGGTGGACTAAAGAGGAAGAGAAGCTAATTTTGAAGAAAATCAAGTATGACCACAGAGGGTTTGTTTGTAATTATCGTGAATTAGCAGAATTATTTGGTTGTGAAGTGAAGATTATGCACTCAAAAGTCTTACGCATGCGAAGAAAAGGACAGCTTTTTGAAATTTATTGGAGTGATCCAATAGATCCACCAGCACATCCTTTTACGAGTAGAGAAAAAGATCGAATTATTTCTTTGTATACAGCGGGCTGTCCGATAGCAACTATAGCGCGTGAGCTAGACCAGACAGAATCTGCAATTACAAATAAAATCAATCGGTTATTTAAATCGGGAAAATTGAAGCCAAATAGACATCGACCTTATACAAAAGAAGATATTAATTTATTGCTCAAAGAAATAAAGTTTGATGAAAATGGTTATGTTTTAAATACGGATTATTTAGCTAGGATTTTGAATAGAAGAAAATATCAGATATCCAGAAAAATATTTGACATGAGAAAAGCAGGCATGATTAAGACAATGCCAGATAAAAGTAAGTCTAGTAAAAATTGGTATGATGCGATGAAGAAACAGATAAATATATCTTATCAGTTGTGTGTAGCAAAACAAAAAGAGCCTACCTCGTCCGCCAACGAAGTAAGCTGCTAAACAAAAAATATACAAGTAAATAATAGCACGAAAGAGGAGAAACGCAAATGAAAAACTATTATCACGTAAAAACACAAGCAGCATACGATAGCTTAATGGTCTTTTTGAAAACGCTAGGGTATAGCTGGGATAATGACGACGAGCCAACAGAATTTGATGCTTTTGTTATGAACAGAGAGGCAACAGTTATAGAGGTAGACGATAAGAAAAAGAAATTAATTTATACGAATACTTATGTTTTTAAGCAACTTAATGCTGTTATCAAAGCAAACTTGATTGAATGGCCAGCAATTGCGTTAAAAGAAAAAATCGAAGTCTCAAAAGAATTTGACGAATGGGTTCAGAACAGTAAAGAAGCACATATTGATTATAAAAGTTGGTGTATTTGGCAAATTGCTAAGATGGGATGGGATCACTGGTTGAAAGATCCTATTACAGATAAAACGCTGCTTCCTTCGAAAGGCTTTGAGTGGACGGAAGAAGTAGAAGAAAACAATGAACTGCATATACGTGCGATTCTTGATGGTTATACAGTGAAAAAAGAACCAATGTATGAATTTCCTTTGTCTTGTTTAAAAACAACGGATGGTGAAGTTCAGTATCTAAGCTATAAAGATAAGACATGGTTTGCTAGTAGAAAAAACACATGGTTAAAACAACGTTTCACAGAAAAAGAACTAAAAGAAAAAGTACCTGAATTTTATCGGGAATTAGCAGTGAAAGTTGACTAAAAATGAGTGGACCAGAAAAGAAAGTTGAAAACCAGATAAAAAAATATCTCGATTCTGTAGGTGCTTATTATTTGAAAGTGCATGGTTCAATGTATCAGCCTGCAGGAACACCTGATATTTTGGCTTGTGTTAATGGCCATTTTGTTGCTATTGAAGTAAAGCGGCCAAGTGGTGGGGTTGTCAGTGCATTACAAAAAAGCAAGCTGAAAAGAATCGAACAAGCAGGGGGGATAAGTATTGTCGCAAGAAGTGTGGACGATGTATCCACAATGCTCAAACAAAGAAATGTTATATGATTTTCAAAAGAAAATAATTGATTCAATCGATGCCAATTATCTATTAGCAATGGATACAGGAACAGGAAAAACAATCACTGCAATTCATCAATATTTGAAATATAGCAGAGGGGAACCAATTTTAATTGTTGCTCCACCGCAGAAAATCAAAGAAGGCGGATGGCGAAGAGACATACAGGCCGTGTGTGATTTCTACAAAATTGAAATTTCATTTACTGAATTAAGTTATGGGAAATTAACAGATAGTTATAAATTGTATAAAGGTTGGTTTGTCATTTTTGACGAAGCACATTATATCAAAAATCCAACTTCACAACGTGGTAAAGCAGCTGCAAAACTAACAAAACAATCTAGTCATTTTCTTCTTTTAACAGCAACACCAGCTAGTAATGGTTGGGAAGATACGTACAACTATTTCATCATGTTTGGTTACTTCAAATCAAAAAAAGAAATGAATGACCAGCATGCAAAATGGGGAACAATGTATCTTGGTACACGACGAGTACCTAAAATTGAAGGCTGGATTCATGAAGAAAAATTGTATTCAAAATATGATTCTTTCACTATTTCAATATCAAAAGATGAAGCATTAGACTTGCCGCCATTGATTTTTGAAGATGTGAAATTCAAAAAGAGTAAAGAGTATATGACTGTGGCCAAAGATAGGGTACTAGGTAATGAAGAATACGACACACCTTCTAAATTGGCTCATGGTTTGAGATACTATGCGAACCAAATGGATAAATTAGACTATGCCCAAATGCTTTGTGAAGGTACAGAAAACAACATTATTATCTTTTATTACTATCAAAAAGAAATTGAAGCATTGAAAGAAAAAATTAAAAATAAAACATTTTTTGAAGTAAACGGAAAGCATTCAAATTTGCCACCGAAGCATTCTTGGAAAACATTAAAGAATAGTGTCACTTTTGTCCAATATATGGCTGGTAGCGCAGGAATTGAACTGCAATACGCGAATACAGTTATTTTCTATACACCAACTTATTCTTATCAAGATTATAGTCAAGCGTTGGGCCGAGCTTATCGTAATGGCCAAACTAAGAAAGTAACGGTTTATCGTTTTATAACGCAACAGACAATTGAACAAGCCGTTTATCAAGCCTTAGAAAACAAAGAAGATTTTTCAGAAGAATTGTATATGACTACAAGAATGGAGAGTGGAGGAAGAATAGATGGAAATTAAAATAAGTATACATTTGAAAAGCGGCAAAGTTATTTCTTACCTTGAATTGGATATAGATTAAGAAACAATAGAGCGTTGGTTGGATGGGCTCTTAGATGATAAGAGTGAATGGATTTCAATAGGCGATCTACCATCAATGTCGCTTATTCCTATCAAGGCTATTGAGTGTATAAATTTTGAAGAAGTAACACAACCCATAGAGCGTGAACAGGAGGAAGTATATGGAAGATAAAACAAATTGGTTAGAAATCAAATTAACTTTTTTTAAGTCTACAGGAAAATTTTATTCGGAAGAATCAGTGCTTATTCCAAATAAATTATCTCTGTATGATCGAAGAAAGTTTTTAGAAGAATATATAGAAAGCATTGATGGTAATGAAGTGTTCACATATGTTTCATTAGATTCAAGCGTAATTGGATATCCCTATATGCGTTGTGCAAAAAAAGATTGGTATGAAGATTAAATTGTGAGGGGATGGTAAAAATGATGGATTTAAAAGAAGTATCAACAGAAGAGTTATTAAAAGAACTAAAAAAAAGGAAAGAAATTCAATCTTATCAATGTGGTATTTATCAAGAGTACATGATTACTTTGATGAAAAAATATGACCACAAGTTGATTGAACTTCCATCCCAATTTGAAACTTTAATTTTTATTTCTCCAAACTAATTCGTTGTTAACATAAGTAACTAAATTTTCATCAAGAGAATAGTATAAATATGCATTTTCAGCAGTAGAAATTGCAGCAGTTGATGCTCTCTTACTACTTAAATACTCTGTAATATCTTCAACACTATTAATCTTGTTGGGAAAATCTTTATCAGATAGAACATCTCTGGCTAAATCTCCAATTGGATGATCTACACTTTCAAAAGTTTTTAACCACTTTTTGAATGTCAAAATAATCACCACCTTTTAAATTAAATAATAACACAATAAAGACAGGAGGAAGAATATGTTTGGTGTGCAAAAGCAAGATAAAAATGTGACTGAAAAACGTACACAATATGTTGGTGGTTCAGATGTACCAGTTATTCTTGGCCTTTCAAAATATAAAACACAATTTGAATTAGCCAAAGAAAAAGCTGGCATTGTAGTACCAGAACAAATTAGCAATCCGTATATAAATTTTGGTAACAAAATGGAGCCTGCTATACGTGAGTACATTAATACCATGAATAGCTTAAATTTTCATCCAGAAACATTTATAGATAAGGATGACTATATTCGTTCAAATGTTGATGGTATTGATAACGAAAATAAAATTTTATTGGAAATTAAAACACATGGAACAAAACCAACAATTGCTGTTTATGAAGCTCAAATGCAACTTTATTTCTATCAAACAGGGTGCGATTATGGTTGGTTGGCTATGTATCAAAGACCATCTGATTTTGATTTAGAATTTGATTCTTCACTATTGAAAATAAAAGAAGTTGAACGCGATGAAGGACAAATTGAAAAGATTCTGGATTCAATCGAAACTTTTTGGATTCGTGTGGAATACTTAAAAGAAAAACCTGATATGACTGAAACTGAATATTATTCTATCGGGAATGATGTAAACAAATTAGTTGCACGTGTAGAACGCTTTGAACTTGAAATGTTGGACTTTAACAAGAAAATTAAACAATTAAAAGAACAACAAAAAGAGTTTCGTGAGCTTCTTTATCAAAAAATGGAAGAACAAGATATTAAAAAGATTGATACAGGTGACATTGTGATTACTCGTATTCTACCAACCACTCGTAAATCTGTAGATAGTACGAAACTAAAAAAAGAACAACCTGATATTTACAATAAGTATTTAAAAGAATCGCCTGTTAAAGGTTCCATAAAAATTACAGAAAGCAAAGGGGAAAAATAACATGATTAGAAAATTACAAAATACACGAAAATTTTATGCTACTACACGGAAAGAAGCCGAAGAAGAAATTCAAAAAATTATTGATGAAACCGAAGGATCAGTGATTAAACAAAACATTGTTTCTAAAAACCATAAAGATTTTGGTGATTACTATGAAGCACAAGTGACCGAAGAATTTGCACGTAGCAAAGAAATTGTTGAAGGAGGATTTTTAGCATGAGTATTTTACCACCAAACAAACCACAAACTCCAAAAGATACACCACGTAATTATTTTATCTGGGGGCCTACTATGGGTGGGAAATCTTTTCTAGCTTCACAATTTCCAAACCCAGTTATTTTTAACACTGATGGAAATGCAGAAGCAAACACTGTGCCATCCGTTCAGCTTAGAAATATTAAAGATTCAAACGGAAAGATTAAACGTTCAGTGATTGATCAGCTAGATAAATTAATTACTGCGTTACAGACTGAAAAACACACTTACGAAACAGTGGTTCTTGATGTAATTGACGATATTGTAGTAATGATAGAGCAATATATCTGTGACAAAGAAGATGTTGAAACTTTAGGTGATATTCCATACGGAAAAGGGTACGCAGCATTTACTAACATTTTTCAACAGCTGGTCATTGAATTGAAATCATTACCAATGAATGTTATCTACATTTCAAGAAATGCGACAAAACTTGAAGGGACTACAGAAATTGAGATTCCCTCATTGAAAGAAAAACATCAAAATATTGTAAATGGTAATTGTGACTTATCTATTCAATGTAAAAAAGTTGGAAAGAATTATATTCGAGTAGCAAAAGCACGTCGCAAAGACTATATGCGTGATCAAGTTGATGATGAAACCATTCTAGGAATTTTAGATACTATCACTGGAGTTTTTGGACGAACAGCAAAAACAACAAAGAAAAAGCAAGATGAGATTGTTAAGCAATTAGAGCAAAACGAAGATATCTTGAAATCAGCAGAAGATACACCCAGTGAAAAAGCAACTGATGAAGTTAGTGAAACTAAGCCAACTAAACAAAAGGCAAAAGCGACAGCACCAGTTAATCAAACGGCATCTAAAGTGGAACCAGCAAAAACAGCGAGTGTTCAACGCCGTATCAAACCAAAAATTTAAAAGACAACAAAAAAATAAAACTAAAAATATATTGAAAAGAGGAATTTAACATGGGATTAAAAGATTTAGCAAGTGAAGTATTAGCAGGATTCGATCCAAAAACAGATAATCCAAATGCAGGAGATTTTGATGGACTTCCTGATGGTGAATATGATGTAACGTTGGGAAATGTAGAGCATAAAATTTTCAATAGTGGCTGGGAAGCTTTGTCTTTCACAAATGAAGTCACTATTGGTGAAGCTGCAGGACGAAAGGAATTTATTAACTTAGGTTTTGATGAAAATGCAGTAAAACCATTTATTTTAAATAAAAACATCAAATTAGTAGGGAAACTGGCAAGCGTTGTTGGTTTGCAATTGACTGATGATGATTGGGAAGATGAAGAAACACTTGCCGCAGCTTTTCAAGATGTAATCGGTAGTCAATATATTTTAGTGATTACCTCATCACCAAATAAAAAAGACCCATCAAAACCATATAAAAATTATGATTTTGTTGCGTATGAAGATGAATCAGAAGCCGATGATGTGTCTGTTATTTCTGATGAAGAAATTCCATTTTAAAAATTAAGAAAGGGGCTTGGCCAATGTTTACTTTTTATTGGTTGTACCAAAACAAAAATGATTGGCTAGCAGTTTTCAAAACAGATAATACGTACACGACAGCAAATGACAGAGAGAGCCTAACACAGGCTCTTTCATCTGTCACTTATCTTGTTAGCTATGGTAATCATCGTGGAACAGATAAATTTTTGGCCAAAATTTTAACTGATGGAAAAAGTTCATTTTTACAAAAACAGCTTTGTATTGATTTAAGCCAAGAAGCCAGAAATTGCACTATTGAAGAAATAGCGTTTAATTTACGTATGGACATTTCAGCGCAAACGTTAGAGGAATTTTGCAAAAAGCGAATTGACGTATGCGAAAAGATTTTTGAAGAACGTGAAGAATATTTAGAAACAAAATTCGAGATAGTGAAAGAATTTAATTTATCACCACGATCTGTGACAAAAACACGTGCAAATTTAGCTGCAGAAATTTTACAAGCTAAGAAAATGCCGAAGCGCCCCAATATTTTATTTTTTGATATTGATAAAAATGTACCTAAGAACGAACTACCTGACCGCGTGTTAAATTTCTATGAATCAATAAAAAATAATTATAAGAATACGCTAGAGGAAAAACTCAAAACGGAAAAGTTCAAAATGACATTAGCAGGGTTAACGCATATCTACGGTTTTGGTGGGTTGCATGCAGCAAAAGAAAAATACAAAGGAAAAGGACATTTTTTACTTATAGATGTGAAGCAGTTCTTTCCAACTATTATTTTGAATAATAATTTTCTAAGTAGAAGTATAAAAAATCCTAGTGCTTTTTCTGATTTGTACGATAAAAAGGTTCAGACAGAAAAACTAACTTACAAGACGTTAATTAACGCAGTGAATGGCTCAATGAATAATCCTTATTCAGCTATGTATGATCCACAAAAGTTTTTTTCAGTAACAGTTAGTGGTCAATTAATCATTACGCATTTGATTTTGGTTTTGGAACACTTTGTTGAAGAATTAATTCAAACTAACACTGACGGCATTCTTGTAAAGATAAATCCAATCATGGAACCGCTGATTCGGGACTTATTAAATCGTTGGTGTGAACAATTGCATGTGACTGTGTCTGTCACATCAATAAAACAAGTATGGCAAAAAGCGGTTAATGATTATGTGTTCCAAACCACTGATGGTGATTTTATTCGTAAAGGAATATTTGCACCACCTACTTATTTATCTAATAATATGCCAATTGTCAGTGCTGGTGTGTTTGCAAATGTAGTTGCTAACATCAAACCACAAGATTTTGTTATTCAGCAATTCAAAAATGGTGATATTGAAGATTTTTATTATATTGGCAAATTACAAGGTGATTTTGAACACATCGAACAAAGAGTAAATCAAACGTACAAACGAATAAATAATACAGTGTGTGGAATTGCAACCACAAATAAAAAATGCGGTAGAGTTTTTCAAGTAAAAAAAGACCTACATTCAAAACTACCAGGGTCGCCAGATAAATTTTTATCTTCAAGTATGGCTACAAAAAAAGATATTGATGTGCAATGGTATATTAATCAAATTGAAAAAAATATTTTCTAAGGCAGGTGAAAAAATAGTGTGTTAAATTTTATAAAATTAAGCCCAGGAGAGAAAAAGCCAGACCAAAAAAGTTTGGATGATTTCTATACTGATTTATCAAAATTAGATAACGCAGCTATTTTGTTAAACAAAGAAACAGTTGTTGTTGATTTTGATGAGTTTCCAGAAATTGGCCGTAAATTATTAGAAAAATATCCAACTATGGCTTTTGAAACCAAACGTGGTATTCACCTTTACTATAAACGACCTGTCCAAATCAATGGCCATAAAATTCTATTAAAAAACTGGACCAAGAAATTAACGGTTTCAGGTGCGCTAGTTGATTACAAAACAGGCAATAAATCAACAGCAACAATTAAACAAAATGGCCAACTTAGAAAAATGCATGGCACATTTGAAATGTTTGATGATTTACCTACCTTGCCACTCGAATTATTGCCAGTAAAAGTAAAAAATGTACTTGCTGGCATGAAAGAAGGAGCAAGAAACAGTTCGCTCTATTCTCATTTAATGACAGTTCGTGAAATGTACGAACTTGATTACGATACATTAATGAAAATAGCTGAATTTATTAATAATGATGTCTATGCAGAATCACTGCCAGCTACTGATATTCATGCATTGGTTAATTCGGTGAATGAGAAAGAAATTCGCGAGCAGTTATATCTTGATCCAAAAGACATGATTATAACGAGTGAGGCATTGGCTAAAGAATTTCAGGTGAAGTTTTTCAATGGTTCTATTTTTCATAAAGAAGATAATTATTGGATTAACGACCAAAACAAGCTACTACGAAAAATTGATAAGCGCATAAAACTACTGCCAGCGAAATGGAAACAAATTTTAGACTTATTAAAAATTAAAGGTGAATTGATTGAAGCTGCAGATTTTCCAATTCAGTTTCGTAATGATTTCATGTTAGACGGTGCCGAAATTATACCAATGTCGACTAGAGAATTTACGCCTTTCTTTTTAGATGTTGATTACGATCCAGATGCATATGATAAAACTGTTGATGAATTTCTGAACTTTCTCGTTTCAGATAAGAAAGATTTACGCATAATTGTTGAAGAATTACTTGGTCATATTTTAATGACTGTTGGCTTTCCACATAAAGTATTTTTCTTGGTTGGTTCATCTGGAGCAAACGGAAAATCCACTTTTTTAGAAATGCTCAATTCATTTATTGGTGATTTAGGTTTAAATCTGGCATTAGAACAATTCAATGACCAAACGTCGGTGATGGAATTAGAAGGTAAGCTTGTAAATGTCGGTGATGATATTGATGCTGGCTATATGGAAAAATCGATGAATTTTAAAACATTGGCATCAGGAAATACAATCATGGTTCGGCCGATTTATTCCAAGCCGTATAAATTAAAGAATAAAGCAACGTTAATTTTTACTGCAAATGAAATGCCAACGTTTAAAGATAAATCAGGCGGAATTGCTCGTCGTGTGGTGATTATTCCATGCGAAAACAAAGTCAAAAAAGCAGACCCAAAAATTGACGAAAAATTATCGTCTGATAACGCGAAGTCTTACTTATTAAATCTTGCTTTAAAAGCTATGGAGCGAATTATTAACAATGGTGGCCAACTTTCCTCTTCCGAAACAGTCGCGAAAGTCACAGAAGAATATTTTGTTGAAAGTGATTCTATTTTAACGTTTATTCATCAATGTGGGATTGACGAGAATATGACAACAAAAGGTGTTTATGATGAATACTTGAAAACTTGTGAAGAATCTGGAAGTAAGCCATATACACAAACGAAATTTACGCAACGTCTTAAATCTTTGGGGTATGAAAAAACACAACGAAGAATGATGGGCAAAAGATATTTTTATTATAAATTCAAGGAAACAGAATAAAAGCCACACTTTTTGTAAAAAGCCATACTTTGTACACACTTTTTTTTGAAAAGTATGGCTCGTATAAAACATTGATACTATTGACTTTATATACTACTGTCCATACTTTTCATACTTTTTTTTATTACTTAAAGAAAAAAAGAAGAATAATAGTATATATATATATTATAAATAAGATAGTCAAAAAAAGTGTGGCTTCTGTGGCTTACAAGTCAAAACCATTGAGAGAGTAAGGGATTAATCGGCCATACTTTCAAAATAAAAGTATGTACAAAGTGATGACAGCCACACTTTTTTTAGAATAAGGGGTGAGAAGTTGAAAGACGAAACAAAAAAGAAAAAATATTTTCTTAAACGTTATCGAAACTATCTTACAAGAATCAATCGATTAGAAGAGCAGCTTGTTTCTGTAAATGAACGTTTGGTAGGTTTACAGTCAAAAGTAATGTCTGATATGCCTAGTGGAGGTTTACCAATAACAAAAGATGATTTATTGGAAAAGAAAGAAGAGCTACAGCATAGAATTGATACTTTAACAAACACATCTAAAAAAGTCAGACGAGAAATTTTAGATTGTATTGATACGCTTGATGATTTTCGCTTTGCTGAAATACTTGAAGCATATTTTATTGAAATAAAAACACTAGAAGAAATTGCGGAAGAGAAGCATTATTCAATAAGACATTGCGGTTTTCTATATGCTAAAGCTTTAGAAACAATCAATGTTGATGAGTAAAACACTTCATTTTTATAGCATTTTTAGTTCATTTTGATAACACTTTTATCTCATGTTTATATCTAAAAAAATGAGGTACTATGATATTGTCAAAAATATCAAAGACGGCAGCTATTCATTTAGTTGTCGTCTTTTCATTTTGAAAGGAGATAAACAATGCGTGTATTAATTAGAAGTTCAGCATCTGGCACAGAGTATTGGGATACCGAAGAAAAAAGAAATGTGTTTGTTCCTAAAGGTCAAGAACCTGATTTTGAAGTTACTGAAAATCCTGATTCAATGTTGAGTAAAGAAGCTGATTTATATGTTGGTGGGTTACCAATTACTGTTGGGAACGTAACGATTGATACTGATGGAATTAAAGGCGAACGATTATTAACAACTGCAAGTTCTGCTGATGATGAAGAACAAGATGAGGTTGTTCCATCTTATGATGAATCTGTTGTATTAGAAGAAATGACTGTAAAAGAATTGCGTGAATATGCAAAACGAAAAGGTATTGAGATTCCAAGTGCTGTACGTGCAAAAGGTGATATTCTCAAAATTATTAAAGAATCTGAATAATGCGTTATTGTCAGTTTGAAGGTTGCTCTAATACAACAGAAAAAGGGGCTTATTGTTCCGAACATGCTAGGAAGTCAAGAAAAAAGAAAAAGCAAATCAATGCTTATCATCATGACAACAAATCATTTTATCGAACAAGAGCATGGCAGGATGTCGCTGACTTTGTCTATGAAAGAGAAAACGGCTGTTGTCAAAGGTGTGGTCGTTTTGTATTTGGAAGGCAAGCACATCGGCATCATATAATACCAATCAAGAAGAACGAAATGCTCAAGCTTGATCCAAACAATATTCGTTTGTTGTGTCCGAAGTGTCATGTGATTGAAGAAAATGAAGCAGATGAGAAAAAAGTTTTTCCATCTTATTTTAGGAGGAAGTAAATATGAAACAGCAGTTAACAAAGCATTGGTGTATCAATCCTAAATGTAAATGGGAAATAAAAACACACAAATTGTTGGAAGGTTTAAAATGTCAGAAATGTAATTATCCAACTCAATTAAAAATTTTAAAAAAATGAAGCCCCCCTATCAAATTCGATTCAAATTTTTTGTCGGGGGATAGGGTAGGGGGCAGTCACGCGTGTCGTTAGGTCAAAAATTTTAAAAATAAAAGGGGGGTGTATAAAAAAATGACCACAAAAGCGCAACGCAAAGCGATTATTGATGAAAAAGTTAATCACGAAAAAACGCGAATTTTAGAAATTATGCGCAAGTCTGATTTATACACTATTACTCTTGATCCATTGATTGAATCATACTTGGATATTTTTGAAGTTTACCAATACAAATACATGCTGTGGAAAGAAAAAGGATTTCCCGAAACCCAAAAAACAACAAACAAGGCTGGAGCTACTAACAATAGCAAGCATCCACTAGCGCAACAAGTCGAAGTTTGGGCCGATAAAAAAATGAAAGCATTGGATTTATTAGGATTGACCAATAAGTCAAAAACAGGCAGACAAATTACTGGTGGTTCAACAGCTAGAGCAGATGAAGAAATGAAACGGCCAGAAGAAAAGCCTGTAGATGAATTGGCAGAACATCGGAAAAAATGGCGTAAAAAGGCAGGGAATGAAACATGATTGAACCTGGTGTAAATTATGCTGATTTATTTGCGAAAGAAGTTCGAAAACATCCTAAGAAATATCCGAAAACGGTTCGTTTAGCAATAGATCGTTGGTATCGATGGAAGAAACGAAAAGATATTTGGTTTGATGTTGATCGTGCAAATGAAATGATGGACTGGGTAGAATCTTTTATTGTTCATACAAAAGGCGATATGGTAGGTAAACCATTTCTTTTAGAGCCATGGGAAAAATTCATTTATTCTTGGATTTATGGCTGGGTAAAAGAAAATGAAAAAGGGCAAGTAGTCCGTGTTACTCGTGAGGCATACGTACAAATACCAAAGAAAAATGGGAAAACATTAATAGCCGTAGGGGCGTTGGGATATGCTATGTATGGCGAAGGTGCCTTATCTGTCGATTGCTATGCATGTGCTTCTGATTTTGCGCAAGCTCAGTATGCTGCTAAGCCTTTTGCCGCTACTATCCTAAATAATCCAGTGCTATTAGATGGGACTAAAATATTTAAAGGTCCAAAAGGCACCGTTTCAAGTATTACGTATGACTATTTACATGGAGATATGGCTTATACAAATAAGTTTATTGTTCAGACAAAAAACATTGATAACATAGAAGGTTCCAATCCATATTTTGTTTTAAATGATGAGCTGCATAAACAAGAGAAAATGGAGCAGTACGATAACTTTAAATCTGCACAAATTTCATTGCCACAGCCGTTAATGTTTAATATTTCTACAGCTGGTAAAGGAAGTAGTTCGGTTGGTATTCGTGTTTATAAAGAAGCAAAAGAAGTTTTGAAGCGTGATGATAATGATTCAAACTTTGTTTTGATTTATGAACCAAATAAAGGATACGATTGGACAGATAAAAAAGTTTGGGAAATGTGCAACCCTAACTGGGGAATATCTGTTGATTTGTCTGCTTTAGAATCAGCCTTTAAAACTGCGCAACGTTCCGCTCACTCGAAAGCTGAATTTTTAACGAAGCATTTAGATGTGTTTGTGAATGGTGCAGATAATTTCTTTGAACAAGATCAAGTGGAACCGTGTTTGGTTCCCACAAATGAATTAGGAAACTTAAGTGGCGAGCCATGTTGGATTGGTTTGGACTTATCTAAAAGCCGAGATTTAACTTGTGTATCATTAAATTTTCCTACATGGGATGCCGAAGGAAAAGCGATACTCAAAGTAAAACAATTATATTTTATTCCTAGTGAAAATATTGATTTTCGAGAAAAGGAAGATAATGTGCCGTATTCTGAATTAGCAGAACAAGGATTTGTTGAATTTTGTGATGGTAAGTTAATTGACCAAGAACAAATATTTCATTTTATTGAAGATTGCATGGATTTTTATGATGTTCAACAAGTTAATTATGATCCAGCGATGAGTGACCGATTAGTTGAAAAATTGGAAAATTTAGGCTTGGAATGTGTGCAAGTTGATCAGTATGCAAGAGTATTGAACTCGCCGCTTGAAGATGCCGAGCGATTATTTTATGAGCAAAGGATTATGTTTGATAATCCTTTATTTTTGTATTGCGCTTTAAATGTGGTTGTCAAAATGGATTTTCAAGGCCGTAAAGTACCAAGTAAAAACCAGTCAAAGAGAAAGATCGATGGATTTGTTGCTTTCCTTTGTGCGCATAAGGAAACAATGGATCAAATGATTGATGTCAACGAAGATGATATGGATGAATATTTAGATTCTATCTATCGATAATAGAAAGGCGGTGAGATTTTGAAGCTAAGAGATAGACTTTCAAATGCTGTATATGGATTTTTGGAAAAGCGTGGCTGGATTGAAGATATTTATGGCAATGTAACAAGATATTCACAACGTTTTGTTAACGATTCTTCTATTATGGAATCGTCTGATGTTTATGAATTGGTACAAGATATTTCTAATCAAGTTGCACTAGCAGAGCCAGTAGTGATTGGCCCTGATGGCGAAGAAGTCAAAAACCATTTCTTGCTAAACATATTGAAAAATCCTAATGATTATTTAACTGGTTTTGAATTTGCAAAGCTTGAAACAAATACATTGTTAATCAATGGAGAAGCTTTTCCTATTACAGATAATGACCAGTTACATTTAGGATATGGTGTTCAAACGAAATTAGATGATCGTTTGATTGAAAAATTTTCAATGAATGGCCAACCAATACCAGGGAGTATGATTCGTCATATAAAAAATATTGGTGTGGATTCCTTAAAAGGTGCTGGAATTATTGATCTTGCAAAAAGCACGTTAGAAGGCGTTTTAAGTGCTGAAAAGGTTTTGACAGAAAAATATAAGAAAGGCGGCTTGCTCGCTTTCTTGTTAAAGCTGGATGCGCATATCAATCCAAATAACAGCGCTCAACAAAAGATAGTAAAAGCTATTTTAAATCAGTTGGAAGAAACGCAAGATAATGATAGTCATTCAGTTAAAATGATTCCTTTGGGCAAAGGATACTCAATTGATACTTTAAAAAGCCCAATTGATGATGCAGCTATTCTTAATTATTTGGGTGTTTACAAAAAAGACCTAGGAAAATTTTTAGGAATAGATGTAAATACTTATCAAGCATTAATGAGAACAGATATTGAAAAAGCAATGATGTATCTGCACAACAAAGCAATTAAACCAATATTAAAAAATAAGAGCGAGCATTACTCGGCTCTTTTTTTTGTACCTAATTCTGGTTATCGAGTGGAATGGAAAATTAATATTTTGGACTTTGTACCTTATTCCACCAAAACAAATATTGGGTACAACATTGTTCGAACAGGTATTACCAGTCCTGATAATGTGGCAGAAATGCTTGGTTTTCCTAGACAAAATACTGAAGCAACACAAGCCGTCTATATTTCAAATGATTTAACGGAAATCGGCAAAAAGAATGCTACCGATAATTCATTGACAACAGAGGATGACTTGAAGGGAGGTGGTAAGAATGAAGAAACAGGAAATTCGGACATTTGACATCACAAACCTTAAAACAAGAAGCGAAGAAGATAGTCAAACACAGATTGTTACTGGCTATGCGGCGGTGTTTAATAGTCCAACAGAATTATGGGAAGGCCTAAATGAAGTGATTAAGCCTGGAGCTTTCAGTCGTGCTTTGTCAAATTCTGATGTTCGTTGTTTATTCGATCATGACTGGGGCAAAGTATTAGGGCGCACAAGAAGTGGAACTTTGAAACTTGAAGAAGATGATAAGGGACTACGATTTGAAGTTGAGTTGCCCAATACAACCGTTGCCAATGACTTGATTCAATCAATGTCACGTGGGGACATTAATCAGTGTAGCTTTGGTTTTTATCCAACGGAAGAAACTTGGGATTATAGTTCAGACCCAGTTTTAAGAACTATCCATGAAGTCGAATTGTATGAAGTTTCTATTGTTTCTTTACCTGCTTATGAAGATACAGAAGCAGCACTATCAAGAAACAAACAAGAAATGAAGCAAGATATTAAAACTAGAAAAAAATTAATTGAAAAAATCAAAACAGCGCTTGAAGCGTAGGAGGAATTTATTATGAACAAAGAATTATTGCGTCAATTACAAGCTCGTCACGAGAAACGATTAAGTGATTTACAAGGCAAAATTGAATCTGGAGAAGTGCGTGAAGTAGATTTAGATTCAGTTAATGAAGAAATTGATGGTTTAATCGATGAATTAAAAGCCATTAAAGCTGAATTAGGGGATGATAATTCAGAATCTGGTGATGGTGAAGGCGATGACGGAACCGCTAAATCTGATAATACTGATGATGAAAATAAAGAAGATCGTGAGAAAGATACGAACGGAAACAACGATGATAAAAACGAAGAAAATCGTGGCGGCATGATTAGCCAAGAACAGCGTGATGGCTTGTTACGCACAATTCATGAAGGAATGGAGGCTAGAAATGCGATGTCTAATGAACAACGTGAAAAACAAATTCGTAAAGCATTTGCTGATTTTGTTATTGGTAATATTTCAGAAAGTGAAGCACGTGCATTAGGTATTGAAACAGGCAATGGTTCAGTGACAGTACCAGAAGTAATTGCATCCGAAGTGATTTCTTATGCTCAAGAAGAAAACTTATTGCGTAAATACGGAACAGTGATTCGCACGGCTGGCGATGTGAAATATCCAATTCTTGTGAAAAAAGCAGAGGCTAATGTAAACAAAAAAGAACGTACGACAGATATTGCTGAAACAGCGATTCAATTTGACGAAATTTTACTTGATCCAGCAGAATTTGATGCATTGGCAACTGTAACGAAAAAACTATTAAAAATGTCTGGTGTGCCAGTAGAAGATATTGTTGTAGAAGAATTGAAAAAAGCATATGTTCGCAAAGAAATTAATTATATGTTTAATGGCGACGATGCAGGAAATGAAAACCCAGGAGCTTTAGCTAAAAAAGCTGTTGCATTTGAAAAAACTGTAGATTTAACAGCTGCAGGTGCTGGTCAAAAATTATATGATGCATTGATTGAATTTAAAAATACACCAGTAACAGAAGTAATGAAAAAAGGTCGTTTTATTATTAATCGTGCAGCTTTAACTGCTATTGAAAAAATGAAAACAGATGATGGATTCCCATTGTTACGACCATTCACGCAAGCAGAAGGTGGTATTGGTTATCAATTAGTTGGTTATCCAGTTGATTGGACCGATGCAGCAGATAAAAAAGGTGAACCAGATACACCAGTATTATATTTTGGTGATTTTTCTGCTTTCAAAATTCAAGAAGTTATTGGAGCGTTAGAAATTCAAAAATTGGTTGAAAAATTCTCTGGAAAAAATCAAGTTGGTTTCCAAATTTACAACTTGTTAGATGGCCAATTAGTTTACTCACCATTCGAGCCAGCTGTTTATCGTTATGAAATTACAAAACCAGTAGGTGGTTAATGTGAATAACGAAGCTGAAACATTATCTTTAGAAGAAAAATTCAAAGCACATATTCATTTTGAAGAGGGGATGGATGATTCCATGCTCTCTTTTTATTTAAATATGGCAAAAAATTATGTAAAAACTGCAACTGGAGGGCAAGAAGAATATTTAATTTTGATGGTTGCTGGTATTGCTTATGAATATCGTGTTTCAGAAGATGAATTAGATAAGGCGTTGAATGCGATCACGCCATTTATCATCCAAGGAGTGATTCAACATGCCGAAGAGGCAGACGAATAGGTTTCGATGGAAAGCGGACTTGCTAAATGTAAAAGAAGAAACAGATTCGAACGATAAAGTAGTTACGACCTATAAACTTAATAGGCTTTTATGGTACGAAGATATTGGAGTAACTGCACAAGAAAAATATCTTTCACAGCAAGCCAAAACAGACGTTGTCAGACGGATTAAAGTGAGATTGGATAAATCTATCACAGAAAAGTTTAGCGCTGTTAGAATCGATTCTGTGACCTATAAAATCACTCGCATTTACACAAATATGGATAAACGAGAAATGGAGTTGAGTTTGGCTTATGTCGATTAGTTTTGAAAAATTGAGAATAACTCTGAAATCAGTAGGCGTACCTGTGACACGTGATAAAGCGGAAAAAGGAACGGACTATCCATATATTGTTTATTCAAATGTTAGTCAAGGTAAAAAAATGGCATCGTCTAAAGTGCATAGACGAATGCCCTACTATCAAATCTCTTTTTATACAACAGGTACTGAAAAGGATTTAATTGCTTTAGAAAATGCATTGGAGGAAGCTGGTATTCCTTACACTGATTTTGTAGGCATTCAAGGCGATGAAAATGATGATACGGTGACAAATTTTTACACATATGTGAGGTGTATTGAAGATGGAAAATAATAATGGTTTTGCAGATATGGCAGACTATTTAGGAAAGCTTTCGCAAGTAGATGCGACAAAATTATCAATAGAATCATTAACCGCTGCAGCTAATTTTTATATGGAAAAATTACTACCCAATATACCTAAATCGCTTCTAAAAAAGAAGCACATGGTTGATCAAGTGAAAGTAAATATTAAAGATAATGAAGTACAAGTAGCTTTTGAAGATACAGCTTTTTATTGGCGATTCGCTGAAAATGGAACAGTAAATCAAAAAGCGCAACATTTTGCCAGTGGAACATTTGAACAAAATAAAGATCAAATTGAAAAAATTATGACTCAACAAATATTAGATTTATGGAAAGGATGAGTAAATTGGGAAAACAAGATGTGTATTATTTTGAAGGCTTAGATGACATCTTAATTGCCATGATGACCACAAAAGATGCAGTAGGTACAGAACCAGCATTTGGCGAGGTTGTTCGTTTGCCAATAGCCACAAAATTGGGAATTAAAGGAAATGGAACAGCTTTAGAAAAATGGGCATCAAGTAAAATGTTCCGACGCGTAAGTCGTGAAACGAAACATGAAATTGCGCTAGATCATGTGGGCATTCCTATTGCGGTGATGGATGAAATAAAAGGATTAATCGCTCAAAGTGGAGTGACTTTTGGTAAAAACACTGCGCGAGAATTTCCTTATTTTGCCTTTGGGTTTATCGGAAATATTGAAAATGGTGGAAAAAAAGCTGTTTGGTATCCTAAAACGCAGTTATCAAATGTTATTGATGAAGAATACACTACTGCAGAAGATGAAACCAAAATTGATGATGTAACTGCTAACTTTGTTTCAACTGGTTTAACATACAATAATGTTATGTATTCAAGTTTTGATTCTAATCGGGATAGTGCTTCAATAGAACTATTTGAAAAATTTATCGCACAACCTGTTTATGACGAAGAACAATGGAAGAAACTAGCAGGTCCTTCACGTGGAGGTGGCAGTGAATAATGGCAAAATTAGCGGATTATGGGATTGTTATTTCAGATACACCCACAGTTACTATTCAAGGGCATCAGTTTCCCATTTTGTTAACGATGGAAACAATGGAGTATATTGCTGATGTTTATGATGATGACTATTCAAAATTTGAAGCAGATATGAATGAAATGATTAACAAGAGTGGTGGTCGTATTTCATCAAAAGATTTATCAGCTTCTGATTTAAAAATTATGCGTGCATTGATTTACGGCATGCTAAGAACTGGTGGATTGGAAGAAACGCCAGAAACCATTTTTAAGTTTTTAGGTATGAGTGCCACAATTGTTGAAATTTATGGTGCATGTATGGAAATATTTGCAAAGCAGAATTTTCAAGTTGAAGACTTAAAAAAATCCAAGAAGCCACAAGATTATCAAACTCCGAAAAAAAGGAAAAACAAAAAGAAAAAGCCTCAACGGAAATAGGAACGCCGTGGGCTTTTTATTTATATGTAGCTCTCACTCTTTTGGGATGGAGTGAGGACTTCTTTTTAAAAGCAACTCCCAACTTGTGGCTTAAGTCATATATTCAGTGGTTAGTAAGTAATACGGAGTTTGAACCACCCAGAAGTGTGACAATGGATAAAAGTCCTTGGTGGTAGGAAAGGAGCGCTAACGTGTCAAAACAAGAATCCGATGTTGTCTTAAATTTTAAGATGAATGGAGAAATAAACTATTCACGAACAATTAAAGACATTAATAAAGAAATGAACTTAGCGGCTACCGAGTACAAAAACCAGGTATCCGCAATGGATAAAAATGCAACTCAAACTGAAAAATTAACAGCTACAAAGAAAAAATTAGAAAAACAATTATCTTTAGCTGAACAAAGAACAAAATTATTACGTGAGGAATACGAAAAATCAGTAAAAGAAACTGGTGAATATTCAGAGCAATCACAAAAGCTGTATAAGCGTTTATTGGAATCCGAAACAGGTGAAAATAAACTGCGTTCTGCATTGCAAAGTACCAATGAAGCTTTGAAAGAGCAAGGTAATTTATCAATAAAAACAGCTGAAAAACTAGCCAAAATTGAAAAAGCTGGAGACAAAATTAAATCAGTTGGGCAAAAACTGTCTGTTGGATTAACAGCACCAATTATGGGAATTGGTGCTGCTTCTATTGCCGCATTCAAAGAATTAGATGAATGTTTGGATAATATAACAACAGCAACAGGGGCTACTGGTAGTCAGCTAGAATCTTTACAAGCCAGTTTTAAAACAGTAGCAGGTCAAATACCCGCGGATATGCAAGATATATCAACTGGTATTGGTGAAGTAAATACTCAATTTGGCTTAATGGATAAGCAATTGGAAGATACAACAGGCCGAATGCTTAAATTTTCAGAAATTAATGGCTCAGATGTTTCTCAATCAACTATTAATGCAAAAAAATCAATGGACCTTTTTAGGTTGTCTATTGAGGATTTGCCAATGATTTTAGATTCAGTATCTAAAACTAGCCAAGATACTGGAGTAGGGGTAGATCAGTTATTTGATGCCGTAAATAGAGGTGCGCCCCAACTCAAAGCTATGGGACTTGGTTTTTCTGAATCAACTATGTTAATAGGTCAAATGGAAAAAGCTGGTATTGATTCAGCAGGAACTCTTGGCTATTTGGCAAAAGCTAGTGTCGTATATGCGAAAGATAATAAAACCATGCAAGAAGGGCTTAGCGGAACTATTGAATCTATTAAAGGGGCCACAACTGAACAAGAAAAACTCACTATTGCTAGTGAAGTTTTTGGAACTAAAGCTGCTTCAAAAATGGTAGAAGCTATTGATAGCGGAGCGTTGTCAATGGATGGTTTAGCAGATTCAGCAAAAAACGCAGCTGGCACTGTGGATCAGACGTTTAGTGATATTCTTGATCCAATTGACCAAGCAAAGTTGGCACAAAATCAATTTAAAATAGCAATGGGTGAACTTGGAGAACAAGTACAAATAGCATTATTACCAGCATTTCAAGCTGCAACGGATGCAATAAAAAAAGTTTCAGAATGGTTTGGAAGTTTAACAGATAGTCAAAAGCAAACCATACTGAAAATAGCTGGTGTTGTGGCTGCTATCGGTCCAGTATTAGTAGTTTTAGGAACACTTGCTAGTTCCATTAGTAGTTTGATTCCAGTTATTGCTTTTATTGCGTCGCCAATTGGTTTAGTAATTGCGGCGGTTGCCGCTTGGGTAGCTGCAATCGTAGTTGCATATAATAAAATCGGTTGGTTTAGGGATTTTATCAATACCTCCTTTAAAGTAATTAAAGATATTGTGGTTGGTGTATTTAATGTTTTGAAAGATACGACAAAATCTACTTTTGATTTCATCACAGGATTTATTGGTGGTGCCATGGATGGGGCTGCAAAAATTATTGGCGATTATGTAAATGCAATTAAGCGTATTTTTGGCGGTATCGTTGATTTTGTAACGGGAGTATTTACTGGAGACTGGTCAAGAGCGTGGCAAGGTGTTGTTGACATTTTTGGTGGTATTTTTGAAGGTATCGCTGCAGTAGCTAAAGCTCCAATCAATGCCATGATTACGTTAATCAATGGATTTATTGGTGGATTAAACAATATAAAAATACCTAAATGGGTGCCAGGAATTGGCGGTAAAGGATTTCATATTGGAAAAATCCCTTATTTAGCAGAAGGTGGAACTATTCTAAATGGTCAAGCCATTGTTGGTGAAGCTGGTCCTGAACTTTTAACCGCTAAAAACGGCAAGACAACAGTAACTCCATTGTCACCAGAAGAAAAAGCTCGTGGAATTGGTGGTGCTTTGAAAGGTGGCAACACTATTGAGCAACATGTTCATATTGGCCAAGTAGATGCAAATAATCCGAGTGAGTTAGATCGAATGAATCGCAAGCTTTATAAAGCAAGTGCGCAAGCTTTCTATGACTTAGGAGGTGTTCCAACGTGATTTTTATGAATCCTGATGAACCAAATTTCATTTGGAAAGATTTGAATGCAGTTCGTGATATGGGGTGCATTATCGAAAATGAGCTGTCAGAGGTTTTACCAAATAAACGATATGAAACGTATTCGATTATCGGAAGAAGTGGTGAATTTAATGAAACGTTCAATGATTATGAACCCTTTGATTATGAAATTGAAGATGTAACTATTCCATATGAAAATTTAGCGGCAGTCAAAAGATGGTTAACTGGTAAAAGTAAACTTATTACTCACAATGATGAAGATAAATATTTAGATGCTATTTGTACAATGAGTAAACCAACTTCATTCAAAAATGAATGGGGTGTTTTTTATACCTTTAACGTTGAATTTAGATGTCAACCATTCAAAAGAAAAGTAAACGAACAACCAAAAGTGATTAAAACAAAATCAATTGAAATTACTGATCACGGTGATGAAATTGCTTTTCCTTATATCGAAATTAATTCAAAAGGTGGCGATATTACGTTAAACATTGGTAGTAACTCACTAACGATTTTGCGTACACAATCAGGAATCGTCACTATTGATACCGAAAAGGGAAAAGCAATACAAGAAGGAAATCCACTATTTACACGCGGTAGTTGGATAAAAACGAATCCTGGTCAAAATAAATTAAATATATCAGGAAATTTTATAGAAGCTAAGTTTTGGAATAGGAGCGCGTATTTATGACACAAAATTTTATTTATGCCTATACTGCTATTCCTGAAAATTTAAACGATAACGGAATGGCTTTGCCAGATTGGCAAGATTTACCAGAAATTAACCGTGTGTTAAATGGTGTGTATCGATTCTATGGTAACTATGCAAGAGATGGCCAGTATCGCTCATACTTAAAAAAAGGAAACTTTCTAAAGGCACAAGTTGAAGATGGATCATATCAATATTTTGAGATTTACAATATTAAAAAAAATCTGCAGTCAGTTTCAGTGACAGCGAGACACATTGGTTTTATGGCAAATAAGAATTTCATTATTGATTCGTTCACTGCTAACGGAAATGGCACGCAAATTATGAATAATTTAAAGGCTGCATTAACGTTTAAGCAACGGTTTAACTATTTGTCGAATGTCGGTACTACACATCAATTTACAGCAAAACAAGTAGGTCCAATCGATGCAATTATTGGTTCTAACAATGGCAACCAAAATTTAACAGGTGTTACTGGTGGAGAATTAGAGATGGATAACTTTAATTTGAAATTAGTAAAACAAATTGGAGCAGATAATGGCTTTAGAATTGATTTTGGAATTAATTTGGAAGCTATAGATGAGGACTATGACGACGAATCAATTATAAACAGTCTTTTTCTTATCGGTGGCGTACCAGACAATGATTATGACCAAGATAAAGAGCCAATCACGTATGGCTTTTTAGAAATTGCTGGTGTAAATGATAGTAACCGAAGAATTGGAAAACGTGAAAATTCGGAATGTAAAACAGTTGATGAGCTTAAAAAATGGGGCCAGTCATTGTTTGATAAAGACCGTATTCATGAACCGAAAGTAACGCACACTATTAGCATGGTAGCATTAGAACACACCTTGGAGTATGAAGACATGTACGAAGAACTTTCTTCTTTGCATTTTGGTGATGTAGTACATGTGCGAGCAAAAGAAGTCGATATTGAAGTAACGGAGCGCATGGTGGAATATACTTGGTTTCCGACTTTAGGAAAATTTAAAAATATTGTTTTGGGGAATGATTTATCACTTTATACTTCAACAGTAAACAATCAAACTCAAGAGCTAAAACAAAAAATTGATAATCGGACAGAAACATTAGTACAAAATGTTTTAAATGCAACGGCATGGATTACTGGAAACAGTGGTGGACATGTCGTTTTTCGTCCAGAAAAGGCGCCGTCTGAAATTCTTATCATGGACAAAAACAAAGTAGCTACCGCAAAACGTGTGTGGCGCTGGAACTTAAATGGTTTGGGTTATTCCTCCAACGGCGTGAATGGTCCGTTCGAACTTGCTATGACTTCTAAGGGAGAAATCGTTGCTGATTTTATTAAAGTGGGCATTATTGACACGAATGTTTTACAAACAAGCTTTAATAAAGCAACAGGCGATGTACTAAAATTAGTAGCTGGTGCTTTGCAAATTTGGAACAATAAGAAAAAAATCATGGAATTAACTAAAAAAGGGATGGAATTTTGGAATGGCTCTAGTCATATTGGGACAATTGGTACAAAAGGAAATCCTTTTCCAGGGGTAGTAGATAAAAATGGAAATCCAGTAGTTTCTGATGGAAATTCATTGCTATTAGTCGCAGATAATCCCCAAAAAATTATTGGCTTGTCTAACCAATCAGGCACAGGACATTTAATTACTGGGCCTACACAGTTTTTTGTTGGAAATAATTTTAACTTTTTTGGTCCGAATGGAAGTAAAGCAATTCTGACAGTTGATCGATTGATTGTGGGCGGCAAAGAAGTTATACCTGGTCAAAATGGTGGTGGCGGTTCTGGAGCTGGTACAGGTGGTTATCCATCCGAAGTTACAAGCGATGCAGATAAATTTGCTTGGGACTTATGGAGTTACCTACTAGCTAACGGATACAGCAAAGCAGCTGCTGCAGGTATCCTCGGAAATGTACAAGGAGAAGTTGGTCCAAGTATGAACCCAGATACCGAGCAAATAGGCGGTCCAGCTTACGGATGGGTTCAATGGGACGGTTCAGCGTATCCATTGGTAGGCGCACCAACTTGGAATGGTCGAGAATATGTACAACGCTTAATCGCAGCTGCAGGTATCAAACAAGACTATAGGACGTCATTAGCCCAAGCTCAATTAATTAATTGGTGTATGTTCAATGGGCAATGGTTAGGACAAGTAAATCCATTAACAGTTGATGAATTTAAAGTTGTCAGCTCGCCTAAAACAGCTGCTTATGCGTTTGAATTAAACTTTGAACGTCCAGCTGCAGCACATCCAGAAAGACAAACCTATGCACAAGTATGGTATGACAAATTCAAAGATTTGAAAGCTTCTACTGCAACAGGAAAAGCTGGCATAGAACATTTGGAGACCTTAATGGGCAAATGGCTTGGTAATGGGCAATGTTATGCCGTTCCAGCCGAATATTCTGGTTTTATGGGCGGCTGTGGTTTAGGTGCAGGAACAATTTATGGCTTTTCACATGTAATTGGTGATACATCATCTGCTGCAGATATTGGTGAAGCATATGATTGGAATGCGGTAGGTTGGCGAGTAATCCAAAATCCAACGTATCAAGATTTAGTAGTAGGAGCAATCGTCAATATTAGACGAGGTGGCCAATGGGGAACAGGTTGGACAGTAGACCCAACATATGGTCACACGGGCGTGATTTACGGCTTAAATAACGGACGTATCCAAACCATAGAACAGAACGCCGAGCAAGGGCAAATTGTCGCAAAATATGACCGATTATATTTTGCTAATTCTATTCAATCGATTGTTATTCCACCAAAATAACGAAAGGAGGATTTTTCAATGGTTAAATGGCAAGCAACGCTAAGTACAACTGAACCTTACAATTACATTGGGATTCAGAATGTACGACAAGGAAATCGAAACACAGAAGTCTTAGAAGCTATACTAGTTGAAAATGCTTTGCCACTTGATTTAACAGGTTGCGAAGTTTTTTTGGAATCAGTTATTGATAATAAATATCCGATTCAACGAGCAGCAAAAATTGTGAATGCCAAAAAAGGGATTATCCAGTATACCTTTGATGAATACTCTATGCAGTCATTGCACAGACAGGAAGCATACTTCAGTATTCATAAAGGCGACAATCTAATTGGCTCAACGCAGAATTTCTCTTATTTTGTGGTGAATGCCGCTTCGAAAACAGAAGGGGAGATGGGTTCTTATTGGCAGTCCATTGAAGATTTAATCGCGGACATGAACGCTTTTATCAACGAAAATAAGGGTGATTTTACTGATTGGATGAATGCTAGAAAAGAAGAGTTCGAAGCATGGCGAGATGCGCAAAAAACAGATTTCACTTCATGGTTCGAATCAATCAAAGATATTTTAAAAACGATTGATCCTGGCGGTACGATGTTAGCCGAGCTAATGGATGCTCGTGTAGACATTCAAGGAGTGCGCCATAATTCAATTTCAGAGCGTTTATTGGCAGATATGGAATATTTGTATCAGAAATTAGAGAAACGCTTATATACGTTAGAATATGGCGAAATAAGTGACTTGGTTATTTTACAAGATGATGCTTTTTCGCTGAATCATGAAACAGAAATTGTTGGAACAGTTGATTATCCTGTGACTGATGGGGCGTTGGTCATCGCAACAATTGATGATACGAAACAGAATACTTATATGTTTGAAAAAGTGGGTGAAATAAGTGGTTAAAGTAAAACGAATGATGGAAACCGATGAAAATGGCGTGCAACGTCAGTTTCATCCTATTACACATGCATCCGCTGTTCGAGGATTAGAAAAAATTATTGCAGGTCAATCAAAAGTATTATCTGTTAATGGAAAGGCTGGGGCGGTAATTATCACACGCGCAGACTTAGATTTGCCTAGCGATGGTGTGATGATTTCACAACAAGAGTATGACAAAATACTAAAAATCATAGCCGCTTATGAAGCTGGAGAACTAGGTAGTCCTTCTGTTGAGTTTGAACAAGTAAAAGGAGAGGAAGAATAATGCCAGAGTTATATGTAACAAAGATAGATGGTGTACCTGTCGATATACAAACAAGTACAAAAGGAGTTGCTGGTTTAGATGAATTCGTCGATGAAAAAATTAGTGGTGCAGGAGCTGGAACAGTTTCGTCTGTTAATGGACGTACAGGAGCTGTGATTTTGACAGCAACAGATGTAAAGGCATTACCTGATACAACTGAAATTCCGACAATTCCAAGTGTAGCAACTACAGAAACTGACGGTTTGATGTCTAAAGAAGATAAAGCTAAATTAGATAAATTGCCAATAATTACATTTGAAAAGGTAGGCGAAGTGTAATGACAATAGATATTATTCAATTAAAAGAACAAGGAAAGTTTAAATATACGAAAACACACGTTGATGCTATTGACGGTGTTGAAGGTTCTTTAGTCAAAGCGACAGGCAATGAAACGATAAAAGGTGTGAAAAATTTCCAAGAAGGATTATTGTACAAAGGATTAACGGTACAAGCAGGCATGATTGAACGAGCGATTACATTAGCTGATAGAAGTGATACAACAAATGTTACAGATGTAAACGGAAAATTAATTCGGATTGGAAATATAGTTTTTCTAACTTTTAACTTTAAATGTGACACTTGGCCTAGTGGAACAGAGACACGTTGGATCATTAATATTCCGAAAGGTTACAAACGTGATCAGGGCTATCCAGCGCAAACCGCTTTGTCTTTAGTTCGGAATGCGAATCAACCAGCGGATGCCCGTGCATTTATTGATCAAAATAGTGTAATACAAGTGAAATCTGGTAATGGAAGTTCTTATGTTTCAGGAATGTGGGTCACGCAAGATGCATGGCCAGTATAATAATTAGGAGGAATTGAAATGAAAACTATTTTTAAAGTATTGTATCCGCTAGGATATGAAGAGCATCAAGTGGAAGATGATTTCCCAACTGTTTTACCTTTTGTGGAAATCAAACCATTGCAAGGATTAAAGAATCCTCAATCTCAGTTCTTTAACTTTGAAGAAAATAAATGGGAAGAAGCGGTAACACAAGATTATTCTAAAAAATTAAACTTATTAGAAAATCTTGCGAATAGCTTAGAAGTTTCAAATAGCGAGTTAAAACAAGCAAATGAAAAACTAACTGCTAAAGCAGAATCGCTTGCACAAATCAATTCAAAGACTATGCTTACTTCGCTTCAAAATTCAAAAGAAATTGATGCGATTAAAGAACAAATCGGAGGTGCAAAATAATGTATTCATATGATGACATTAAACTGATGTACGACTGGGGCTTTTTCACGCCTGAACAAGTATCAGAATTTGTACCTAGTTGTATTACAGAAGAGGAATTTACTAAAATGACAGGAAAACCGTTTAGCGAAAGCTAGACGGTTTTATTGTAAGTAGAAAGTAGGTGCAGGATGAACTTAACACTAGAACAATGGTTAGCGCTGATTACATTTTTAGGCGGAATTATCTTCGCATTAATGAAATTCTATCATGTCTTCTCTCAATTAGAAGATAGCATGAAAGAACTAAAACAGGCTGTTGACCGATTAAATAACCATGAAGTGCGTATTAGTCGATTGGAAGAACAAAATAAAACCCTCTTTCGAGGAATTGGAGGAAATAAAAATGATTGATTGGAAATCAAGAATAAAAAACAAACAATTCTGGTTGTCTCTTATTCCTGCAGTTTTGCTACTTATTCAAGTAGTTGCAGTCCCTTTTGGGTATAAATTTCAAATTGATGTGATTAATCAGCAACTGCTAGATGTTGTCAATGCAGTGTTTGTTGTATTAACTATTTTAGGAATTGTGACAGACCATACAACGCCTGGATTATCAGATAGAAAAGGAGATAAATGAATGAAAAAGAAAATTTTAGTTGGAGCGTTAATCGCTCTATTTTTTATGCCTTTAAATGTATTTGCTGCTAAAGGCGATCAAGGCGTTGATTTGTCTATTTGGAATGGGTATCAAGCAACATTTGGTTATGCACATGATAAATTCTCAATTTCACAAATTGGTGGGCAAAACAACTATGGGATTTATGATCAAGTTACTTATTCTAGTCAAGTAGCTAGTACGATTGCTCAAGGTAAACGAGCGCATACGTATGTATGGTGGCAAAACGTCCTTACCTACGAAAATGCAAAACAAGTATTAGATTACTTTTTACCTAAAGTTCAAACACCAAAGGGATCAATTGTCGCCTTAGATGCGGAAGACGGCGTTCAATCGACGGATGTAACGCTATGGGCGTTAGACTATATCAAAGAGGCTGGATATACACCGATGCTTTACGGATACAAAGGGTATCTTACTTCATCTTATGATTTATCACGAATTGCAAAGAAGTATCAATTATGGATGGCAGAATATCCAGATTATGAAGTGACACCTTATCCAAATTACAATTATTTTCCTTCATTTGAAAATATCGGTATTTTTCAGTTCACGTCAACCTACGTTGCAGGAGGGCTAGATGGTAACGTTGATTTAACAGGTATTACTGATAATGGTTATACAAAGAATAACCAACCAGCAACAAACACACCAGCTATTGAGGAAGGTAAAGAAGTAGAAAATACGCCAAGTTCCGATGTTAAAGTGGGCGACACTGTTAAAGTGAAATTTAGTGTTGATGCTTGGGCAACTGGCGAAGCTATTCCGCAATGGGTAAAAGGAAACAGTTATAAAGTACAAGAAGTAACTGAGAGCAGAGTATTGCTTGAAGGTATCTTGTCATGGATCAGCAAAGGCGATATTGAATTATTGCCAGATGCGGCAACTGTTCCTGATAAACAACCAGAAGCGACTCATGTGGTACAATACGGCGAAACATTATCAAGCATTGCTTATCAATACGGAACAAACTATCAAAGATTGGCTGCATTAAATGGATTGACAAATCCAAATCTTATTTACCCTGGCCAAATTTTGAAAGTAAATGGATCAGTAGTAAGCAACATTTACACAGTTCAATACGGTGATAATTTATCAAGTATTGCAGCTAAGCTTGGTACGACTTATCAAACCTTAGCTGCATTAAACGGATTAGCAAATCCTAACTTAATTTATCCTGGTCAAACATTGAATTATTAATAGCTTTAATATAAAATAAGGATACACTTATTTAAATTTCTCTCGAGTCGCCGTCCCCAAGGCGGCTCTTTTCAGGACCATTAGCTCAGTTGGTTAGAGCAAACGGCTCATAACCGTTCGGTCACAGGTTCGAGCCCTGTATGGTCCATAGCTAAAAAGGGCACGAAAAGGGCAAAAGTAGTAATACTTTGTCAGATTATGTTGTTTTTTATAAATTTTATTAGTATTATATAGCATTATAAATGCCTGTTTTACGGGCTTTTACAATTTTTGTGAAAATTGGACCAAATCCTTGGGATCCAATGGGCGCATTAGCATAAAACAGAAAAAGAAGGCCCCCGCCGTCATGGCGGGGCCTTCTTT
>JAEHJW020006212.1_pt1 | contig 36439 bp, 54 predicted proteins | sample 9271431 | NCBI WGS metagenome assembly JAEHJW02 | reverse complement strand
GCCATCCGGGCGGCGGATTGCACGGCTGGCCCGGTGCGACGCCAGGAAGCCGCTGCACCGGATATCCGGCAAGCCGAAATTCAAGCGCCGCGATCCTTGCTTCGGCCGCCGCCAGCCGCGCTTCGAGGGCGGCGATGCGGTCCTCGGGGCTCATGCGGGCTTCTGCGTCAGCTTCAGCGCGGCACCCATCGCGGCAATGACCGCGCCGGCTCCGATTCCGAAGCTCTGCGGATCGAACGGCTGGCCTTTGGCGACCACGGCGTAAACGGCGAGTCCGATGTAGGTCAGCACCACGAGTGCACCGCTGGCCTTGGCGATCTCGTAGGTGCCCGTGGCATCGGCCAGCATGTTCTTCAGTGCGCTCATGTCACTTCACCGTGAGATTGGTCGGTGCGTTCGGGAGATCGGGAAAGGACTTGCACGCTTCGTTGGAGCGAGCCGATTCCACTCCAGCGACCACGGCAGTGACTTCACCGCATACCGTCGAGCCCGCAGCGTACCCCGAGGTCGTAACCGTTACGCCCGTGATCCCAGTCTGCACCGCAGTTGACGCTTCGGAACCTTTTCCGGCCGTTCCTACGTACAGGTTGTAAGTGATCGTGTCGGTGCTCGGGATCGTGGTGCCGTCCGCGAACGTACTCGGCGCGGTCCACGACCATGTAGCCGGATTGACGGCGGTTTGTGCGCGGCTTGAACAACCGACAAGCACGACGATTGCGCAGAGTGCGAGCAAGAGCGCGAGGAAATTACGCATGACTGATGGCCTCCAGGGCCGCTAGAGTTGCACGATGAGTCCAGCCGCGTGCGTACCGGCGCCAGTCGGCTTGCACGCTGTAGCGCTCGATGCGCAGCGCCGTGAACTTCGCGAGCAGGTCGGTGGCGTCGATCTGACGCAGTGCGCCGAGCGTTTCCGGTCCGAGCACCCCATCCACGGTGACGCCACCCGCTTGCTGCATCATCTGGATGGCGCCCCGCACACCTTGGTTGACCGCGCAGTCGAGGGCCGCGAAGTCGATCCCGAGGGGCAGTGAATCCCCTTGAATCGGCACCCAGTAATCGGCATGGTAGATCGCGATGGCCTCGTCTGCCGTCATCGAGCGGATCTGGTCCGCCGTCATGTGCGGATGTTCCGCGAGCGCGATCCCGAAGTTCGTGAGGCCCCCTGGGTCGTGCGGGTCATCCACCAAACCGCCCTCCTGCTGCAGCACGAAGCGCACGGCGCGGTCGAAGGTCGTGATCATAGGTCTGAACACCTCGGCAACGGGTAGTACTGCCCAACGAGGTTATAATACTCCTGCTGCCTCGTCTGTATCAGCTCGTCGTACATCTGGCGAAGCTGCCCCGAAGGTAACGCGCAGCGGGCTTGATCCATGCGCAGAAGCGCCGTCGCGGTCTGATTCGCCCAATGCGAATTGTCGTCCTTGGCGATCTGCGCGACGTGCTGGTTTAGTTCGAGCGCGATGCGGTTCACCCGGTTAGCGCGCGCGAAGCCGCCGAAAATGGCGGGGAACATCCCGAAGGCGAACCCAGTCCCGAGCACGAGACCGCCGAGCGCTAGGTAAGCGGCGAGAGAGGCGGGGATTCTAAGTTTATCCATGGCAATTGAAGTAAACATGTTAAAAAAAATCCTTCATGCCAGATTCCAGCTAATTGTTTGCCCCACGGCGAGTCCCTTGTTCCCAGAAGTTGCGAACCCGGTGGCCGAATAGGCGTTCACGGCAGACGCCGCCGAAAAAGTGATCGAGCCATCGAGGTTGATCGTCGCAGCGCCGAGCGTGCCGACGCCGGCATTAGTGACGAAAACAGGAACCTGCTCGGCAATGACCGACGGCACCGCGATCGTAGGCAGGCCGGTCAGCGTGAGGGTGTCCGCGTTGGATGTGCCGATCAGTGAATCCCAGACTGTCAGCGAGACGATGTTACCGGCGCGCGCGATTCGCACGCGGCCGCTCACGGCTGAGCTAAATCCGGTCAGCGTAACCGTTTCCACCAAGTCCGAATAGGTTGCGACGTTTGCCGCAGCCGCCACGCTGAACGAACCTTCGTAGACGGTGGATTGACCCCACGACGATTGCACAGGAGAATCGGTTGTGATCGCCTGCGTCTGCTGAGTCTCAGGGCCGGAGAGCGCGGCGCCGTTCTCATCTAGCCAGTGCGGGAACGCAGCCTGAAGTGCGTTATTCACTTCGGTCGCATCATAGGGGATGTTGACGATGATAGGCCGGCGCGCGACGCCCGCAGTGTTGGGATACGCGAACAGGCGGAAAATGCCCTGCTGTACGATCGCCGCCGTTGTGACCGCGCCGGTGAGCCCACCGGACCAGGCGACCGCCGCAGAGCCTTCCGTGAACGTGGCTGCGCGCGTCTCGCTGTCAGAGAAAATAATCGTGTAGGTGCCGCTCGCGTGCTCCCAAGCGGTAGCGAGCGTGCCGCTCGTCGCCCCGGACGCAAGGGCCGCTGCCCAGGTGCTCTCAATCGCCGCATTGGCCTCGCAGTCAAGTCCATCGATTACGGTGCCCTCCATGTCGGCGTCAGATCCCGCCGCGCCGATGCCGAAGTATGCGAGCGACGCGAAGTTTCCGGAAAGGTGCGTGAATCGCGCGTCGTATACTGCGGTACCGCCTCCGACCAAAAACCAATAGTCTCCGATCCCGGCACCGAAAAACCCATCTACGTAAGTGCGGGCAAAGCTTGTGGTTCCCCCGCTTACCTGAAAGCTGATGCCGTATCTGCAATTTACGGCTCCGCATCCTATAAAATGATGGTTTTCGGACCAGTTAACCTGGTTCAGCAATGTAAACGCCGATCCGTTAGTCGCGCCGTACACAAAGCAGTCCACCCATCGTACGCCCGGACCCGATACGTCGCGCGCACGAAAGCCTCCCGCTGCCGCACTCGTAACCTGAAGATTGACTCCATGCAGCGTCAAAAATGGACCGTGAAATGTGGCCTGTGTGTTGGTGGCGTAAAAATCGAATGCATAACTGCTGCCGGCGTAACTAAAAACGACACCATCACCAAAGATCTCAAGCCCAAGCGTTTCGGCGTTTGCCCCTGCCGTGGGCGAAAGATTTGCCGTGATCGTGGACGTGATTTTGTAGGTGCCAGGAGTCCAGTGCGCGGCGCCCCCTCCATTGGCCAACATGACGGAGATTGCAGCGTTGATCGCCACCGTCGAATCGTTAACACCCGTCGGGTCGCCCCCGTAGCGAGGTAAATCGAATGGTTTATAAGAATAATTCGTCGGCGTCACCCCCGCAGCGAGCTCCGCTGCGGTCTGCGGCCAATATCCGACGATGCCGCCGTTCAGCGCCGGAGCGTGATTCGCTCCCAAGTAGAGCTGCGACCACGCTGCGGTTTGACTGCCTAGAGAGTATGTATTGTCCGCCGCTGGGATCAACGACTGGTTGATGTTGACAGGTCCTATGATGCCATCCACTGACCAGATTTGATTACCGAGCGAATCCTTCAGGACGAGCTTGTAGCCCTGCGTCGGGTTGAGCCAGACGTTCGCTTCGCCGCGAGCATTGAGCACGACCGGATTGGTGTTCGGCGTGCTCCCGGTGGAGTCGGTATAAGTCGCCTGCGGCGTCGTCGTGCCGGCGATGTACGAGTACAGCATCCCGTTAGCGAGCGGCAAACCATTGTTGTCGAACGCCTTGAAAACGGGAGTAGGGGCGAGTTGTGTGGTCATGGTAGGTACGTGAAGGATATTTGGCCGGCCTTCGCTACGCCGCCCGTATTTAGAAAATGTCCCGAGGGTGCAGTCGGTCCGCTCGCATAGATGCCGGTCACACCTGCGCCCCCGGCTCCCGTCGCGCTCGGCGTGGCGGGGCCTTGACCTGAATCGCCTGCGTTGCCCGCGACGTTTGCCTCGGTGCCGCCCGTCCCTGCGGCGCCGGCCGCTCCTCCTGATCCTCCCGCGCTGATGGTTGCCGCTCCGCCATTGCCCCCGGCTGGTGCGCTCATCGTGGTCAGCGAGAAGGTGCCGCTTGAAATGGACGACGCGCCGCCAGGGCCCAGTCCAACTACATAGTCCACAGTCTCACCCCCCGCGGACGAGACCGCAAAGCTTGAGCGGCAATAGCTCCCAGAGGCCGCGCCCCCGCCCTGTGTGCTGCCCGCGGGGTCACCGCCGCCGGACGCGCCCGTCGCGCCCCATGCCTCGAATATCCCGGTCGTATAGCCCGACGGAATGGTGTGCGTGCCGCTACCGGCAGTCGTGAGCAGCACCTGCATCGAGTGCAGCGGCGGCCCGTCGAACGTCATGTGCAGATCGCCGCTCATGTGATTCCTGTGCCGGAGACCCACCAACGGGTTGCTCCCACCTTGAGCAGGACCGCGCGGCCGTACTGCGCGATGGTGCGCGTCCCCGTGGCTCCCGATGGCGTCCAGACCAGCGTGTCGGAATTGATTGCGAGCAGCACATTAACTGCCGCGCTCGCATCGTTCACCACGGACAAGACGGTGCCGACTGGAAAGGCAACCACGGAATTGGCGGGTATCGTCACGGTGATCTCACCAGCTCCGCTGTAGTAAATCTGCTTTCCAGCGTCCGAGAGTGCCACAGTGTACCCGGTAGGGATCGAGTTCTGAGGAATCCCGAGGTAACCCACGGGCCACTGCGTACCCGCAGCATCCGGCGTCGTAGTGCCTGCGGTCAGCGCTGTAAACTCAGGCAGTACCAGAGGGAAGGTTCCCGTAAGCAGAAGGACCCACTGGCCTGCCTTGTAGAGGCACAACACCGGCTGATTGCCGAGAATCTGTCCCGCCACGAGCGCCCCACCGCCGGGGTTAACGATCGCTTGAGTCCCGAGCCCGTTGACCGAAAGGGATGACGCGCCCGTGTTTGCGTTCGACGCAAACCACCAGATGAGAATCCCGTCCTGCAGCGTGCTGAAACTCGCGCTGAACGAGAGGATGTAGTTGTTCGCGGTGCCCGTGTCGACGCCGCCGTAGAGTGTCGGCAGTCCCGGAGCACTGACATTGTCGACGCTGCGGATCTGGTTGCCGAGCGAGTCAGCGGTTACAAACTTATACGAGACATTCGGGGGCACCCAGACCGACGCTTCACCCCGAGCATTGAGCGTGATCGGGTTCGGGTTCGCGGTGCCGAGGGTGGAGTCCGTGTAGGTTGCAAGCGGCGTCGAGGTCCCGGCTTGGTACGAGGCGAGCGTGCCATTGGCCGCGGGCACGCCATCGGACTGAAACTCGCGAAAGCACAGCGGAGCGAGTAAACTTCCACTCATGGCAGCCGTCCTGTTCTTGCTGGGGCATCTCCTCGGGCGAAAACGAGCTCAGACCGACGCCGATCGAGCGTGGATGCGTTTTCGCCGCCGGGTCCTTCGCAGTATGCGCGCGACACGACGCCACAACCGCTGGTGCGGTTTTCTCGATCGCCACCCATTCCTTGATAACTGGCTGTCCGGCTGATCATTGCCCGAGCCTCACCACGCGCCCCTGCGCTGATTTCAGTGCGGCGTTTTCTGCCGCTGAGCCTGCCACTCGTGAGCCGAAAATATCCCCGAGTGTCTCCCCGGCCCCGGCCCCGAGAGGTCCGAACGTCGCGCCCACTGCCGCACCTCCAAGCCGCATGCCGCCGCGCACCAGCGTCGGCAAGACGCCCGATCGCGCCAAGTTGACGGCCTGGGCGGCAGCCCCTGGGTAACTCGCGTCGTAGCGCAAAATCTTCCCCGCCTCGTTCAGCGTGTAGAATCGCTTGAGCAGATCGGGGCGGTCGGCGAAAACCGTCTGCAGGCGCGCGGCGTTGTTTTTTAGGTACTGATTGACCCCGCGGCTATTCCACTGGCCTTCGGTTTTGCCGCCAATGTCCTCGATGCGCTGCGCGAAGTGCGAGCGCATGTCGCTCAACGCCTGCTGTCCTTGCGGGGCGAGCTCGCCATCCATGCCCCCCAAGGTTTTCACGACGTGCTCGAGCTGCGCAACGGGCATCGTCTCGAGCTTGCCCATGACTCCATCGGCAGGCACGGCCCGGTTGATGCCGTTCGGCCCAGAGGCGTCGATGAGGGAGGCGATCCCCTTGGGGTTGTCGAGCGTTGCGCCGCGCTCGGCCCGGAGAGCCCTGGCCTGCTCGTAGATGTCGCTGCCGGCGTCCTTCGTCACGTCGTCGTCGAGTGCGTCCTTGAGCTTGCCAACGAGCTTCGAGTTCTGCGGGCTCCATTCGTCGTTCAGGTACTTGCGGATCGTCTCGGCCTGAGACACGCTCGCGGTCACGTTGCCGTTCTCGTCGACCACCCCGAGCTTGCGCAGGTAGGCGTTGAGGCCGCCGCGCAGACCCACCCGGTCCTGGTTCGTCATCAGGGAGTCATCCCCGAGCACGTCCTGGAATCCCTTCAGCTCCGTCGGGACGCCCTGAGCCGCCTTGTCGGCCGCCTGATACAGCGCGCCGATGCGCGTCCGGTACTGATCCGAGAGCGCCTCCAATGCGCCCTGGACCGATTCCCCGCGTGCCATGGTATCGGTCTGAGTCCCGCCGATTCGCCCACCTGTGGCCTCTGTGGTGGCCCCTGCGTAGCTTTGGAGTCCTGCGCGCTCGTTGTCGAGCGTCGCGCGCATCTGGCGCCCCGCCGGGCTGTCGAGCTTGGCGACCTGCGCGTCTGTGCCAGCCGCGAGCGGATCCGCCGTAATGGCGCTCGCTCGGACTGGCGTGCCGTTGAGCCCGATCTCATTCAGTACCCGGATGCGCCGCGCCTGCTCGGCCGGCGATGCCTTGAGGTCGGGGGCGCCCGGCGCGGGCTCGTCGAACGGGTCTCGGGCGCTCTCCGTGGCACTCCCCGGCGCGCCAGGCGCTGCGCCTGCGGGCACCGTCTCGGGGGTGCCTTGGGGTGCCCTTGCGCCTGCGGCCGCCGTCTCAGGCGTCGGCACGTCTCCGGGCATCACGCCCTCGTCCATCGGGGCGCGCACTTCTGCGCCGGGAATCAATCTAGAGCCCAAGAATGCCGCCGCCGCATCGGGCGCGATCCGCAGGCCGGTCGAAAGCGCAGGCGGCGCGCCATGCTCGGCTGCGAACCCTCCGAGAGCGCGGCCGGCCATATCGGGCCACATCAGCGGGTCGAACGAGGACCCCAGGACGCGCCCCACGCCAGCGCTGAGCTCTTGGCCCTGCGGCGTATGGGGGTCGTAGGTCAGATCATTCTGCAGCCGCCCGACGAGTTGCGATGCCCGATCGGTGCCGACGAAGGGCCAAGATAGGAGGCCCACGCCGCCCGCCACAGCCGGCGCCACGGCGGAACTGGCCAAGTGCATCTCGGTCTCCCACGGTGCTACTGCCCAGCCGGCGACCTGCTCCCAGGGTGACTCTGGAGCGGTCTGAGGCGTCCGCGCCGCCGGCGTTTGTCCTACGGTCACCGGCTGTGGCTGCTGGACCTGATCGAGCGCGGCGCTGACGCCATCCTGCTGCGGCGCACCCGTGCCGTCCAGCGAGTCGAGCGCAGCAGAAACCGCGTCGCTCATTTCAGCGCCCCAGTCTCAGAGAGCATCTGCAGGTTCGCCCATTTTTGCTTCAGCGCCTGCGCTTGACTCTTGGTGAGTCCGGAGAGTACGCGCTTCACCGCGGGCTCGTCCTTGGCCTGCAGCGCGTTCTGCAGCTCGAATACCCGGATGTCGAAGTTCTTCGCCCACGCAGCGCGGAATTCCGGCGTCGCCAGATAGTTCGGCCCCACGGTGCCCACCGCTTTGTCGAGGCCTTGGCGGTACATCTCGAGAGCGCTGACCGTGGCATTGTTGAACTCGGTCACGTACCGGAGGGCCTTGGGCGAGAACTCTGGGCCCCCGTTCGCCGCAGCAGCAGCAGACAGGCGCGCATCGGATGGCGGGCCGCCCATGGCCTGCATGTTCTGAATGGCGTTTTTCTCCAGGAACTTACCCACCTCCTGGTAGTTGGCGGTCGGCGAAAGACCGAAAGGCGCACCCAGCGCGCCGATGATGTGCTGCCAGATCGGAGAGCCGGGCCCCGTCTTGGCGTTCTCAGAGAGCTGCAGGATGTTTTGGTTGATGTTGTGCATCAGGGGTGCCTGATCCCCTTCCTGGCGCACCTGGGCCACGTACTTCTGGAAGCCCGCGAGGTCGGCCTGCTCCCCAGGGTACGGGTTCATGGTATTGAGTCGAGGGTACGCGCTCGACGCATTGGACTGCGGTGCCCCGCCGCCGGGCGCTCCGGCTGCACCGGGGGAGAGCGCCCCAATGACCGTGGGCGCGCCGGTGAGCGGATTGCCCACCACCGTCGGCGCGAGACCCTGCTCCTGAGGCGCCCCCACCGGCCCGACGCCCCCAGGCGCGCGGGGGTTTACGTTGGTCGGTACGAGGCCCTTCGGCCCTTGCACCATCGTCGTGTCGTACCCAGACTGCGCTGCGGCATTCTCCGGACTCGTCGACGCCACACTCCACTGACGCATCAGGTTCTGAAGCTGCTGCGGCGTCGCGTTCGCCGGCAGGTGCGCCATCATGGAAAGCCCGAGCCGGCGCATGTCCGGGCTCTGGTTCGCACTCAGCAGCTCATCTACCCCGTTGATGATGTCCGAGCGCGTGAGCCCCGGATTCTGGGCGAGCGCACCGAAAGTCGAGCCCATCTGCCGCTGCTCGCTCACCGAGAGATTCTGGTGGGCCTGCTGGTTGGCGACGATCTCATTGGCCTGGCTGATGAACTGGCCCGCATCCTGCATGGCATAGGGACCCAGCGCGCTGATGTCGGAGGCGAGCTTGAGCCGATCGAGGCTGCCGTCTGCCGTGCGGTAGTTTCCTGACTTCGCCGAGAGCGCGAGCTGCTGTGCCTGCTGCAGCTCGGTGTTGCGCTGCTGCGCCTGTTGCGCCTCGGCGGTCTGGCCGATCAGTTCTTGCTGCTGCTGCTCGATCCCGATGCGCTTCTGCTGCAGCCCGAGGATGCCGGAGAGGATGCCAATGCCCTGCTGCGGGTTCGGCGGCTGGATCTGCGTCGCGACGGGCGTCATGGTTGGCATAGGTCAGTACCCCGAGAGCCCGGAGAAGCCAAAGCCCGATTGGCCGCCTGCACCCGTGGGCGCGAACGAGCCAGAGTTCATGCTCATCAGATACGGGAGATAACTGGCATTGGAGAGTGCCCCTGACCACGCATTGGCAGACCCAACCTGCCCCGCTCCGAGCGCGGTGCCGATGTTGGTCGCGCTCTGCGCGGCCTGACCGGCGAGCGCAGTCCCCTGCTGCCCGGTGTTGGCCGCTGCAGATTGACCGAGTTGCGCGACGCCTGCGAGACGAGAGTAGATATTCCCCTGCTGCGTCTGGTACTGATTGAAAGCATTGTTGAACGCGGTGTTGGCGTAGTTCTGATTGAAGGACATGAGGTCCTTCTGCGCCGCTCCGGAGAGCGCGCCAGAGCCTGACGCATCGCCGTTCAAAGTCCCTTGCAGTCCCTGCTGCATCTGGAACCTGTAGGCCGGTGAGTACTGCTGCATCTGCGCAGCGGTGAAGGGAGTCAGCAGCGAGCCGTAGCCCATGCCGGACGCGGCAGCGCCCGAAGGGGCTGCATTGGGGCCTGTGCCGAGCCCGTAGTTCAACGCGGAGAGGGCGCTGTAGCCGCCCTGCATGAAGGGCTGCTCTTGCCCCGTGATCGTGTTGAATTCGTTCTGGCTGATCTGTTGCGCGTTGGCGGCGGAATTGGCCTGCGTCTGTGCAGCATTTTGCGCGCCCTGGGACGCCATGTATCCGCCGGCAATCGCTCCAACGCCGACTATTGCGGCGGCAATGAAGGACATACGCCCTCCTTTAGTTCGTTCCCGACATGGAATGGTGAATGCGGATCGTCCTCGACGAGTTCGCGCTCGATCTTCTCAAGATCGCGCTCCGAGCACCGGTGCACCGTGATGCACGTCGCGTCGGTGTGCGCGAGTACAGCTCGTTTTGTGCCCACCGGGCTGACGAATACCTTCGGCCCGACGACACGCTCCGGCGCTCTTCCATCCCACGTAACAGTGACTTCGCCGTGCGCCACAATATAGAAGTGCTCCTTGCGGTGAACCTTCCCGACGATGAGGCATCCAGCGGGTCGCCATAGCTCCCGGCAGTACATCCCGTCCGCAAAATAATGCCGCGTCACGTGCTCCACGCATTGCGGCATCTTCACCATTTCGGCCTGTAGGCGCCGGATATCCTCACCTGATGTGACGTGCACAACGTCGTTCATTGTGGCACCCAAGTCATCGTAGGTGCAGCCGAGTAGATCACTGTGATGCGGTCGCCCTGCGAGAGCGGAAAACACCCGGACGTCTGTCCGGTTAGGTAATTGCTGAGGCCGTCGCGGGAATATTGAACTGCAACCACGGTTCCCCCGCTCACGATCAGGAAGCCGCGCGAGGGCGCAATGTAGGTGAAAGGAGAGGCAGTCGGCGTGACTAGACTCTCAGCGCTCGGCGGCGCGCCTTTCCAAAGCCCTTGGAAAAAGAAATACCACACGCGCGAGGTCAGCTTCCCGGAGAGAAGCGGCTCGGGATTCTGCGGCAATCCGTTGTATTGGCGAAGTTGCTGACTCACTGCCTGGGGCTCACCTTATAGGACCACTAATACGCCTGATCCGGGAGGTTCCAGAACTGCTCCTCGGGCTCAAACATCAGTGTAACGCCGATCAGGTCTCGGGCGGTAGGATCTGAGAAGTTGAGTTCATACACCCGGTCGCGCGCCCGCCCGAGGCGGCGCCAGATCGCCCGGTTTCGCGTCTCGCCTTGAGCTCCGATAGTCGTCCAATGCTCGTTGGACCATGTGAAGCCTCCGTCATTGCTCCACCTGAGCATGGCCTGTGGGTTCGAGCCTTGCCCCGTGGCGAGCCCCACCCCAGGCGTGAACTCGCACTGCAGCCAACCGTGAAAGATACGATATCGATCCGAGCTGCTCCAGACGTGCGGCGCGCGGCGCTGGCAACGCAACGGATTGCCCGCGTCGGTGTAATACTGCCGACTCATCTGATGCACTTGACCCGATTGATAATCGCCCACGAGCCGAACGTCCGAGAGATCCATGAAACAGTTGCTGCGATGGCGATGATAGACGCCCGCCACCGGGTCGAAGGAGGCGCGCTGGTGCCACATGTTGGTGAGGCCATCGAATACCCAGGTGGCGTCCGCCGTCGGGAAGGTGAGCACGTAGAAAAAATGCCCGTCCTCCTCGTAGGCGTACCCAATGGCGTCCGACACCACGGGATACTGCGCCCAGGCATGCTCGACCGCGTGATTCGAGACGCGCTCCCAAGAGTATTGCTGCGTCTGCACCACGAGGTTCTCGCCCTGCTCGTTGCGCGCGAGCCAGATGAGATTCGGGCCGATACGCGTGATGGAGTGGGTCGCCGCACAACCGATCTGTGGCCCGATCCCAGGGATGCGCGCGAAGGCGAAATTGGTGTTACCGGCGTTGTACCAGACTTCAGACGTGCGCTCTCCGACGAGCCACAATTCACGGTTGTTCTCAAAGAGCGTCATCAGATTGTCGGAGGAGGAATCCTTCAGCGCGTAGAAGCCGCCATCGAATAGAAGCGTGTACGGGGTCGCTGCGTTGGTGAAGAATGTCCGCGTGCCGGGCTCTGAGAAGATGAGCCAGCCTTCGATAAATGCGATGCGCGAGGCCGGCAGGAACGCCGGGTCCGTGATCTGCCCGAATACCGGGATGGTCACGGTAAACTGATCCGCGGGGTTTGTGACCAGAGAATTGACCGTCATCGTAATGGTGAGCGCGTTGAAGTCCACCGAGGCGATTGAGGCGCTCAAGAAGCCGCCATCACTATCGACGACACTGACTCTCGGGCTGATGACGAGCCCGTAAGGCATGTCCCCGGGAAGCGTCACGACGGGTGATCCGGTCGTCGCAGACCCAGAGAACGTCACCGTCTGGGGCGCGCCCGAGATGAGGTAATAATATCCGTATGTCCCGTCTACGATGGCGACGAAGCCGCCTTCGCCGCCAAAGAGCGGGCCGTTATCGCGCATCACGACCGGGCCCGTGCTCGTGAGTAGCGTGCCGACTGAGGTGGCCGCGAAGATCGGCTCGCTTTGAGCCGTGGCCGGCGTCTGCACCGTCATCAGGTAGAGCTTATTGGCCACCACGACGAGCGCCGACTGCGTGCCGGGCAACGGCCACATGCCGCGCACTTCGCCGGGGATCGTCGAGAGCACGGGGTTGAGGCCAGGGCACCCCAAGAGCGCAATGGGCATCTTCGAGCCGCGGTTCTCGGTGACTTCGGGGTACCAATTGATGCAGCGCTGGGCGTCCTGCAGCAGCATCGGCGCCTCATAAGCAGGCCCCACGAAGCCCCAGTCTGTACCCTGCTGGATCATGAGTTAGTGGACCTCCCGCCCGGATTATCGTTGTTTCCGACCAGAAGCGCAGGGACATTTCCGCTACGCACGCCCACGGCTGGCAACGCGATGGCTCCCGTACAGGTGAAACTCACGGGCGCCTTGAGTTGCTGCCCGGGCGCTGGCGACTGGGCGGTGATGAGGCCCATTGTGGTCCCTGGAGGGTCCGCGATCTGATACGTCAGGCTCGCCGCGAGCCCCTGCGCCGCGAGGATCTGGATCACATAATTGATCGGAAAGCCGATGAAGTTGGGCATCGGGTTGGCGGGCTGCGGGCCGGATCCCGTCGCCGCCACGCTGTCCGGCGCCTCGGTGATCGAGGCTGACCCTGCGAGCCCGAGCGCCCCGCTCGCCACGACGATATCGCCGCCCTCGAAGATCGCTGCAGCGCCGCTGACGGCGATGGCGCCGGTCGCAGATGCCGTGTCGGGCTGCTCGGTGATGGCGGCCGTAGCGCCGGATCCGGCTGCGCCTGTCGCGGCTACGGTGTCGGTGCCCTCGGTGATTCCAGCGGAGCCCGTGACCGAGAGCGCGCCAGTTGCCGAGACGGTATCGTCGGATTCGGTGATCGCCGCCGTGCCAGTGACCGAGAGGGCACCTGTCGCTGAAACGGTATCGCTTGACTCCGCGATCGCCGCTGTGCCGACCTCACCGCCGACGCCCGTGGCTGTAACCGTGTCGCTGCCTTCGGTGATGGCAGCCGTTCCGGCGATGGCCAGCGCGCCGGTCGCGGCGACCGTATCGCTCGCCTCCGTGATCGAGGCCGTTCCTGGAATCGCGAGGTTGCCCGTTGCGGCGGCGGTGTCGGAGCCCTCAGTGATCGCCGCAGTGCCAGCCGCGCCGCTCGATGTTGGGATGCTGTACGCGCGGCGGCGGCGGTGGAAGATTTGCCAGGGGTTGGTACCGATCTTCCAATTGCGTTCCTCAGAAAGTTCTCGGTTATAAAAATAAAAAGCCGCGCACTCGAATTCGGAGGTATAGGACGAGTTAAGAGCTTTCTCACCCCCAATATTTAGAAATGCACCGGCCGTCGCGAGAGGCCCCACCCCGGAAAGAGTTGAGGCAAGACCTCCATTTACATACGCACTTGTATTCGCGGAGGATGCCAGCGAAAGAACTAGCGGCGTATCGAGCGAAAATGGGATGCTAATTGCATGATTGCCCCCGCTCCCAACTTCAACGAAATAGCTGCCGGGGGTGCCGCTATACTGCAAAAATATAGAATTTTGCGAAGTGGTACCGGTCCCGAAAACCCCTGAGTACTCTTTTGGAAAATCATGGAACTGGCCGACAAAAACAAAGGTCTGTTGAGAAGGCCCATACGCGGAATCGGTTCTGGAGAAATACGTTGCGCCACCACCCGCCAACGTGTCAAAAGACATCCCCGATGGGGCAGCGATGCCAAATTTTGTTGATCCATATGGGGTCGCCGGCGTGCCGAGCAGCTTAGAGCGCGGCAGTCCGTACATCTCGATAACATCGACCAACCCCTCCGCCAGCGGACTGTCCCAATCAATCGGCGTCCCTGGCGGGGGTTGTACCGTCCAAGGTCTCCAGCCGCGCATGGGTTAGCCGTTCAGGTTGAGTTTGTTCAGCGCGATAGAGATCGTGTTGCCGCTGGCGGCGAGCGCGCTGCCGAGCTGATTCACCACGCCGAGTTTGAACTTCGTCGGGGGAATCTCAATACCGACCTTGAAGGAGCCGGTCTGCGCGGCCGCGGTGGCGTTGGTGGGCCACGACAGTGAGCCGATGTAGCCGCTCACCGGCAGCACAGTGCCGCTCGCGATGCCATCGCCGTACGTCGTGCCGTCCTGATTCAACGGCTGGATGAAAAACGCCAGCGATGCCGCGGCCGCCGACGGCGCGACCGACCCGAGCGCCAGGGAGATGGTGCCGTCCGTCAGCAGGCCGCTCGTGTTGTCGATGATGACCGAGCTCAACGCATAGCTACCCGAGGCGAGTGAGTTGATCTCAGTCCCGAAGGCGGCTTGCCACGTCGCCGGCGCAGTGCCTAGGGGTGCATCCCAAATCAGGGTATCGCTCATGGCATCGCCCTCGCAGCTGCCAAGTCATTCTCATAGACGCCGTTCGGGAAGCCCCACAGACTCGCCTGCGAGACGCTCTGCGTGCCGAGCGCGGTGATGGAGTCCGCGAAGGCAGCCGTCAGCAGCCCTGCACTCACCAGCGCCCCAACCATGCCGCTGATCGCGGTCGCGGTCGCCGGCACCGACATCTGCAACGAGTCGAACAGCGGGGGCGGTCCGACCATGAGGCCAAGCGTCTGCGCCGCTGTGGCGGCTGCCTGCGTGACGCTGCCCGCGACAGCAGGCGGATTCGTGGCCCAGCCTTTCACCGTGGGCAGCAACCCGTTGAGCGCCAGCGCCTGCGTGACGGCTGAGATCGGAATATCGACCGCCTGCGCTACCGTGGCGGCATTGACAGCGCTCAGCACCGCAGCGTCCGTCATGCCCGCGTAGGCGCCTCCCGTGGCCATTGCCGCCTTGAGGGCGGCGTAGTTGGGGGAGCCCATCTCACGCCCCGTTCGCGGTGATGGTGAAGCTCGTCACCGAGATCGTCTCGCCGGAAGTGAAGCTCACACTCGGGAAGTTGAGGTCCGCCCCCGAGGTGCCCACGGTGCCCTGCGCCACGCAGGTCGTGCCGGCCGAGGATGTGCAGATGCGCCAGTAGCCTGCGGTCCCGGTCGCAGATGCGGCCTCCGAGGTGATGGCGCTCATCGTGAGGACGCCGGAGGAGGTCGTGCCGATCGGATTCGACATGGGCAGCGATGCCAGCAGCGTGCCGCTCGCGGCGGTCGCGCAGTTGGCCGGGGGCGATCCTGAGTAGATCAGCAGGTACGGCGTGGTCCCGGCCTGCGTCGAGATGTCCGCGACGTTGTTCGTGCGGTGAGTGGTCGAGTATTGGATGGTCATGAAAGTCCCCGCGTACGATGTTAGGTGTAGAAGCCGCCATGGAGAATCCAACCGGCATCCGCCCTGCGGCTCTTGAGGATGTGCTGATCGAAGAACGCCTCGACCCCCGGCACCGCGTTCAGTGAGCGGACCAAGTTCTTGGCCTCCTTTGCTCGAACGACCAGAGTCGGAGCGACCGCTTTGCCGTACTCCGCCGCAAGCTCAATGGCGAGATTCGTCTTGAGCGCTCGCGCGTAGCCCTGCGGCAGGTTGAACGCTTGCGTCGGAGAGGTCAGGTTGCCGAGCACCGTGTCGGTCCAGAGGTGGCACTCGCCGCCCATCGAGGGGTTCGGGTAGAAGTAGAGATTGCCGAGCGGGAACGTGCGGTCGTAGTAGAGATCGGTCGGCCACGGGCCCGCGATACCCTTGAGGCCGAGCGCGGCATACTTGTCGCGCGTGATGATGCGCACCTGATAGTCGAGACCCTCGATGGCGGGATCTCCATTGCCTACCGTGATGCGCGTGAAACAGTTCGTGATGCGCACCGGAAGCTCAATCGGCGCGCCCGTGGTTGAATCGTAGGCGATGTCGCCAGGCACCGTGAACGTGAACACTTCAGGAGCCGACACCGTAAAGAGCGCATTCGCCGAAAGCGTGATCGTGTTGGTCCCGATGGCCGTCACTTTGGCGTTCGCGGGCACCGCGCCCTGAACGTCCGTGATCAGGCTTCCGATGATGAGCGTCGAAGGCGGCGTCACGCCTGAAATGATGGCCGAGCCTGCGGCCAGCGTGCCGGTGAACTGGCCTCCCAGCGGGTTGCCAATGGTGTACTGGTACTGCCCAGGGTTGAAGATGAATCGGTTCTCGGTCTGCGAGATGACGAAGAGATGCTCGATGCTCCACGAATCGAGCAGATCGTTCAGCACCTGCAGGGCATCCGCCGTATCGACCGCGTTCGGCGTCTCGGCAGACTCGAGCGCGTTGATGTTGCGCAACGCTCCCGTGATGAGATCGAGTGCGGTCGTGCTGGTTGCGGCCATGCGGACTCCGGAGAAATCCGGGGCCTGAGCGAAGCCCAAGCCCCGGAGTGCTTACGCCTGCAGGATGCCGAGCGCCTTCAGCGCCTTGACGATATCCCCGACCGTGTAGGCCGTGGTTCCCGTCGAGCCGTCGAACGTCGTGTTGGTGTAGACGGCGGTCGTCGAGCCCGCCGCGACGGTATGGGTATTGCCCGTACCGTTCGGCTGCACAACGGCCGGTGCGCCGTAGAAGCCCACCAAGTCCGTCGCCTCGAGCCCGACCATGAACGGCGTGCCGCCGCCCAGGTAGTCGTTGCCCGTGGTGACGGCAGGACCCGGATTGTTGCTGGTTGATGCTGGACCTGACATGTGAACTCCTTACGCGACCACGCGGCAGCCGAGCTCTTCGTAGAGCGTGCCGTATCCGTACAGCACGTCGCACCGAGCCGGCAGGGCGTCATTGTTGATGGTGTACTGGCGAACGATACGGAAGGACATGCCGTCCTCTTCGTCCACCGCCCTTGCGGCCATATCGACGCCCCCCGGGAGGTCGAGGTCCGCGAACGCGAGCGCCACGCAGTCCCGGTGCATCGCGATGCTCTGCGTCGAGACGGTGCCAGCGTACTGCGTCGAGGTCGAGTTCCCCCACACGGTGACGGCAGCATTCGCGGCCGGCTGTGCGGAGACGTTCTGGAACTGACCGGCGTAGATCCCGGCGCCCGATACCCAGAGGTCGAGCAGTCCCGCAGCCGTTGAGCTGTAGGTCCCATTCGAGTAGGTGCCGTTCGCCAGAGTCGCCTGCGGCGGGATCACCGTGAACTGCTGCAGGTTGTTGCCGATCTGCAGACGGCTCTGCGGGTTCACCGGATAGACGCCCGCCACCGTGATCACATCCCCCACGTTCAGGCGCGCGCCGGCGGCGGCCGTCCAGCCGCTCGTCTGAATGAGCCCGTTGCGAGCCCATCCGGACGCGAGCCATGCGCTCGAGGTGTTGTTCGCAAGCGCTGGGGCACCGCCCCCGGCCCCGATGGTCTGCGAGTACATGTTCTGGTCCATGTACCAGTCGAACCCGAGGAAGTCCTTGGCGATGAGGCCCTTCTCGGTGAATTCCGAGATGAGGCGCTGCGGGTTGAACAAGCCCTGCACAGCGGCCACCATCGTGGCGTGCTGGTAGGGTCCGAGCACGAGCACCCGGGTGCCATCCCGAGGAGCGGCCTGGGTGTCCAGGATCGCCCCTGCGGTGAGGATCGGCGTCGTGCTGGCGAGTGGCGTGCCGGGCGTCCCCACCGCGTTGGCGATGTTCTGCGCGGCAAAGACGGTCCCGTCCTGGTCGATCTTGTTGGCGACGCGGGCGATGACCGGGTTGAGCACCCGCTCTTTGAACAAGTCGACGCTGGTCGCCATGTCCGCAGTCGTGAACTGCACGTCGACATGGAATTGCGTCGAGAGGACGACCGGAGTGTAGGTCTCGTTCGTGTCCTCGATGCTGAGTGCCGGCCCTGTGGTTCCGATGTATCTCGGGGGACGGCGGACGTTGACGGTATAGCCGATCTTAGCGCCCACAAGCGCAAACTGATCGGCGTACTGGCGGTTGACGTGGTCCGCGAAGCACAGATCGTTCTCGAGAACCATCAGGCCCTCGTTCGTGATCTGGCTGATCGTCAGGAGTGTGTTGCTAATGGGAGTCTCCTAGACCCCCGTCAGTGTGCCCTCCCCTGCTTGATCTGGGCCATTCGCTGGCGTCTGTAGTCCTTGTAGGACATCGGCTGCGACAGATCGGTGATTGTCGCGCCGCTGGCGCCATTGGAGAGCTGCGGAAGCGGGGGAGGCGCACGACTCACGGGAGCAGTCGTGGACGCCGCGGCGGTAGTGGTTGCCTGCGGCGCAGCCATGTACTTCTCCTCGATCCGCCCCAGTGCAAGCGCGGCGGCTGCCGGCTTCATCGCAAAGATTCGCTTCGCTTCGGCTGGATTCTTCGCCAAGTGGTACAGGATCTCGACGCCATGCTCGCTCTCGTGCGCGATCGCCGCGAGAATGGGCTGCAGTGCGTCGGGGATTCGCTGCGTGCGGTCCGCGTCACGAATCACCTCGTCGAAGTCCGTGAACTTCTCCCGCGCCGCGAGCTTCTTCTGCTCGAGCGCTTCGGCCTGCTCGCGCGCCAGCCGTTCGGTTTCCGCCTTGGCCTGTTCCTCGCGGAACTGCCGCAGCGACTCCTCGCGGTGCCACGCCAGTAGGTCATCCTCGTACTTGACTGGGTCCTGATACTGGGTCCGATCCGGCCTCGGCTTAGGCTGCTCCTTGGGAGGGGCTTTCGAGGCTGCTTGCGCTTCGAGCTCTGCGATCCGGCGCTGGGCCTGCAACCGCGCTTCGTACTCGCTCTGGGCGAACTCATCGAGTTCTTTCTTCTCTCGGGTGAGTTCGTCGATGCGATCCTGAACGCTGTTCTTCGGCGCTGCTTTGGGGGCCGCGGCAGCCGCTTCAGCGGGCGCCGGAGCGGCTTCTGCGGTGGCCTGAGGCCTTGCCTCGGGTTCCGCGGGTGCCGGCTCAGGATCCGCTGCGGGGGCTTTCGCGGCCAATGCCGCCAGATCCGCACTCGTTACGCTCTTTACTGCCATGGTGTTACCCACGAATTTCCCCCGCGGACGGCGCGGTACCGGGACGCTTCCCACCTGGGGCCGACTGCGTGCCTACTTGTCGGCCCCGACGTGATCATGTCTCGCGGCTCTCGGCCGATTCGGCCCGAGCGGCGGTTTCGCGCGCAAGTTCGCGCTGATGAGCGGCGTTAGCGTGCGTATCGAGAATCTTACCAGCATTGTTGATTTCCGCAACGTCGTGGGCCGTGACGGCTTTGACGTGGGTGTCATGCGTCGCCGTGGCGGCGCGCAGGTGCGCGTCCTCACGCTGCGCATGAACCTTGATCAGCGTGCGCTGCGTCTCGCCCTGCTGGCGCATCTGCTCGAGCCCGTGCTTGGCCTCGATCTCGAGTTGCGCGGCCATGTGCGCCTGCTGGGCCTGCTGCAGCTGTGCGCGCAGCCCTTGGATGATGGCCTGCGCCTCGGGCGGGAACTTCGAGTTCTTGTCCATCTGCGCGGCCGGGATCATGGTCACGAGCCGATCGGCCACCATGTCCGAGTTCGGGAAGTCCATCGCGCGCACCATGAGGTCGGCGGCGGTCTGTGCGACCATCTGGCCCGCCGGAGTGCCGAGCAGCTCGAGCATGGCTTCGGCCGACTGCTCGCGCTTGGTCTGGTACGCAGGGCCGGTGTCGATCACCACGTCGTACTCGCCCACGCAGACGTTGTTCTTGACCGTCTTGGTCGCCTCGTCCATCTGGTTGATGCCGACGACCTCGTGCGTGCCGTCCTCGCGGATGATGCGCATCATTCTGGGCGTGTCGTAGTAGTGCGGGATGAGGTCGAGCAGCACGCGCCCGAGCTGGTTCAGCGAGCGGGTGAAGTTGTCGTAAAAATCAAGGTTGGCGAGATCCGAGATGCCCGTGCGACGGCGCAGCGCAATCCCCGAGATGACCTCCCCTTGCTTGTCCTGGCCTGGGTCGTGCGGCATCCCGGCGAGGGCGAGGAAGTCCGACTTCGTGCTCTCGCCCCACTCCATGAAGCCCGTGGCGGGCTGCGCCGGAGGCTGACGATCGGGCGGCGGCGCGTAGCTGCCATCTTCCAAGCGGACTGGCGTGTACTCGAGTGCGACCAGTGGCTTGCGGTTGGTGTCGCGCCACTGGTTCTCCTTGCCGTCCATGAACCCCGCGGCGCCGACCCACGGGGCCTTCGGCTGCAGCGCGTACTGCTCGGTCTTGGCCGTCTGCGCGTAGTTGTAGATGCGCGCGGGGTCGCGCAGCTCGCGCACCAAGCCCTTGACGCTGATCTTGCCGTTCACATCGAAGCGGCGCCCGTAGACGATCACGAATGGAATCCACCGGCCGGGCCACTCGGCGGTGTGCAGGATCTTGTTCTGCGTGAGGAGGCGGCAGACGATCTTGCGGCGCAGCAGTTTGCGCTCGGAGGTGACCGTGAGTCCGAGGACACTCATTGCCTCGCTCGATGGCATCTCGTCCTTGAAGTAGCACTTGCCGTTCGAGAGCTGGACGAGTGTGTCCATGTGGCGCTCGATGCGCCAATACTTGGCGACGCGGATCTTCTCCTTGCTCGACCAGTCCCCGATGTCATCGCCGCCCCCGACGTACATCCACCCTTGCGGGTCGAGCACGCCGTAGCGCTGGCGGTAATCGGTGCGGCTGATGAACTCGGTCTCGATCAGCCATTCCATGTCAGAGCCATCAGGCGCCCGCGAGTTGGGGTCGTGGTAGATCATGAGCGGGTTGACCCAGGCCCGGATCCGCAGGTCCTGGTCCATCGAGTGCTCGGAGATATACTCGCCGTCGACGGAGAGCCACCCCCAGCCACCACCGACAGAGTTCTCAAGGGCGGTGTCGTAGGCGAAAGCGGCGTTCGAGGCGTACTCGATGTGCCGGAACATCCCGTCGATCACCTTGGCAGTGTCGACATCAGCGCCCGACCCCACCGCATGCGTGACCATGCGGGGCCGGTTCTCCCGGCACATGTTCATCACGCGGCGGCACACTGCCTCGGTGATATTGACGGTGAGGCACGGCCGGCGGTCCGAGAACCGCTCATCTCGGATCGTCGGATCCCATTGGTCGCCGTCCAAGAACCGCTTGTCGAACTCGAACTCCTTGCGGTTGGTGTCGAAGGACTCGACCGCTAGGCGAAAACGCTCTTGGCACTCCCGGATGATGTCGGGTTCGTCGTAGGCCAGCTCGCCTTTGAGGAGGTCAGTCATCCGCCCATCCAGCTATTGGCCGATGTCGGCATGTCAGGGATCACCCGTGCCCGAGCGGGCTTGAGGTCGAGTTTCGTCTTGGCGAACCTGCGCATCATCAGAGCATAGCGCGTCGCGGAGAGCAAATCATCGTGTTCCTTCACGATCAGGCCGTCCTTGCGATGGTAAATCTCGAACTCCTCGAACCATTCCTCGAGGTGGGCGAACACCTTCAGGCGCCCGGTTTGCATCCGGTCCAGCATGTCCGCGACGCCCGCCTCGAGCCCATTGGTGCCGTCCTCGAAGGTGGCGCGGACGGGCAGCATCTTGAGCCCCTGCGTGCGGTATAGGTTTGCGAGCTGTTCCCCAGACCCCTTATCGTGCTGCAGGCCATCGTGCGGCCATGCCCAAGGCCACTCGCCCCAGGGGCGCACGGCAGCGCTGAACATGGCGGGCGTCGCCTCTCGCGCGCGGTGGGAAGCGGTCACATAGAGGCAATCGCTGTCTCGATCCCACGCGACGAGCACCGCGGCCGAGGGATGGTCCCACCCGAAGTCGAGCCCACCGATGCGCGGCCAGTGATCCGGTAGCGCAAACGCCTGGCAGCGAAGCATGGACTGTGAGACGGGAAAGACGCGCCCCGAGCCGAGCTGCGGGATGCCTCGGGTCCGGGCCTCGCGCTCGTGCAAAGGATAGCTCGCGATGATCTGCGCGCGCTGTTCCGGGGTGTAGTGGCCCGCATCATCGATCGTCATGATGGTGAGGTGCGTGCCCTCTGCGCGGTCGAGGTAGTAACGCTTGACCACGTTCGAGATGCCAAGGAGCGGCGTGAGCGTGACGTAGACCGGCCCGACGGTCGTATTGGTGCGGGTCAGGCCCTCAAAGTAGATGTCCTCGGGGGGCTCCTCGTCGAACCAAATGCCGTCGACGGTGTCGGCCTGCCACTTGCTGCGGCCTTGGTCGTAGCTCTGCAGTTGGATGGACGAGACGCCGCCGCTCACGTGTCGCACGTTGATGGTGGACACGGCATCGGGCACGCCCTGGCGCATGGAGTAACTCGCCACGGCCGCCTTGGGGATGGCTGCGGTGCCCCACTCGGATCGATTCTCGGGAGGGCCGAGGAGCAGGCGCTGGACACCTTTGCGCGTGAGCTCCGAGGACTCGGAGCCGGCGAGCCAGCGCACGGGCCGATCAAACCGTCGTCCCTGCCACCAGGCCGGATATTGCCCCGTAAGGTGCATGGCCGTCTCCATGCTGGCCGAGAGGGTCTTGCCGAGCTGGTTGCCCGCCATGAGCATCCGCTCACGAGCCGGCGCGGCGTGAAACTCAGACTGTTTCGGGTAAGGCCGGTAGTCCGCCAGACGATTCTCCACCGTCAGGCGTTGATCCAGCCACTCCAGACTCTTCAAGAGGGTCGAGGGCTCGCAGGGCAGTGATGAGAGCACGGACCTCAGATCGGGAGATGTCATTGAGCGTCTCCGGCTCGATTTGCTTCGGCATCAGGGACGCAACCGCCTTGATGTAGAGCGCGGGCGTTTTGTCACGACAGTCCCGGAGCGCCTTGATGCCACCTTCCTCCCAGGTCGTGAGCAGGTCCTGGATGAACCGTTTCTCCAGCACCTTCCGACCGTAGGGGTTTCCGCCGGGGTTGCCACTCTGTCCCGGTTTGAAGCGAAATCGCGCGATATTGTCGGCAGAACTCATGAGCGTTTGGGCGGCGCGGCAGACTGGAATCGCCCCGACTCGTCTCTCGGCGCCTGCTGCGCGCGGCGCTGCTGCTCACGCGCGCGCTCGATCTGCGCGTGCTCTTCGAGCTTGGCCCGATACTGCTCCGGCACGGCCCGCACCGTGATTTTGATCACGCCGCCTCCGTGGTTTCACGTGGAACGTCAGCGCTGCCAAGCTCGGCATCGACGATGCCCGTCACGTCCTCTTCCCGGCAGATGATGTGCACGACGCTCTCGATGAGGATCTGCGGGAACTGGTAGCCGCCGATCTCGAGGCCCCCGAGCTCGACGGTGTCGCCGACGCGGCACTGCATGGGGCGGAACTGCAGGCTCTCCCATTTACGGCTGCGGTCCTTGGAGTATTTCCAGGGGTAGCAGCCGGGACCTGCGGCCACGACGACACCGCGCAGGGGGCGATGTGTGGTGCCGGCCACCGCAATGATGGATGACGGGCGCCATTCGAGCGGCCGAACGATGATATGGTCGCGAAGCGGGCGCAGAAACTCGCCCTGCTCCAGCACGTCGGAGCGTTCGCGGTCGAGTGTCACGCCGGTCGAGGTGGGGGGGAGGGAGGGCACGTGTTAGGTCGCCTTGCGCTTGTGCCGCCGATGCATCGAGAGGCCAACAGCGGCTTTCTGTTTGCGCTTGGAGGGATCAGCGCGCGTCTCGGGCGAGCCGAGAAGCCTCTGCATGTAGCTATGCAAAGTCTCTGCGCGCGGAGCCGTCATTACCGATCGCCCTTGTCTCCGGCCTTCGGGAAGCTGCCCTTGGCGCCCCCCTCGACAGTGTCGGCGAACTCGCTCTTGTGGTCGCCGTGGCCGTGGACCTTGAGGTGACGGTCGTGGCCGTAGTGGCCCTCGGTGTGCTCGCCGGAGTGATCGTAGCCACCGAAGCCCGGGGAGCGCTCGGTGACGTCCATCTTGCGACTCGCGCCGTAGCGCTCACCGCGAATGCCGGACTCACGCGCGCCCTGGCCGGTGCGATCTTCGGGCGGACGAGCGGGCTCTGACGGGCGAACGGACGGATGGGGGCTCACGGCCATGGCGATCTCCTCGGGCTGGGATTAAGCCTCAAGAGCGAGTGTGCACCGGGCTGCGGTCGAGCGCAAGACCGGCGCGCTGACACTGAGCGCCTCAGGAGAGGTGCACGCGGACCTCGGCCAGAGCGGCTTTGAGCTTGGCGTCGATGTAGGCCTCGAGCTTCTCGGCGACAGCCTCCGCCGAGGCGATGGGGTGTTCGGCCGAGGCGAGCACGGAGGCGAGTTCGGCGCGGGCACGATGCAGGTCGGCCTTGAGGTCAGCGAGCACTGAGGCGAGTTCGGTGGGCATGGCGGGCTCCGATGGGATGGATGGGCAATAGTGGCATAGGTGGGGCGGGCGCGGGTCGAAAATCCCGTTACAACCTTTCGTCGTAATACCCTAACTCTGTCGTAATGTCCAAGTCATTGATTCACGACCTTTCTTACATCTATTACAACCTTACAATATATACACCCGTATACGTAGGAGAGGGGAGGTGGTAGTGGGGGGAGTGTGCACGCGTGGGAGAAACTCTAGGGGAACAGGTCGAAAGTCGTAATTGTCGTAATGTCGTAAGGTCAGGGCTTGCGGAAATAGCGACGGACCGCGCGAGTTCCGTCCCAGACCACTTTGCACTCAAATCCGAAGGTTTTCAGTACCTTAGCGGCCCTCATTTGGGTTGCCCTATCCTGTCGGGAGTACTCGATGGCGAGCCCTTGGGTGATAAGGTCCGAGATTTCGACCTCCAGCCGCCCTTTCACATAATGCGCGATGGCGTCTTCCCAAGGATCGCTGATGCGCCTTTCAAGCTGCTCGTGCTCCGCCTCCTCCGCCGGTACCTCGTGCCACGTCGCGCCGGCCTTAAACTGCGCCGTAGCTTCGGCAAAGAGCTGATCTCGATTCGCCCGCAGCACGTCGAGATGGATCTCGGTGCAGCGCAGCGGCCAGTAGCGGCGCTTGCCCCGGTCATCGTCGAGGTAGGAGTCGGTCTCGCTCGTGGCGGCAAAGATGGTCGTGCGTGGATGGTCCTCGGAGACGCGGGCGTAGGCTGCGCGGTATGTGTCTGAGGTCGTGGTCACCGCGGCAATGATCTGGGTGTGCTCGCGCCGGCCGAAGCCGACCATATCGGGGATCTCCGTCAGCCATGCCCCCTGGATCGCCTCCAGGAACTCCTTGGAGCCGAACGCCTGGGGGGCGGCCTTGTACCAGGGGCCACCGAGAACGGCTAATGCAGACGATTTACCGGCGCCTGAGAGGCCCTCCAGCACGGGCATATGGTCGGCCTTGCACCCCGGCCGATAGGCGCGAGCGACCATGGACAGCAGCCAGTTGCGCGCAACCGCGACCGTATACGCGGTCTTGGCCACGCCGAGGCAGTCTGCGAGCCAGTCCTCGAGCCGCGGCGTGCCGTCCCAGGTGAGACCGTCGAGGTACTCGGTCACCGAGTTGCGCCGGGCGTTGGCGGCCATGAGTTCGATGGCGTTCTCGACGGTGCGGATCCCGATCTTGGGCAGCCGCAGGGATTGGTTGATCCAGGCGGTGATCTGCAGGCCATCCGAGTTCGAGAGCGGGCGCGGCTCGCCGTCGAGCCCGCAGTAGATTTTCTGCCGGAAGGTGTCCAGCCACAGCTTGCCGGCGAGGTAGGGGTGGCGCGCAAGGATAATGGCGGCATTGCCGAGGGAGGGAAACGGCTGGCCATTGCCAGCGCAGTCGAGCCCGAGTGACTGCCACGCGACGTAGGACGAGCCTGTGTCCTCGACGGTGCCATCGGGCTTGAGAGTGGCCCCAGGCGTCGCTGCGAGCGGCCTGGAGCGGGTATGGCGCTTGGGCTTGGGAGCGTCGGGACCGTGCTTGGTCGCCCGCAGGACGTCAGCGTAGTGCGATATGGTCGATGCCGTGGGGGTATCGTCGTGCAGCCGGCGCACAGCGACCTCGCCGCCCGCGACTTTGAGCCGATCGGTCGCGGTGAGGCGCTCGAGCAACGCGTCGAGGGAAAGGTCACCGCCGTTGCTCGCGAGCTCGGTCAGGGTGGCGAAGATGGCCCGGTGCTCGGGGAATGCGAAATTCTGAAGCGTGAGGTCCGCGACTTGCTGCCAGCGCTCGGGCTCGAGCAGCACGGCCCCGAGGACGTACTCTTCGGCGGCGCGGTTGGGGGCCGTCATGGGTCGATCCCCAGGCGCCTCTCGAGCGCCGCTCTAATCTGCGCGTAGGTGGCCGTCGGCGGGAGGTCGAGGATGTAGAGCAGCCAGCGTTTAAACTGGTTGCGAGTGCGGATGGGATGCGCGCGAGGCATGCGTGTACTCCAGTGCGCGCTCGATGTGGAATGCGTCAGGCCGGAGACACGCAGAGTTGCCGATCCCTGCGCGGCTGGTCCGGGGATCAGTCCGGGGCCGCGACAGGTAGACGCGAGATTAGCGTACGCTCAAGGCTCTGCGGAGGCAATCCCCCTCGGCCCTCTCGTGCCCAACTCCAGCTCGAGCAGCCGCAAGCTCGGCTCCGGGATCTGCGTCGAGCCGCGCCGCCAAGAGCCAATCTGCTGGCGCGTGCGGTTGACGATGGTGGCGATCTGGCCGTTCGTGAGCCCGAACTCCGCGGCGAGCAGGTTCAGCCGCTCGCGGCGCGCGGTGGGGCTGTAGCGGAGGGGGTCGTAGGCTCGCGGTGCGGTGGTCATGGTGCGCCCCTCAGCCGTGCCGATAATTCCGCCACTTCGTCTGGATTCTCTGCGCGCCACTGTTCCCAAGTGGCATCGGTCAGTTTGTGGCGTATCCATTCCGGCTGATCCGGTGTGGGCTCAAATGGCGGCTCGCCATGCGCGCACCGATCACAAATATCGGCCCAGTCTCCATCTTCGTCGGTGGCATTGACAGGCCGAGGATGTTTGTGTTCTGAGCAGAAAAAGAGACCGCACCCATGCGGCTCGCCATAGTTCGGCTCCGGGCCGCCGCAAAGGTAGGAGAGCCCGCGGTTGATCTCCGCGTTGCATCCGGGGTAATCGCAGAGTGATGGCACCCCGTAACCGATATCACGCTTCCAATTTGTGTCATATCCAACAGCCCAGCCCATAAAATACCTCGCTTGGATCGGATCGCCTCGGTCACCGGTCGTGCCCCTCAATAATCGCCCTCGCCTCCTCGACCGACCGCGCCACGCCCGCCAACCCCCCGCTGCGGCGCACGAGGTCTAGGAAAGCCTTTTGCTCGTCGGTGACTCGGCCGCGGGAGGCCTTCACCTCGATGGCGACGAAGCGACCCCCTTCGGTCCAGCCGATGAGGTCGGACACGCCGGGCGCGGCGAGCCTGATCGCATACGGCCGCGCGAGCACGAGGCGCTGCGGAGTGCGCTCGATGACGGTGCCCTGCCACGCCACCCCGGCATTGATGCGCAGCAGGCGCGTCGGGCCGTGAGAGAGCTCCAGGAGGATTGAGGTCTGGGTGTCGCGTTCGCTCACGCCTGGCGCCTCTGTTTCGCCAGCCTGGCGGCCAGCACATGGGTTGCCCAGCTCGGTGAATATCCCTTCCGCCTCGCAATCTCCATCAGCGCCTCCAAGCTCTGCGCCTGTCCCTGCTCGCGGCGTTCCGCGCGCCGAGCCAGCATCTCCGGCGTGACCTCCGCGAGCTCGCCCTCGCGCTGCTCGATCTCGCGCGGCTTGGCCGGGAACTCGTAGCCGCATTCCGAGCACGCGCGGGCCTGCGAGGGTAGCGCGCAGAAGCACTGAGCGCACACGCGGACACCGGCGGCATTCTTGCGCTTCTCCCCTCGCTCGTCGCCCGCAAGGGACCACTCGCGCGGCTCGTCCGGCAGCCCGTGGCGATAGCAATTTCCAACATGGTCAAGCAGGATCGCGTGGCTCTTGCCTTCGCACGGCCGCAGGATGCGCCCAATCTGCTGTAGGTACAGCCCGAGCGATTGCGTCGGGCGCAGGAAGATGCCGACGTGCGCGCCGGGCATATCGAAGCCCTCCTCCAGGAGCGCCACGGACGTGACGACCTTAATCCTCCCTGCTCGGAAGTCCTCGACCACTCCGCGGCGCACCGTCCGCTCCATCGTGCCGTCGATGGAAAACGCCGAGTAGCCAGCTTCGCGGAACTGGTCGGCTACTGACTTTGCATGCTGGATCGACACGCAGAATACCAGCGCCGGCAGGCCGTCCGCGTGCTGGCGGTAGTGCCCGAGCGCCGAGCCTGTGATGGCCGGCTTGTCCACCAGCGCCTCGGCTTCTGCGGTGACGAACTCCCCGGCGCGACGGTGCAGCCCGGAGGCGTCCACGGTTGGGGGCGAGAACAGCCTATACGGTGCCAAATAACCGCCCTCGATCAGCTCGCGCATACTCGGCCCGACGATGAGGTGATCGAAAATCGTGCCGAGTCCTTCGCCCGAAAGCCGGATCGGCGTCGCCGTCACGCCGAGGAGCTTCGTCCTAGGCCACTCGCGGATGATGCGTTCGAACGTCTCGGCGCGGGCGTGGTGCGCCTCGTCGATGACGATGAGGTCCGGCTGCGGCGTGCGGTCGAGCCGGCGCACCAGCGTCTGCACGCTCGCGATCTGCACGGGCGCGTCGAGCGTCGGGTAGCCTGCGGCGATGAAGCCGTGCGGCGTGCCGGTGAGGTCGAGCGCGGCGGATATCTGGTCGATCAGCTCTTGCCGGTGCGAGAGGATGTAGACGCGGTTGCCCTTGTCGGCCGCCCCGTGGGCGATGAAAGAGAACGTGAGCGACTTACCCCCTCCCGTGGGGAGTACATACAACGGAGCCCGCTTGCGCAGCGGCCCGAATGCCTCGCGAATGGCCGCGATGCCGGCGGACTGGTAGGGGCGGAGTTGGATCACGCGAACAGCCGCCCCTGCGCATACGCCGCAGCGATGCGCTCGCAGGCGATGTCGAAATATTTTAGCTCGATCTCAATGCCGATGAACTTGCGCCCGAGGTTGGCGCAGGCGACGCCGGTGGTGCCGGAGCCCATGAAGGGGTCGAGGATCAAACTAGCAGCCGGAATAAAACCAAGGGTCCACTCCATTACGCGAACAGGTTTCTGCGTTGGGTGCGTGCGTTTACCGTCAGGGTTACGGTCCTCAGTAATTTCTTTCGAGGGTCTATCCAAATTCGTCCAAGCAAGTTCAAAGTCGGCCATGGTCGCCATGCGCGATGACTTGCGCCAACTAAACCAACATCGACTCGGCGGAACGATGTAGTAATTACCGCCCCAGACGATTGCGCTTCCGCCTTTCGCAATCGCCAAATCTATAAGATCCTGCGAAACGGGCCGATCCCACTCGCGCGCGTCTTGATACATCGGGTCTGCGCCCCACGTTCCGCCTGACCACCGGTCTCCGAGTCCATACGGCGGATCAGTCACCACCGCATCAACCTTCGGCAGCGTCGGCAATATCTCCCGGCAATCCCCGAGATACAGCGTTGCGTCCCCGATATGCTCGACTCTAGTCACGCGCACCTTACCAACAGCAGCGCCACGACGACCCAAAAAGCGATGATTCCGACCCACGCCCAGCCGGTCGCGGTGATATGCCGATGGTGCGGGAGGGTCATGAACGCCTCCGATACCGGTACGTGACCGACTTGTCCACCTCGCGAGTGAGCCCGAGGTAGTCGAGCACGCGAGGTCCAGGGGTACGCTTGCCGAGCATGATGTCGGAGAGGTACGCCGCAGAGCACGGTATTTCCCGCGCCACCGAGCGCAGGGAGCGGCCGGCCATGCGGGCCTTGAGCATTTTGAGTGGGTCAGCCATGCCCCGGACGCTAGCACAAAAGAAATCCGCTGACAATGCTTGACATGTAAGCTGACAGTGATAAAGTGCACACATGGTCGGCATGGGGCCGACGGGAGAGGACCGATGCGAGACACTGACGAATCCGCCCTCGACGCGCTGCTCGCGGTCGTGTGCTTCGTAGTGGCGCTGGCGGCGATTATTGGAATGGGGGTGATGCTGTGAAAATGCGCGTGCGAGACACTGGGGAAGTGGTGGAGCTGCCGGAGCCGGGGGACAAGTTGAACTGCCCGAGTAAATGCATCTTGGAGTGCACACTGGACGCGGGTCATGAAGGGATGCATGTGGGGCACGGGCTCTCCTTGCCGCGCGCCTTTTGGCACGACGGTGACACATACCCCACCGTCGTCGATCCCCCGGAGCCCACCCCATGACCGCCCGCACCTTCACCGTCCGCGTCGGCTCGCTGGAGCTCACCGCTCGCGCCACCGTCACCGGCAAGTTCCGCCCCGCCGTCACGCAGGCCGATCCCGACCGTTGCTACCCAGAGGAATGGCCCGAGATCGACGTGCGCGAGTTGTGGACGCTGCCACCCGCGTTCAGCGACGTGCGCCGCGTGGACATGCTCGGGCTGCTCGACGACGAGGATATCCTTGAGGCCGTCCAGGCGTAGATCCTCGGCCAGCTCGCCGAAGCCGAGCGCGAGGGCGATCCAGACGCGTACGACAAGTGGCGCGATAGCCAGATGGAGAAGCAATCATGAGCGAGATGTTCGACTTCGGCGCAGGCCCCGTCCCCGCGCATCGCCATGCGAAGGGCCGCGGTTGGGTCGCCGACACCGCGCACGTCGATGAAACTGTGTATGTTGGGCCTGACGCGCAGGTCTACGGCAACGCGCAGGTCTACGGCAACGCGCAGGTCAGCGGCAACGCGCAGGTCTACGGCAACGCGCAGGTCAGCGGCAACGCGCGGGTCTACGGCGACGCGCAGGTCTACGGCAACGCGCGGGTCTCGGGCAACGCGCGGGTCTACGGCAACGCGCGGGTCTACGGCGACGCGTGGGTCTACGGCAACGCGTGGGTCGGCGGCGACGCAAAGCTCTCCAAAACGACCGACTATCTAGTCATTGGCCCCATCGGCTCGCGCGAGGCGTTCATGACCTGGACTCGCTCAGACGGCTGCATCGCAACCGGATGTTTTCTCGGCACGATCAAGAAATTTCTCTCCGCCGTCAACACGACCCACGGCGATAACGCGCACGCCAAAGCGTACCGCGCGGCGGTGCGGCTGATTCACGCGATGGAGAAGGCCCATGGCTGAACTGGGCCCCATCACCACCCGCTGCGATATCCCGAACCGTGCCGACGCCGAGGCGCGTGCGCTGACGGTGCGCATGGCCCTCACCGAGACGCTGCTGCGCTGGCGGCGCGACCTGACGGGCGCCGAGCTTGCCCTCACCGATGCCGTTGAGGCCGACGCCGACGAGTTCATCGAGCCGCTCACCGACTTGGTCGAGCAGTTGCGCCAGGGCATTCGCCACCTGACCGAGGAGTTGAGTTTGTGAAAAAGACGCGCCTCTACGGCACCTTCCGCGACTCCCATCCCGTCGTGACCGTGAACCCGCGCCCGGCCTTCGACCTTCGCGACCCGCGCCAAGCGCACCGCTACAAGCGGCGGCGGGAGTGCGCGGTGAGACTTCCGAGCAAGCCGCTCAGCGAGCGGCATTCCTAACCACTGGAGAGTACGATGAGCACACCCAACGCCACCCCGCGAACCGCCGTAGCAACGCGCGTTGCAGCGGACGGCAATGCAGTCACGTTCGAGTCGATGGAGCGCATGGCATCCGCCGTTGCGAAGTCCGGGCTGTTCGGCGTCAAGACGCCCGACCAGGCCCTCGCGCTCATGCTGGTCGCGCAGGCCGAAGGCCGCCACCCCGCGACCGCCGCGCAGGAGTACCACATCATCCAGAACCGCCCCGCGCTCAAGGCGGACACGCTGCTCGCGCGCTATCAGCAGGCCGGCGGCACCGTCAAGTTCGAGGAGCTTTCTGAGAAGCGTTGCGCGGCAACGTTCTCGCACCCTGCGAGCGGCGCGTTTACGATCGACTGGACAATCGAGATGGCGCAGCGCGCCGGGCTCGCCAGCAGAGACACCTGGAAGTCCTACCCCCGCGCCATGCTGCGCGCGCGCGTCATCAGCGAAGGTGTGCGCACCAGCTTCCCCGGCGTCGCCATCGGCGTCTACACGCCCGAGGAATTGCAGGACGGCGCGCCCGAGGTCGATATCACGCCCGTCTCGCAGGCCGACGCGGTCCGCACGGTCGTCGAGAACGTCAGCGCGACCGCGCTCACCGACGCCGAGCGCCAGGAGCACTTCGACGCCATCGACAAGAGCGCCGATCAGGCCGCGCTTGCCATCGCGTTCGCTGCCGCCTGGAAGCACGCGAAGGAGGCGCACGACACCAGCGCGCAAGCGGCGTTCAAGGCCGTCTACGACGCGCGCAAGGCCGACCTGACGAAGGAGGGGCAGGTATGAACGTCCGCGAGCTCAAAATCGTCAAGACCGCAGACAATCATTACACCGTATTCTGCGGCGAGGATTACTCAGACGATATGACATGGGGCGAGATGATCGACCAAGTCATCTCCCTGACGCATCCAGAAATCTCGCGAGAACGCTTCACGATGGCAACGCCGGAGTTCTATCAGGCGCGGCGAGAGCGATGGAATGCCATGCGTGCCGAGGTGCAACCATGAGCGCTCTCCCCGCCCTTTACGAAATCGCGCAGCAGTTCCACGAGCTCTCCCTGCTCGCAGATGCCGACGATCTGCCGCCCGAGGTGATCCGCGACACGCTCGAAGGACTGCAAGGCACGTTCGAGGCGAAGGCCACGAACGTGGCGAAGTTCGTCCTCGGCCTCGAAGCCGAGGCGAAGATGATCGAGGACGCAGCGCGGCAGCTCGAGGCGCGCGCGGCGCGGCGCAAGCGGCGCGCGGAGTCGATCCGCAACTACATGCTGTTCCAGCTCCAGGCTGCCGGCATCACGCGAGTGGAGTGCCCCGAGTTCACCATCGCGGTGCGCAAGAACCCCGAGGCGGTCGAGATCGACGACCCCGAGCAGGTTCCAGCGGAGTACATGGTGACGCCCGAGCCGCCCCCGCCGCGACCTGACAAGAAGGCGATCAAGGACGCGCTGAAGGCGGGCACTCCCGTACGCGGCTGCTGGCTGCGCTCGGGCGAGCGGCTTGAGATCAAGGTCTGAGGTATTGGTCTGACCCTCCCCGCCAGCGTCCAGCTTGTCCCGGTGCATGGGGTTAGTTGAGCCGGGCGAGACGCTGGCGGGGATTTTAGGAGAGCAGTGATGAAAGCTAGAGTTGCGATGTTTCAGCACGGTACGGATCGGACATGGCGGACAGTATTTGAGCGTCCATTCGGCGCTTTGGACGGAGACGCCTGGACCGTTGAGCCCTACGTGCGCATCAGCGAATGGGTTGATGTCGAGTTCCCCGCGCTCGCGTCCGAGGTCATCGTGCCGGCGCAGATCGCCGCCCTCGACCGCCAGGTCGAGGAAGTGAAAGCCGAGTTCACCGCGAAACTGCGCGAGATCGCCGAGGCGCGGGCGAGTCTGCTGGCGCTGACGCAGGAGGTGCCCCATGGGTGAAATCGCAGACATGATGCTCGACGGCACGATGTGCGCCAGTTGCGGAGTCTTTCTGCATGGTGGCGCAGACGGGCCAGGGTATACGGGTTATTGCCGATCCTGTCAGCGCGACATGGAGCCGCCACGGGCACCAAAGGTCAAATGCCCGACCTGCGGCAAGCGCGTCAAGTCCGTTGGATTGACCGACCATCAGCGGGATGCGCACGGCGCGCTGACGCAGGAGGTGCCGAAGTGACCAAAATATACGCAGTCAGCCGAGGATGCTACAGCGACTACCGAGTCGTGGCGCTGTTCAGCACCGAGAGCGACGCCAAGCTGTTCATGGAGCGGCATCCAGACCGATTCAACGAGTGGAACGACGTTGAGGTCTATGAACTCGACTCCAACGTCGAGAAACTGCGCGAGGGATTCTCGCACTTCTTTGTGCAAATGAGACGTGACGGGAGCACGATAGCATGCCGGATCGACACGTCCATCAGTGATAGGGCGCCCACTGCATTCAGCGGCGATCCGTCACGACCGCAGACCCAGTGGTTCAACTGGTACGGCTGGGCTCGCGACACCGCGCACGCCGTCAAGATCGCGAACGAGCACCGACTGATGCTCATCGCGCAGGAGGTGCCGAAGTGAGCGTGGAACGGGCCATCGAGGCATTCCCGCTTCAGTGGCCGCCTGGACGCCCGCGCACGCAAGGGCCTGAGCGATCCAACTTTGAGGTGACGCTTGGGCGCGCGATTCGAGACGTGCAGGACGAAGTGCGTAAGCTGGGCGGCTCGCGGCTCGTGATCTCATCCAATCTTCCGCTTCGACGCGACGGGATGCCCTATGCGAACGCTAGTCAGCCGGGCGATCGTGGCGTCGCCGTGTACTTCACGCACAAGAGGCGCTCGATGTGTTTCGCCTGCGACCGCTGGGACAAGATCGAGGATAACATGCGGGCGATATCGCACACGATTGCAGCCCTGCGCGGCATAGAGCGATGGGGGACGGGCCAGATGGTTGAGCAGGCATTTACGGGGTTCGCGGCGTTGCCAGCGCCTGAACAACCGTGGCAGGTGCTGGGGCTCGATAGCAGCCGGCCCACATCTGAGCAGGTCGAGGATGCCTACCGACGGCTCGCCATGCGGCACCATCCCGACCGTGGTGGCGATCCGAAAGAAATGGCGCGAATCAACGCAGCGCGGGATGAGCTTCTCAAAGGGGACGCACCGTGAGCGCGGAGAAGGTGGAGGGCGGAGCATGACCCCCGAACTCGTCGAGCGCGGCGACCGGCTGATCGTCTCCGCGCCGTTCAACCCAGAGTGGCGCGACTGGGCGTAGGGCAATCGCGGTTATTGGGACGCCGGCTCCAAGGCTTGGGCATTTCACCCCGACCAGCGCGAAGCCGTCGAGGCGGCGCTGGCGGAGATTTTTGGGGAGGGTGAGTAACGTGTTGCGTTTAAGCCGGAACTACATTGGAGGTTTATATGGGTTGTGACATACACATACACGCCGAGCGCCGCGAGGATGATCACTGGGCTTACATTCCAATGGAGGGTGAGCCGCTTGGTAGCCGTTCCTATGGCGTGTTCGGTTTCTTGGCCAACGTTCGGAACTACTCCGCCATTCGCCCTATCGCTATGCCGCGCGGCTTTCCGGAGGACGCGAGTGAGTGCGTGCGCGCCGCTTACGCGAGTTGGGAAGGAGATTCGCACACGCCGTCTTGGCTGACTGTGCAGGAGCTGACCGACTACGACTATGACATGCAGATCGAGGACAGGCGCTATACGCGGCAGGAGGAGCCTGGTTTCTTCAATGGAGGCGCTACCTGCGAAGCTGGCCAAGGCAAAACGCTTCCCCTCAGAGAATTTCTGGGCGCTAATTTCTTCAAGGAACTGGAACGCCTGAGAGCGTCCGGCGCAGAACGCATCGTGTTTTGGTTCGACAATTAGACATAGCGTGTTGCCGGGTAGCTCCCGGATGATCTGGAGTAGGACGCATCCGGCCCAGAGAGAATGCCAAGAGCGGGTGCACAGATCTTTGGAGGTGAGCGAATGAGCCCCAACACCCCCGAGCGGTTCCGCGAGGTTGAGCCGCTGCGACTCGGTGGCCGAACGTTAGCTGAAATTCGGTCGTGCTACGACGTGCGTGACACGCTGGACGTTCGCCCTCGTTATCACTCTATCGCCGAAGCCCGCGCCCTTCGCGACTGGCTGAACAAGGCGCTGCCGAAGGAGAAGCCGTGACCGACCCCACCGCTCCGCGCGAACTTACCTACGACGAGCGCGCCACCTGGGGCGAGTGCCCGGTGTGCCATGCAAAGCCGGGCGAATGGTGCTCGAATAATCACGCAGGTATAGCCGAGAAAGACCCTATGGGAGCGCACCTCTTACGACTACAGCGCGCGCCGAAGCGCGTGAGGATGGTGGTTTGTGAATGACAACCGCATCACAGCCGACGGCGTTACGCGCATATTGGAATACGACGGCATCGCTGGGCAAGCCACCTTCTTCTTAGGCGATGACACCGTAACTGCGCCGCTCCCGTTCAGCGCTGCACACAAAATTGCCGAGGGTCTAAGACAGGCGCACCGCGAAGGCTACAAGGCTGGCGTTTCTACAGCGTTGCAGGTGCTCAAGAATTTCGAGAGGAGTTGCTGAAATGCCCGACCATCACCGCCTCACCCGCTACATTGTGTATGTGAACGGGACCGCCTTCATGGGAATGCTGAGGCAGAACAGTACGCATCCGGAGCTGTTTGGTCCCGACTTCGACTGCACTCACGGCCCCTACGTGCTCGCTGCCGAGGCCGATGCAGAGATCGACCGCCTCCGCGCCGAGGTCGAGCGGCTGCGCAGCGCGCCCCACTGCCCGACCTGCGGGGGCGAGCGAGGCCCCACGTAGCCTACTGCTTGCCCATATCCGCCTCCGCCACCGGCAGATCCGCCGCGTCGGCCTTGACGGCTGCCTCGGCGCGGAGCGTATCGCCGAGGATCGCGTGCAGGCAGTGACCCCGCCAGTGAGGGTATGCGCCCGCGATGTGCATGAGCCAGTCGATGGGCGGCGCGAAGGCGAGCCCCCACCATTTGCGGGCGAGCTCCGCGCGGCCTACTCGCCCTGAGATCGTCTCGTCGGGCTTCCCGAGCAGGATGGCCGAGGCCAGCATGTCGAGCGCGATCAGGACGCGCTTGATGTAGGCGGCGATGGCTATCATTGCGGATTCCTCGCCTGGTACTCACGCAGCACGGCGCTCACTTGATCCGCCCGCCCCGCAAGAA
>JAEHJW020007616.1_pt1 | contig 36465 bp, 45 predicted proteins | sample 9271431 | NCBI WGS metagenome assembly JAEHJW02 | reverse complement strand
GGCTGGTCCATCTCCTCCGGCGGGTACATCTCCTCCAGCGGCTCCATCTCCTCCAGCGGCTCCATCTCCTCCGGCGGGGACATCTCCTCCGGCAGCTCCATCTCCTCCGGCGGGGACATCTCCTCCGGCGGGTACATCTCCTCCAGCGGCTCCATCTCCTCCGGCTGGTCCATCTCCTCCGGCGGGTACATCTTCTCCGGCGGGTCCATCTCCTCCCGAGGGGACATCTCCTCCGGCTGGTCCATCTCCTCCGGCGGGGATATCTCCTCCGGCGGGGACATCTCCTCCGGCGGGTACATCTCCTCCAGAGGGGACATCGATGCGGGCGGGTTCATTTTTTCTTTCGTTTTTTCGGTGTCCACCCAAAAAATCAAAACGGCCCGGCTTCCATTTTGGCGGAATTTTTGGGCGGAAATGAAACCGCTTGAAAAGTGGAAGGAATCCATTCTTGATTCGTCAAACTGCTGGAATGACCTCCGCGAACTCATTCGTCCCGATGCCGTAGAGGTCTGTGCGTGGGACGGCTGGCATTGGATACTCAAGGCGCAGCTTGAAATGTTTTTCGGGCTGAAAACCGAGCATGTAATCCAACGGCAGGAGATCAAAGAGTAATGAAAATCGCCTCCTCCGCCTCGTCCGTATGGGCACCCGCCGCGCTCGCCGCCCGCCTTTATGGTGTGGGTGAACGGCGGCTCGTGCCCTGATTCAGGCGGGTGACGTGGAGGGCTATCAGAGCCGCGAGGACAAGCGGCGAACGTGGTTTGTGGATTGCCGATAATCCCGGTAGCCAAACATCGGCGCATCGCCCGGTAACTCGGTAAACGAACGCGCCGAGATTGCGAGCGAGCCGGGATTTTAACTAAAGGAAAAATCTATGAGCTTCACCCATACCGTTCTTGATCCCTTGCCGCACTCCCGCGTGATCCGCGCCGGGGACATGCAGACCGCCTCAACCTGCTACGGGTGCGTCCAGAAAACGCCAGTTTGCCACAGAACATGCCTCAAGGCCGGATTTGACGAGCCCTTGGAGCCCGAGCCGTCCATCATTCCAACCATCCCTGAAAAGGGAAGTCTCGTCACGTCGAATGACATCGCAAAGCGCCTTGGGATCAACTACGCGACTGTGCGCAGCAGGCTTGCCGATGAGGGGATCGTGCCAGTTGCGAAGACGCGGGCCATCGGCAACCGAGTCCTCGTTGCGCTCTATGATTTCGAGGGGCAAGGACTTGACCGTCTCGCCAATGGCCTACAACGGCTCGCCGGGACACTATCGGTCCCCGAGGCCGCGAAGGAAAAAGGCATTACCGCCGCCGGGGTCTTGAACTGGATCAAGGCGGGACACCTCCGCGCTAAAAGGCACGGCCCGCACGGATACCGGATCAAGCCCGAAGACTTGGATGGAATCGACGTTATCCCGAAGGACTGGGCGAAGGGGAAAAAGAAGGCGGAAATCTTGAAGGGGGCGAGGGGAAAATGAAGCGCTGCGAGAATTGCGGAGAGTGGTGCGAGGAATCCTTCTGGCATTATTGTGCAGTAACTGGCCTTATGGCAGCCCGTGAAGAGGGTAAAACCTGCCGCGCCTTCTGGTCCCGCAAGGCCGGGCGGCCGGTGACGGTGGTGGAGCACATCCCGGCACCCCTTGAAAGCCCCAACGGTGCCTGTGACCCGGCTTGCCCCTACTGGGTTGAATCGGACTGGGCGGGAATTTTCTGCTTCAAGGGTTGGATGGAAAACAACATGCCCGGCCCGCAGTGCCCGCGCGGAAAGGGGGGAGTGATGGAAAAGCTCACATCAGTAGCCAAGTTCACGTCCGTCCAGACCTGGAAAGAGGCCACCGCTGACCAGAGCGGGACGGCGGTGGTTGTCGGCTTGGGGTCGGTCCCCACCGAGGCCCTCGTCGCGGAACTGGCGGGGAGGGGGTTAGGGGCAACGGAAGTTCCGCAGGGTGAATTTGTGCCAATAATAGGAATTGTTATTTGCCCCCAAAAGTGCGCCTTCAGAATCTCGGCATCGGAAACCAAGACATTCCATCCAGAATGCCGCATAAAATGCAGTACCCGTGTTGAAGGTGCTGATGGGATGAGGTGGACGAGCCCCGACCCCGCACGCTGCCCGGCCATGCTCAAGAAGGCGAAGGATGGGGAAAATGCTTGATTCCAACACCATCGCCGCCCTGAACGCCGCCTCTAAGATGGCCTATGATATCGCCAAATCCAAAGGCTTTTATCCCGCCACTTCCGGGGAAATGATAAAGAAGCTCATCGAAGAGGTGGATGAGGTCGCCGTTGAAATCAGGAATTTCCTGAATGGCGAAGATCACGCCCTCGGAGAAGAGGCGGCCGACGTGGTGATCACGATGTTTGCGGCCGCGTATTTTCTACTTGGTGAAGGCGTAGGCCAAGACATTTCCGACAAACTCAAGAAAAATGCCGGAAGACCCTGGCGGCATGGGAAGGGATGAGGCAATGAAATCCTCCTACTGCGGCGACTGCGTATACAAGGTTTTCGTCGGCAAACCCTTTGAGGGCGGTCACTGGCGATGCCTGGAACGCGACGTCAGGTTGATGGTCGATTACCAGGCGGTCAGGGTTGCGAAATGCCCCGAGTGCACGAGGGGCATTAGAGAGGAAAAGTCATGAAGCTCAAGTCCTGTCCTTTTTGCGGTGCTCCGGTGGAACGCGGCCCGCGAGACGATTACGAAACCGTCGATGGTGATCCGACATACTGGATCGGCTGCGTCGTCTGCAATTTCTAGCGGATGGAGGCCGATACGGCAAAGAATCGGAAAAAGCTTATCGAGTGGTGGAATAGGAGGAAGCCATGAAGATAGCCGGAACCGTCCAAGTCGAGGTGCCGGAGCCTTATGGATTATGTTGCCCTTCGGGTTGCCCGCTCAAAGAGGGGAAATGCCCTCATGCTATGGTCATTGAGGGGCCGACTACCATCGACAGGACAAACCTCGCGCCCTTTGAAGGCTGGTTTTTCGAGGTCATCCCCGGCCCTCCCTGCCCCGCCTTCGACAGCGTGCCGAATCCGTGGCCGGACGAGTTCCCGGACCGGCCGTGGGACGATGAGGCAGAGGACGAGTTGATCGAGGTGCGGATGAAACGTCTCATATCCGCCGGAAAGTGAGACATAGCGCGGCTTGCGGTGAACCGATGAGACAAACGGCCTGGGAGGGCGGGGAGGAGTTATGGCAAGCATAAAAAGACTCAAGCCTGGACAGGTCGTGTACTCCATCGAGTCTCACAAGATGGGCAACACTACTATCACGACAAGGTCGCTTTACCAGGTTGAAATAATCGAAGTAAACGAAGAACTTGGATATGTCGTTGCCTCATGGAACGGCAATGAGCCAAAAAGATATTTTGAGCATTCCATAGCAAAGTGGCGAGTCAAGAAACCGACGTCCAAGCGTTTTATATTCGGGAGCCCAAGCTATTAAGGCCCCGCCCGTTTCCGGGTAGGATCTCAAACAAAAGGCCCCCTTCCTCGCGGTTGGGGGCCTTCGTTTTTGCCGGGCCGTCGTGACGGCTCCGGGGGTCCGGGACAAGCCCGGAGGATGACAGAAAGGAGGCACCCCCGGCCGAGGATGCCCCCTTACAGCAACTTGCCCTCACCTATGGGCTAAGTACGTGCGGGGCCTTATGCCCCTATTTCGTGCCTCCACGCGGCTGAAATGTCTTGAAGTCCCCCGTTGCCTTCACGTTCAGTACGCACCACTAAGGGGGCACCGGTCCCCATAAAAGCGCGGAGGGACGATTTAATCATTGCTCTAATCGCCCTGCCTTTGTCAAGAAATAAAAAGGGCCGCGAACCCATACCGCTTTTCAATGCCCCTGGCCGCCGAGATCGGCCACGAATGGAAGTGTCATTTCTCGCTCAATGACTCGTTCGTGATGAGCCGTAGCGCCATGTTTATGAGCACCAGCCCCGTCGATGCAATATCCGGGGGAATCTCGACGCCGCAGGCCTTGAGGAACGGCAACAGCGCCCCCAAGAAGAGGTTGATACCGATAGTCCGCGATTTGAGCGCCTGTCGCGCCGTGGGCCATGTCATGACGCTCCTCCCAGGTTCGGCGGAAGCGGGGCCGGGTCCACCGGCGTCGGGTCTGGTAGCGCTAAAAAAGCGTTCAATTCCTGGGCGAGGAGGGACGCAAGCTCTTTGTCGCTGGCTCCCTGGGCCTTGGCGTAGGAGAGCCCCGCCTGCAAGAGCCCGGAGACGATGAGCCCGGCCGGGGCTCCGGGGATCGCGGCGGAAAGTACCGGGATGATCGCGGTTGCTACCGCTTCAAGCGTCTTCTGGGTGTTCTCGTCCATGTCATTTGCCTCCCGTCAAGGCGTTGTATTTCGTCTGCAAGGCGATGATGTTGTCAACGAGGTCCTGGGGAACCAGCTTCCCGGCCTGAACGGTGTCAGCATAGGTCTTGATGAGGGGCTTGAGCTGCATCAAAATGTCCCGTTCCTGGTTCAGAAGAGCCACCCGCTTATTGTGATCCTGCCATGCGGCCATCGTGGGGAAACTGGTTTCCGCCTTGATCGCGGAGACGGCGGCCTCATGCGCCGCATAGGTGTTGTTGTACCAGTCTACGAAGCCGAGGGCGGCCCGCTGGTTGGTGGAAGTCGTCGCGCACCCGGCCAACAGCGCCAGGGCGACCAGGGCCAAGATGGAGAGGCGAAAGCGTTTCAGTCTCATGACGCTGTTCCTTCCGTTGAAGTAAAAACGAACCCGAGAAGCGGATGCGGCCAAAGGTCAGCCCACCAGGGAATGACCGGAACCGGGGAAATTGGTGTTTGCGGGCGAGGTTGTCGAGGGACTTTCCGGCCGAGCCGTTTATGCCTTTTCATTGTTCGTTCCTTTCATTGCAAGGGCTCCTATGCCCGGCGAAGCGTAGTCCACCAGGACGGGACTTTTTTGTTTGGGAATGGTTTCCTATAGGCCCTTTGGCCACTCGCCCGTCTCCATCATCATGGAAAGCTGGACGGCACGGCTTTTGACTTGCGAGGCCCACACGGATTTCATCATTTCCTGGGCGGCGAGGTCAAAGTTTTTGGTCTCGATTGCCGCGAGCATCTTCTTGAACTTGCGAAGTCCGGCGCAGCCAAGATTGAATGCCATGTCTATAAGCACCGCCTCGCGCACTTCGTCAAGCCCCTCGATGCAAAGCGCCGCGACACAGCGCCGGGCCTCTTTAAGGTCCTCCCGGAAGTAGGCGTCGAGGACTTCCTGTTTCACCGGCATCCCGGGGCGCAACCACGCCGATATTTCCCGGCTGAGTTTATGTCCCCACCCAACGGTCAGATAGCCTAAGCTGTCCTTGTAGGCCTTGGGCCGAAAACCCTCATGCCCTTTTATGAGGGCCTCAAGTTTAGCGTCGTTCATTTCGGCGTTCCTTTGCCTTCTGCTCGCGTAAGCGTTCTTCGATACGCTTCAAGGTTGCGAGGATTTCACGCAACACCTCGATAAGCGTTTTGGGCGAGGTATCCATGTGCCCTCCCATTCTATGGCTTTTGCGCCAGATGGATGTCCATCTTGGTTTCAAGTTGTGTGATCCTCGTCCCGAGCCCCGCTTGAGCCGCCAGAACCGAACCGATCTTGTCGTCAAGGCGGTAGAATGCGGCGGCGGCAAGGGTCAGAAAGCACAAGAGTATGGTTAAGCCTATCGCCCCTTTGAGTCGGGCGTTGATCGCCTGCCAGAACTTAGGCCATTCCTCGTGGCGGCCGTCTTCCAGTTCCTTTAATCTTGATTCCAAGGCTATCCTCCGCGCAATTTCCGCCTTATGCTCATCACAGTATGCCACAGCCCCCTCGCAGTCTCCCGGCCGGGCCGCCGGGGTTGGATTAATACAGCGAAAAAACCTGCGCGCCTACCTCGTACCAGGGATACCATTCGCTCCATCCGATGTCCCACGCCGGCGAAAGCACGGTAGGCCGCTCGTTCGTCGTCCGTCCGTCGTCAGTGTAGGGAATGATAGCGCCGCAAGCCTGGCTTGTTCCCTGGTCGATCAGAGCCGTTGCCGTGGATTTCAGGCGGTAATCCCCCAGGCGCGTCTCGTAGAGCCCCGGAGAAGGCACAGGCGCTACAAACTCGGAAGTATTCCCATCCCATGTGGTAGTCTTCGTCCAGGTCCCGCCCCACGGCGTCGTTGCCGCGTAAGCCGCGCTGTTTATGGCCGTACAGGTCCCAGCCTGACATGAATAGGCCACGGGGGTCTCACCTACGGTGCAGTTCAGGGCGTAGTTGTAGCCGTTGTGTAGGCGAATACCAAGCCCGGAGGTTGAAATCCCGATGTTCTCCACAAGGTCATTTACGGCATAAACAAGCGAAGATGAGGATACGTAAATCCCAACATCCCCTAATTCCCCCTGCCAAACGTTCGCCACGTGGCACCCGGCCACGCGGTTGTATCCGGCGGTGTAAACATGAATACCGCAAGCTGCGGCACCCCCGGCTACCGGGGCATAGCCGCAGTTGATGGTCAAATTGTAAAAGCCCGAATACTGCTCCCGATCGATGGTGAAGGCGCTCACGAGTCCCGCCACTCCAGCCCCACTCCACGTGGTGGGCCGGAACTCCACCGTACCCGGCACAAGCGCCCGGATCACCCGGAAATATTGGCTCGTGGTGTAGGTGGCCGCGTCCATCACCACAATGTCGTCATAGGTGCCGGGCGAGCAGGTCAGCACCTGCCCGGTGGCCATAGCTCCGTTGTCTGTGGCATCTTCCCATGCGGCAAGCGTGCTGTAATCAGCCGGGTAGAAGCTTTCGGAGTAGGTAAGCGGTAGCGCCCTGCTGGTGATGTCCGTGGCCGTGCAGGTGAAACTATCCGCGCCGATGCCCCACGTCGTCCAGGTATCCTTTACCCAGTCATCCGTGAAGGCAAAGGCCGCGTCAGCCGAAAGGTCAGTACCGCCGGTGGCAAGCTGCGACGTGCCAGGGATATGCGCGTCACCGTTGTCGGGGTCAACAAAGTCGGCATCGGTGAGCCCGGTCCCGTCGTTGCATGTGGTTTGAGTGCCGCCATAGAAGGCCCCCACCGCACACTGGTATCCTACCAAATTCTTATAGTAGGCGGTTCCGGAGCAAAAGAAACCGTACTGCGAGCAGTTCAAAGCCGTGTCGTTGTAGGCGTAGACCACGGGCGAGCCGGAAACGATATAGCGCCACACCCCATAAACGCAGTCATGAATGACGGTATCCACGAGGTAGAGGTCTCCGGGCCCGTCCACCCAAATCCCCATCGAGTCGCCAGCGACACCCTTGACGCCCCACACGTAGCATCCGACAATCCGGCATGGCCCCGCTCCGGTTTGGATCCCCTTGGGCTCGCCCACCGTCGAGGGATTGGTGACGCCGATGTCATAGATGGAAGCATATGCCTCGCCCAGGTACACGGCATTGTACTGGCTCTCGCCAGAAATCCGTGCGCCTGCGGAAGTGCTCCGGCACTCGGCCCCGGAAGCGGCCATGAGAACGCGGAAGTAATCGGCATCGGTCGTGGCCCCGGTGATCAGGGCCCGCTCGGAAAAGACGCCGGAATCGAGTAGGCCCACCTCGCCCTTGGCCGCAGCGACGCAATCAATCGACGTGGCCGCCACCCATGCCGCGATGGTGCTGTAGTCCTTCCCGCTCCCGATGGTGGACGTGTTGTAACTCGTCGGCATCCGGCGGGCGGTAGCGGCCCAGGAAGACCCGGCGAGAAGCCCCAGGAAGCCCAGGACAAGAAGCAGGCCAATAGTGAGCTTGCGGAGCATGGGGCCTCCTTAAAACGGCGGCGCGAGGGTATGGACTTCCAGAGCATCGGCATTCACTCGCGCTTTGGCTTCGGGGGGTGTCACCGCCGCTCCGTCCTTGCGGTCACGGAGCGTGGTGCCGTCAAAGTAGAAACGGCGTTCTCGTGCCATAGAGCCGTCGGCGTTCAGAAGCGGCGAGGCCAAGGCTTCTGCTTCGTTGGCTTCGGCGCTTACCGATACCACCCGGAACGGCGCGGCCTTCTCCTTCCGTCCCCAAGCCCACCCGCAGGGACGCACCACGACAATATCGCCCCCGCTGGCGACCTGGGGCCGGTCGGAGTTATAAGCCCGGTCGATCACGAGGGCCTCATAGCATGACCCGGCATGCGCCTTGCCGCAGGTCACACCCATCAGGGCGAAGAGCCCGGCCAGGGCCAGCATAAAAGCCACGGCCTTTAAATACTTGGTGCCTTCCATTTCATCCTCCTACGGGTCGAACCGCATCACCACCCAAAGCCCCGACGAGGCGGTCCCGGAATGGATTGCTGTGACGTTCACAAGAATCAGGTCTCCGGCCGCTACGGTGCGATTGGAGAGGCTCCCTTGTCCCGTCGAGGCGTCGGTGACCCCCGACGTCACTTCCAGGGTGTAAGCCGTCGCTTCGGCCCCGGCGGTGGTTCTTTTGACCAAGGACATGTCCAGCGCCCCAGTCACCCCCGCCGTATAGACGCGGGCCTCGGCATCCGCGAGGGTATAGCCTGCGAGGTCGTCCGGCACAAGGACGGCCACCTTGACGTTACCGGTTGTCGCGGCGGTATCGAAGGCGTCAACCTGGACGCTGATGTATCGCGGGGCGTTCAGGGTCGTGATGTTTGCCGTGGTAATAGTCGCGGTAGTCATGTTGGCCGTTGTGATGCCCTTCCAGGCCCCCGTATCGGTCCATCCCCCAGCAGCGGCGAGCGAGGCGGCCAGAAGGACCACCAGGAACCCGAAAGCGAAGGTTGCTTTTTTCATGGCCGCCTCACTTGTAAAGCAAGTAGATGGTGGGCGTGATGGTGCTGACTCCTCCGGTTTCTGTTACCACAATCATAAGAAACTGGCAAAAGTCGGGTGAGAACTGCGCATAAAACCGGCCATCCGACAATGGCCCCGACGTCGCCGTAAAGCCCGACACGATGTCAGAGCCGTTCTGCGGTTCCCGGTAGGTCGTGCCGTCAGCGCTGACCCAGTACTCGACCTTGGCCGTGCCGGAGCCCTGAATCCGGCCCTGAACGGCAAAATAGCCGTCCTTCTGGAAGTCCAGGGACACGTAGGTCGGACTGTAGGCGTGTCCCGCGGCGACGGCGGTGCCTCCGTCCATCATGGTGGCCATCTTGACCTGGCCCGCATGGGCGGAACCGGCCACAAAAAGAAAAACCAAGATGAAAAAAATCGTCCGCTTCATGTCGATCTCCTTTAATCGTCGCGTCCCCTGCGGTCGGTCCATCCGACCGTGACCACCCTCACCGTCGGGGTCCCGCTGGAGACCCTCAAACGGACTTGCCTGCTGGTATTCGATATCACGTCAAGTTCTGCCATGCCGTATCCAAGGCTCGCGAAGTTGAAGCCCGGAGCGGCAACCTGGGACGGTGCGGCATCCGTCACGGCCAGCGGAGAAAGCAACCCGTAGGTACCGTTGACGTTGGTGGAAGCCCGCACCCGGGCGACGGTTACAAACCCGGAAGGAATAGATAGCGCCAGCGTTACGGCCGAGGTGGTCCCCGTAGCAGCTCCGTAGTCCAGCACCGGGGCGTCCCACAGGAAAAGGTCCCCGGCCTGATGGAAGGCAACCACGTTCGAGGAGGCGTCCGTCACGAAAGACCCCACGCGCCGCCACCAGGTATATCCGGCTGGCATGGTCGGGCCTGCGGTGTCGGTGTAGAATACCGCATCCGCAGTAACATCATCCCATATCACCGCGACATGATACCAGGTGGAGGCCTTCCGGGAACATCCAGTAGCGAGCCCTCCGGCCCCCGAACCCGAGGACCATGTGGCGGTCAGGCTTTTGGCCATGTCGCTTCCAAGGGGAATCGCCTTGGCGTCGGTGGAGTCGCGAGCAAGCCCCGCGCCCACCGTTACGCTTGTGGCCGAGGCCCGCGCAATTTGAAGCCCGTTCAGGTAGCCGCGAGAGGAGACGCTGGCTGGGGTTGATTCGGAGATTCCGAGAAGCGTCCGCACGGTTCCGGCAGATGTAGATGTAAAAATCGCACGGCCCAAGGTTGTACCGCCCACCAAGGAAAGGAATTGCGTGTTGGTGGTGGCGGCAAGCTTGGGCTGGAAGTAGGTGGAGATTCCAAGCTCCGTCATAAAATCGTTTTCGTCATTGTATGTCCGCAACAACATGTACCACATCGGCGTGATGCCAAGGCCGTTTTCCATGAAATCGGCGGCCGTAGTCTTGGTCAGGAGCCCCTGCGTAAAAGCCGAACAGGTCACGCTTACGGTCGTGGGTTGGAGATTGGCAAGCTCGGTCCCGTTCCACCCGATAAAGTATCCGTCCGATGGCTCCGGGAAGGTCGGGGCCGCCGTGGTGGAGTCGGAAGCCAGCTTAGGAGCCCGGTCAAGTTGCTCCTTCTGGTCGTCGTGCTGCATCACTGCGCGGTCAAGGGCCGTTTCCAAGCTGTCCACGTTGATGCGGGCCGAAGGCACCAGGTCGAGAGGCTGCGTGCCGGCTGTGGCGCGCCGCAGGATAATCGTTGTCCCGGCCGTGGGTGCGGTGGTGAAAGTGACATTCCCACCCGAGGACGACCCGGCTCCGCTCACGGTGTACCCGGAAGAAATGACCGTCTCCACCCCGCCCACGATCTCGATCACCTGGAGGTCCGAGGCTGCCAAAATCTTGAACGTGTAGGGGAAAACCGTTGTGGTCCCGCTGGCCGTGAAGGTCGCCTTGTTGGTAGTCGAGGAGATCGTCGCGCCGGCCGGGGAAAGGGCGGCCAAGCACAAAACGAGCGAGAAAAAAAGATAAAAAAAACGTCTCAAAATAAGCCCCCTTCCTCGATTACGACTTGCTGAAGGCGTGGAAATTCCTGGATTAAAAGGTCTTTTGCCGATCCGGGCGTAAATCTTTTTCTTGCCGAATCCCAAGACCCCCTGAAATCAGATATGACGTTGTGGATGCGCGCCGCCTTTCCGGCCCGGGGGTCGTCTACGTCTTCAAGGTACTGTGGCGACGTGATGAGTTGGTCTAAAGCCGCGTGCAAATCAAGCCCGCTATACCGCATCGGCATAGCCTGCTGCGCGGCAAGAACCTGGAAGCGGTCATATTCTTCCGGCGTAAGCTCGATCCGCTGGTTTCCGATATTGAAGGCGGAATCGGGAGCCGAAACGCTCATGCCTAAGCGCAGCATTTCGTCGCTAACCGGATCATGTTTCATGGTTCTTTTTTGAATCGGCAACAGCCACCCGTTCAACGCCGCAGGCATGTACTCCGGGCGCATGGGTTCCCCCCAAATATTCCGGCGGGGGAAAAGCCCCGATCCCCAAACAGGTATTTGCGCCTGGAACGCCTCTATTATCGAATTGGCCCTACGGCTTGTTGGGTCAACGATCCTTTCGGCGGTGCGGAGGGCGCTGGAAAAGGGCAAAAAGCTGGCCGCCATTGAGCGGGCATAGGCCGGTGCGGCGTTTTGCATGTCGTTGATCGCGGCAAGAGATTCGGAAACGCCCTGAAGCCAAGTTTTTGAGGCCAAGGTCGTAACCATCGAGGACGCCAAGGCCATAGCGAGGTCGTAAAGCCCCTCGTCTTCCCCGCGCCATTGGGCCATAGTGGAGTATGCGTCTGCGCCCAGGCCCAATAGCATGCCCACGGGCTCGATTCGGTTGTAACTATACCATGTGTCGCCGATCCTAACGCTATACGGCTGGTATCCGGCATCCATCCATACCCGCCGCTGCCCTGGATGGGATGGGCCGCCACCTGTCACATATCCGGTCCCGGCCATTGCGACGGCCGCGCCTAAAAGCACGGAGCCAAGAGCCATGCGGGCCAACGCAAGGTCCCCGGCCCGCCCGCCGCCCCTAATATCCCTGCGCACAGCGGGGTCGAAAATCGCCAGGGGAGTGCGCCTAAAGGCATACTTGGCAATATTAACGGGAGTCCGCACAAACGGCATGACGACCCGCCCTATGGGGGTGCGCGCAACCGAGGCCATGCGTTGCATGAACTCGGATTCTATGTCCTGCGTGAAGGTGGCCATTCTGGCAGAATCGCGGGCGCGGTCAACCATTGCGTCGGTTGGATTTTGTAACAATTCCGCGTGGCGGGTCGAGAAGTCCGGGGACCCCGGCGTAAGCCCCTCTGAAAGAGCTGTGGTATAGGCGTCCGCATGTAGCTGCGCCCTGTAGTTCATGGCGAAAAAGAACTCATCCTCGGCGGTAAGTGCCCTGCCCGGCAATCTTACTGCCTCGCCCAAATAGTCAAAGGCACGCCCGAGGGGACCATTCCAAGCCGTTGGGCTTCCGAGCGGACCCGGTAGGTGCTCCTGCATAAAGCGGCCAGAAAGCACCCCGGGGTGCGCCTCGGCCTTGCCTCCACGCATTGCTGGATCAGCCTGCCCCGCTCGCCATGCTCGGCCCGCCATAACCAGCGACTCGCCCAATGAGCCGACAAGCCCGGTTGTATAGGCGTGCGTTTCCCCGAAGGTGACAGCCGGGTCGGCTTCCGTGCCACGGATGGAGGCTATGCCTTTTCGGACGAGTCCGAAGCCGGAAGCGATCGCCATTTCAATGGGCGTCATGCCCGCCACTACGATGTTTCCGGTAATGTTGGCGACATGCGTAAGCGGGCCCGAAAGCATCCCGTTAATTCGCACCTCGGTGGCGAGATCCCACCATCCGGGTTTTGCAGCCGCACGAGCCGCAGCCGCGACAGCCTGGACGTTCGGCTTGCCCTCGGGATAAGAATTGGCGATGTCAACAAATGCCTGGGCCAGTTCCGGGCCACTTCCAAACTGGTCAAGCACTGCGCGCATGTCAATAGCCCGGTATGTGTCGCTGCGGGCGGCAATATTGAATGCGTTCAGGGCACGCCCGGCCTCTGCCGCCGCTCCGTGCGCGACGGTTTGAATGGCAACATGCTGTTCCACGGCCCGCCGATGCTCGAACCGTAGCGTAAGATTTCCGGGGTCTGCCGCCGCCATGTACGACAATTCCATGACGTGCTCGCCCGATTTCACCAGAAGGATACGGATTGCGGTTGCTTCGGCTGCGGTCGGTGCCCGGCCTCGACGCCATCCGGCAAGAAGCTCCCCGGGCGTTACGCCAAGGTCGCCAGCAAGAAGCCCCTGAGCCTCCTTCAGTGTCTCCTCGTGGCTTACGGTGCCACGCCGAGCAGCCTGCATTTGAGGCTCAAAAAGCGTGGCCGTTTCGTTGATAAGCCTATGAACGTCGTCGCCGGTGGAAAGCCGTGCAAAGTTGATGTTGATGGCGTGGGTGTCGGTGATGGGGCGCAGGTCATCCGCAACCGCCAGTTGGGCCAAATGGCCGCCCTTGGAGGGTTCGACGACAAGAAGGGGCTCGGGAACAGGCTCAACTTTGAACGATATGCGGGAGTCATTCGGGTCCCAGGTTCCGCGGTTGAAGATGGACTTGACTTGGTTGCTATTAAAAATGGCATACGTCGTTCCAAGTTGGCCTGAACTGTCTACCGTATCGTCTATATTACGTAAAATCAGGCCGTCATGCCCGCCCGCCTTGGCCTCATTAACCAGACGGCCCAAAACTATGGCGTCCCCGACTGCTCCGCCCATATCTACTTCAAGTGGATTGCTCATGGCCAAATATGTCTGAGATAGGGCTCCTGGCCTATCCCCAACTATTTCACCATATTCTCTTTCGTACCGATATTGCTCCGCCACGTCAGCATTATCCGTAAAAAATGCCGCGCCCCGAACTTCAATAGCCTTACGAGGATTTATCGTTTCTACCTTGCGCTCCGTTGATCCCCGGTAAACCACCAACGGCTTACCCTGCTCGTCCACTACCTTCGAATCGCCAAACCATGCCTTGAACTCCGGGGTTTCTGGCACGACCTGAAAGGACTTGTTTCCAACTTCAGGTGTATGGCCCTCATTATTGGCATAAGTTTCAGTGCCTGGGAAAGCGTTAATATCATTTGCGGCCTCTTGTCCACGGCCGCCCCCAGGCGTCCCCACATGCCCGGCCTCCTGATACATAGCCCGGATATGCTGCGGCATCTGCGCGCCTGGCGACTCATCCACCCGGCCCGCGAGCTTGAGCAGCCCACGCTTGACGGTGCGGAACATTTCCACTGCGTTGGGGAACCGGCTGGACAACCCTTCGTCGAAAAAGAAATCCGTGCCTTCGGTGGCGAAGGCCTCCTTGGCGCTGCCTTCCCGGCCACTGGCCGCGTGATATTCTTCATAGGCCGCCTGATGCTCTGGGGACAGACGGTCCCAGTAGCGATGATACCACTCGTGAACCAACGTCCTTTCGTCGTGCCCGCGATAAAGGCCGATTGCTGTTTCCAGATTACCGTCCTCGGCCGCCCGCGTCTCCGTAACGCCAAGCACTCGTCCCCGTGTTCCAGGCTGAAACCCTTCCCCTGCCATCTCTTCGTCCGTGGCCATCCGCACCGCATCGGAGAGCATGTAGGCAGAATTTTCATCGAAATCCGGGCTACGCCGGAGAAGTCTTGCGCCTATCGAGGCTGTCCTACGGCTGATAACCCCTGCGTCTGCCGCACCATAAAGGCTTTCCATGGCGTTGGCGTTGCGGACGATGGCGGGAAAATCAAGGCCGGTTCGTCTATACGTTTCGAGCAGCGCAGCACCAACCGCATCGCCATGGTCCCGGATAAAATCCGGCCCCCGGAACGCCCCCACCAGAACGACAGCCTGCAAGAGGTCTTTTGCGGTAGGGGCCTTGCCTTCCACCATGCCCTGAGCACCTACAAGCGCCCCGGCCTCGCCCGCCACCTTCAAGCCGGTTTCAGCAGCTCCGGCAGCCAACCGCGCTGTGGCCTGCGCTCCCGGCTTCGCTATTTCCTTGAACACCTGATCGCCAAACTTGCGGGCGACTGGAGATAGAAATCGACCGGCCACGCCCAGCGCCCCGCCGATTGCCGCCCCTTTGCCCATCGCGCCGAACATGGCGCTGGCACGATCAACCTCCTGCTCAAGGGTCAACGGCTTGTTTTCCGGGTTATTCAAGATATCCCATACGATCCCGGCCCGGATGGAATCTGTAATGGCGAACGAAGACACGCCAGCACCAACAGGCCCCGCAGCGATCAGGCCAGGCACGGAGGCTGCGGCGTAAATGGGTAGGTCCAGGACCATCGATCCGGCCGCCCCCAACATTCCGCCATCCTCGAAAGGCATTTGATGGCGCGAAGCCATTCCGGCAATGGACCCGGTCCACGCCGCATGCCCTTCTGTGGCGACATAATCCTTGATGCGGGTCAGCATGGACCGGCGATCTTCGGAAATTGTCGTATCCTCGAAGGCACTCTTTGGAGACTCGTAGCCGTCTTCTCCCGGACGGGGAGCCCGTAAAACAGGCTCGGGCGGCGGCGGGGCACCCTGAAACCCCGGAGGCATCGAGGCGGCCAAATTGGGTAGCGCCTCGGAAATAACGGCGTCTACATTCGGCGCGGGAGGGCGAGAAACAGGTTTCGGGGCGCGGGGAGGCGCTGTCGTAGGCGTCAAGGCGGGCTCCGGGGAAGCCTCGCCGGTCATGGCTGCGCCGCCTGCTTCGATAGCCGCCGCCGCTTCGCTCTCGCGGAGGTCGCGTTCTCGCTTACGACGCAAGTATTCGTCGCCTATGTCGCTTCCGAACGCAATCCCCACCCCGCCTACACGAATCCTGGGCATTATGGCATCCCCCCCACGGAAAGCCGTTGCGCTCTCGCCTTGGCGGCTTTAAGTTGAATCAAGAAGGCGCGGAAGGACCGACTAACCGGGTCTTTGATTGGAGCCCTCCCCATTTTTTCAAGCTGCGCGTCAATTGCGGAAATAGATGCCTTAGACCACCCCTCGGCCAAAGACTGGCCATTGGGCCCAAGTTGGCCGCCGAAGGACTTTACAAGCCTTTCGGTTTCCGCTGTCGCCCTTGTTCCCACTGCATCCGGCATCACGCGGGCGAGAGCGTCCATCGGCTTGACGCCAGCCCGGACCAGGCCTCGCATACGGTAAACCTGGCGCTCGAAAATCAAGGCCTTCTCCGCATTATAGTCCGGTGCGGTTTCGCTTTTGACGCCAACCGCGGCCCGAAGTTGCGATACCGCGTCCTTCCAATCCGAGTTACTCCATGTTCCGGCGACCGCCTGATCGACTTCACCCTGAAGAGACCGGGCCTGGTCAAAAGATATTTGCCCTTGGGATAGCGCCAAATTGACAGTGGTGCGCAAAGCATATTCATCCTTGGAAGACAGGTTCCCGCCTGAAGAGGCCTGGTTTATCTCAAGAAAAATCCCGGATGCGATCTGTTCCGCATGTGTGCGGGCGACCTTGGCGGCCTCGCTTTCCTGCCAAGACTGTTCTTCGCGCTTGCGCGCCCTTACCGTCCACTGTCGATCCGCAGTTCTCTGCGCGTCTTCACGTTTTCGGTCGGCGATGGCGATTTTAAGACTAAGAAGCCCCCGCCCATCGTCACCAGACAGCATTCCCGCGTCAACAGCGTCCGCAATATCCTGGGCGCTTGGGATGCCTTTGGCGGGATCGTCGGCATAGATTTGCGCAGCGAAAACAAAGTAGGCCTTTTGCTGTTGCTCCTGGCGCTGGCGGCGGTCCTCTTCCTCCTGAATCCGCTGGTCGCGCTTTCTGGTTTCCTCCCGGGCTTCGACTACATTTTGAGCCCGAGTTATGTCTTCACCGTCCACCTCGCCGCGTAGGCGTTCGGCTGTTTCGGCAAACTGGTCCGGGTTGCTGGTGGCGGTTTCATAAAGATAGGCCGTGGCAAGTTTCTTGCGCTGCACTGCGACCGCTGCGGTGGTATCCTGCCCGATATGCAAGGAATTGTATTCATCCGTGGATTTTAGAATAGCCGCTTGAGCCGCCTCGAAGTCGCCTTTTCGTGCGGCATCACGCACAGCCTGCTCCGCGGTTGTTGCCGCCGCCGCGCTTACCTGGTCGATCCGCTCGAAATGGGCTTGAGCCTCCATTCTGGAAACATCGTCCAGGTAGCCGCTGCTTTCCGACGCCGACCTAACCAGGAATTCCGCCCGCACTGTGGGATCGGTGATGGTTTGGGCAATGGCCTGGCGGGCGTCCTCCGCATCTTTGGCGGCGGATTGAGTCATGCCCTCGGCGTCTTTGCCCTTCAAGGTCCGCTTGGCCATTAGGTCCTGGCGCAGCAACGCTGCGTAATCGTTCGTGTGCTGCACCACGTCCAGGGCATCACGTTCCTGCTTCAGCCGCACCTCGGCGTCAACCAGCACCCCGGAGAATTGGGCAAGCCCCTGCCCTAATCGCGAGGCGGCCTGTAGCACTTGTGTATCCGGCCGGGTATCCGGGATGGCGACCGGGCCGGAAAGCAGGCTCGTCATGCCCCCGCCGGATGGTCCAACAGGCGCGACCTGCGGCTTATAGGCTGAAATGGGCATTTTAGGCCTTTCCCATCTTGTTCTGGAAATCCTTCCAGCGGGTGTAGCCGCCCAACGCCTCCGTACCGGCGTTTATGAACCCGGCAAGAAGCGCATTCCGGGAGGACTTGCGCGCCGAATCGGCCGAAGCGGTCAGGTTGGCCACCTCGCCCCGCACGCCCAGGCGAATGGCCGCTGCATTCATCTCAACGGCGTTGGAGGAACGCACCCTCGCTACCATGCGGTTGTAGGTAAGCATTCGTGCATCACGCTCCACGTTGGTGGTGGTGGCCCTCATGGCCTCGAACGGACTTCCGCCAGCTGACACGTCCACCCCGCCCGCGGCAAAGTTCACGGCCTGCTGTCCGCGCACCTCCCGCCCCTGCTCGCGCACAAGGCCTATATTATAGCGCAACTCGTTTTCCGCCACGGCCTGCTCAAAATCGAAGTCGCGCCGCAGCAAGGACATCTGGAGATCGGCCAGCCGTTGCCGTCTCCGTGCCTCATAGGCAAGAAGGTCGGCTTCATCGGATGACCCGCCGGATGCGCCTATCCCGCCCAGGAGCGACGCTCCGGCGGAAATGGCACTTGAAACCAGAAGACCCGCGCCCACGGAGATCATGCGTCGTAGACCTCGCCTTTGAGGTTTAAAGCCAGGATCGTGCATGGGTACGCGGCGGCCTGCTTGAAATAGAAGTTCATTTCGCCCGCCTGGTTTCCGGGAAAGTCGAACCTGAGCAGCCCGGTGAACAACGGAAGGCCGTAAATATCGCCCTCTTCCGCGATGTCGCTCCATTTCAAGTCCCGGAGCGACAGCCGGGTAAAAATCATCGTGGCAATGTTGCCCTCGTTGGAACCAATCGAGCCCCCGCGAGACTGGTAGACCTTGAGAAAGCCCTCCTGAACCGAGAATTGGCGGCCAAGAGTGCCGCCGTCCTGCGCCTGAACGGCCAACGGAACCGTCTGGAACTCGAAATCGTAGGGCAGGCCCACCATGACCCGGCTGTACCACTCGGCAAGCGCTACATAATTGGCCGGTGCGGGGTCGCGGGGGTCCTGTATGACGGTATGTGTGCCCAAGTCGGTGCCATCAGCCCAGACCGTCACTTCCTGGTCCATCAAAAAGTTGCTCAAAATGTCGTTCTGAGCGTAGTTGCGAAGCTCGGCCCATGTGGTGGCGGTAATAACGGCCTCAATGTCCAAGCTCGACTGATAAACGATGGTGCAGGTCAGCCTCGTGGGGTAGACCGGATCGAAGGAAGCGCCCTCCACGTCCACGTAGTCGGTGCCATTGGCGGCCATAATCCGGTAACGCATCCCGACGTTGGCGGCGCTGAACCCCGCGGAGCCCTCCACAAGTATCCCGGTTGCAAGCGTAAACTCGAACTCAAGGGTTGCGCTAGCGTTCCACCCATCCCACAGGGTAAAGGAGTCCAGGAAATAGGCTTCTTCCGTTGTCTCGCCGGAGAAGTCCTCCACGAGTCGCTCTACCATCCGCACCGTTCCGCGGTCCACCACGACCCAAAGTTGGTCCCCGGTTGCGGTGGTCAAAAGCGCCATACTTTCGATGGTTCCGGTCGTCTCTACCTCGGCCCAGGCCAGGACGTCCTGATCGGCCTTGTAGGTGCAGCACACAAGAACACCATCTTCCCGGAGAACCCACAGGACGCTCGATGGAAGCTTCTGGAACACCATTTCCTTGACCTCGTGGCCAGCGTCACGGAAGAGGTGCTCGGCCATGATGGAGATGTCCCGGGCCTTCCAGGAGTCGGAGGCAAGCTCGTAGGACGAGTCCAGCACCGTCTTGGCGGTGCGCTGAACGAAGATCAGCCGGTCGCCGATCCGCACCGGGTTCAGCTTGGCGCAGCCGTTGAATGTTTCCTGCCGCACCTGGATGGACAGGGGCGAAATGGCGTCCGTCCCCCCGGCCCCCGCCGCCCACCATTCCCCGTCATCGGTGCCGAACCGCAGACGCTTATCCGGCTCCAGCCATTTGATGGTGTTGACCTGGCGCGAAAGCACCGTGAACGATACCGCGTCAGAAGCCACAAGAGTAGCCGACTGCCCAAAATCGTAATAGCTGGCGGTCTTGCTCATCCAGAGCGTTTCCGGGCTCTCCGTATTGGCCGCGAAGACCAGTCGGTCCTCGTAGAAGCATACCAGGGAGGGCCAGCCGCGGACGTCGTTCCAGGCCCCCTCTTTCCATTCGGTGGTGGCCCCGTCATCCGCGAAGGCGTCTATGACGTCAGCCGTGACCTGTGTGGCGCTGGTGTAGGCCGTTACGCGGCACGTTCCGGTGCCGGTGGTGGTAACTTCGGACAACGAGAACGTGACCGCTGTGCCGCCGTAGCCGGTGACGTAAAGCCGGTAGATTACGTCGTCGGCCAGGTCTATCACATGAACATCGGTGGCCGAGGTGTAATCCGCGTAGTCGTTCCAGGTGCTCCCTGCGTCGTAGGACCGCTGGAGCGTGATGGTGCTGCCCGCAAACGCGGCCGACGCCAGGACCACATGAAGATCGCCCGTGGAAAGCGAGAAGTTATTCGTGTTCTGGGCGGCCGCGGTAAACGTGCCTGAAATCTCGCGCACCCCGGTCGGATGGGTTAGCGCCCAGAGGGAACCGACGTGATCCGCCGTGAAGACATCGTCCGATGCTGTTAACGTTATCCCTGTGCCGGATACCGCCGACGGGGTCAACGTGATCGCGGTTGTGTTCTGCGGCCGCCAGGGACCACCCGTAAAGGTCAGCGTCGAAAACGCAAAGTCGTAGACCCCTGGCGTCACCTCGTAGCGGTAGAAAATCCGTGGGGCATATGAGGGATGGACGATGTAGAGCACGTCGGCACTCTGGGCAAAGCGAAGGTCGCGGATGTCGGCCGCAGCATAAGGAGCCGCAAAGGGCGTAGCCGCAAAAGGATAGGCCGGGTCGTAAACCTCGAAATATCCGTCTGAAATTACGAGAATGTAGGCCTGATTGGTTGAATAGTTGAAAGGGCGCATTACGGTTTCGTCGCCGTAGACGCTTTGCCCAGGTACCCCAAGAAACTTGAACCCGCTTCGTTTCCGAAGGCCGCCATGCGGGAGTACGCGGGCATTTTTCAGCAGCGCGAGGGAATTGTTGTAGGACTGGATGTCTTCACGGGCCGTGATTAGGGGCGAAACCAACCCGCCCGTGAAGTTGGTCTTGAGGAGGTAGGCCACTATGCCCTCGCCGACACGAAGGAGTATCCATCCGAATCCATCTCGTCGTCAACACGCTGGTTCTGCATGTCCTCCTTCATGGCTTCTTGGAGGTACAGCGTGGAACGGTCCAACAAAAACTTGGCGGCCGAAAATCCTGCCGCGCCCTTTTGGATAATGGATAGCTCGCTTGCGAGCGCGTAGGATAGCGCGGAACAGAAGGATGCCGGAAACAATGTTACGTCCGTCACCTGGCCCACGTATTCCAGTTCTACCGCGTAATCATCGCCGTCGTCGGAGTTGAGATCGATCTGAAGCAGGCCGCCCTTGATTTCCCACTTGAAGCCGTCCGCCTTGGACGATAGCTTGACGGCGCGCAGAAAGCCGCTCGGCAACGCGTAGGCATAATCGTAGCCGAACAGAACCGTGGTTGCAGACTTCACGAGGGTGGCCTGAGAAACCGCCCAGGACCAATTGTAGGCCGAAACAAGCCGGTCCCGGACGGTCTCCCACAGGGTGTTGAGCCGGATCACGTTGGTGTCCGTGGTGTTGTCAACGGATTCAACACGATTGGCTCCGAGCAGAAGGAGCGCGTGATTGTAAACATCCACCTGAGCGGCCATGATGCGCCCCTTCGTTAGTTGGCGTCAGACCAAGTGCCATAGGGCGCGAGCGGCTGCCATCCCGATGAGGTCTTGATGAGCATCATGGAATTCCCGGCCGTGGAATTGGAGATGGCGTCCCCGGCCGCGTTGGTGAGGCCCAAGATTGTGGAGTCGGTTGCATAGGGATTGACGGTCAGCGTTGCGCCACCGCCATTAGCCACAACAACAAACCAACCGTTCGAGACTGCGGTGACGGCGGGCAGATCGAACTCCTTTGTGCCGGAAGTCGAGGCGTTGATGACCTTGCCGCAGTCGGCTGCGCTTACAGAATAAGAGGCTGTCTTATCAGCCACAGACATCATGAACCCGGACGAACTACCGGTAGCATCGCCGGAAAGAGTCTGCGCGTAGATCGCGCGCCACCGGATACCGTCCTTGCCGATAAGCCCCTTGCCATTGGCCGTTGCCAAGTACTGCTCGGCCCAGGCGTAGCCCACGATTGCCAAGACCACCACCAGGGTGAGCCAGAGTGTTCTCTTCATGTTTCCCCCTACATGCCCATCTCGGGCGGTTTCTTGTAGTCGAGCGGCCAGGGCTTGCCCGCCGAAAGTTTCTCCCACTTGTCCCGGGCCCTGGCCTGAACGTCCTCCGGGGCTTGCGGGAACTGCTCGCCGTTTTCCATGAGGAACGCCCGGAAGGAGTCGATGCCCCGCTTGACCCATTTGCCAAGATCGGCCCACGGGTTATCGGCCAGTTCAACGGGAATGGCGGTGACAGGCTCGAAGTAGTCGATGGGGACGACCTCGCCATCTTTCACCACGGTCTTGTCGCCCGGTCTGAACCGCCTGTTCCGCCACTGGCAAAGCTGCGTGCAGATGATTTCAGTACCAGCGGGAAAGGTCTGCTTCTTCATCGTGTCACCTCATGGCCCGGGCAGGTCAGCCCCGCCCGGGCCGCTTGGGGTTACTTCCGAAGCGCGATGGTCGTTTCCGGCTTCAGGGACAGGTAGGCGGTGATCTTGCCGGCGGTCAACACCTGCGTGTCCACGTCCACCCAGATGCCCACGTAGCGCTTGATCGCCTGCTGCGGTACCTCGATGCTCTTGATCAGGTCGCCGTCGTTGGGCGTTTCGTCGGTGGCGAAGGTCAAAAGGACGGTGTGGCCGCTGTTTAGGGTCGTTTCCGCCGAAGTGCGCAGGGAAATGTTGACCACCGCGCCCGTGGTCCCGGCGAAATCCTCGTCTTCGCATTTGACGATGAGGTAAAGCGGCTGACCGGGTGCCCAGTCGGGCGTCTTGGCGGTCCAGAAGGCATTGTAGCCGCCCGTTCCGAAGTCCAGGTAGTCGCCCAGAAGAACGCCGGTGCCGTCCGTGGGCATCGCAGTGGAGTCGCACATCACAAGAAGATCGTCGAACATGCTCATGGTCTTTATCCTTTCCGGCGATGGGCCGGTTATGGGTTAGGTGATTGCGGTCTCGCTGGTCAGGATGCCCTGGCACACCTTCACCGGAAGGCCGCGGAAGCGGAGGACCGGCATTCCGCCCAGGCCCGCGTCAACGGTGAAGTTTACGTTGGCCTTGTCCTTGAGCTTGATTTCCATCTGGCTCTTGATCTCGGCGTGGACGTAGATGGTCGCTCCGGCACCCTCCATCGGCATCCGGTTGAGCATCTTGATGATGTCGTCTTCGTCGAAGGAGTAGGAAGCTCCGGCGGCGGCAGTGGTGTCGATGTTGGCAAGGCGGGCAATGCACCTGGAATCGCCCACAGCGAGGCCGCAGTGGACCACGTAGCGGTCGCGGTAGACCTGCATGAGCTTGCCGTTGGAGTCTTCCTTGGTCTGCTCGCCCAGGTCCTCGTGAACGATACCGGCGGTCTTGTGGCTGCGCGGGTAGATCATGTAGACCTTGCCGATGCCCCACTGCACCACGTAGACGGACGACAGGTTGGAGGATCCGCCTGCGCCCCGGACGAGGTGGGTCGCGTCCAGACTGCCCAGCCGCACCGCCAAACCATCGAACTCCTCGGGATCCGTCCCGTTGTTGCCGTAGAACAGGGTTCCGGCAAGTTCCTGGCTCAGGCCTTCGAGGTGGGCCCTGGCTTCGTCCATGCGGGCCTGCGCGGGATTCGGGCACATGTTCACCAGGTCTTTGTCGGCTTCGGAGTATGCGGTGAGCATCCCCATCGGCTCGTCAACCTGGATTTTGGTACCCTTGTTGGGGGAAACGCCCTCGTTGAAGCGCCGCCAGGTCCCGCCGGGCAACGAAAGCCTGCGGATGATGCGGTGGCTCGTCAGGTTGTTGGCCATGACCCAGGGACAGTCCTGAAGGATGGGGTTGTCCTGGTTGAGGATTTCGGCGATAACGGCCATGTTGCCGTTGGGGTCGATGCTTTTGGCGACATCGACCAGCGTCCACTTGGTGTATGCGGTGACTGCGCTCATCTGTTGAGCCCTTTCGGGTAAAGGTTAAGTGGGCATTGACGGAAAAGTCAGCGTCGGTTGCCCGAACTCGTTTCGTTTTACTCCGGCGGCTGGCGGCCGCTGATCGCCGACCAAGAGCGAATCCTCGCTCATCATCGAGCCGATTTTGTGAAAAGTCTCGATCATGGCGCGCCTGTTGCCGAGACCTGTGTCATTCAGAAACTTGATGAAATCCTCGCCACCGAAGCGCTTGACGGCCTTCTGGGCCGTGGCCAGGTTCTTGTCGAACTGGTCGCCCGGCCAAGCCTTGCGGAGATCAGCCACTTCGGCCTCGTAGGCCGCGATTTCCGACGCCGTTCTGGCCTCCTCACGGCTCGCCATGTAGCCAAGCGCCGCCGCCGCCTGCTCCTGGGTCAGCCCGGCCTTGTGCGCCGCCGCCGCCCATTCCTTCGCTTCTTTCGCGTCCAGCTTGGCGTCGAATGCGTACTTGTCCGGTCCTTCGGGAATCTTTGGAATTCGTCCCGAAGCCTCAACGTATGCCTTCGCCAACGAGCCCGCGTCCGTGAATCCCTTCAGGGCCTCGTGGCCCCGCAGGTCATCCGGCAGCATCTGTGCGAAATCCGGGGTCCCGGTGTCACCCGTTCCGGTCCCGCCTGCTCCGTCCTCAGCCATTGTTTTCCTCCTGGATTTTTCGGTATTGAGCCAAGCTCACGTGCATGAACCGGAGAAGCTCCACGAGGCCCTCTTCGGTGTCCATGCCCAGTGCGATAATGACGTTACCCATAAAAGCCCGCTGGCCTTCGCGGTAATGAACCTCCGCGTTGAAAAGGGGCTTGAGGTCGAAGACCCTCGAATCAATCAGAAGCGTTCCGAATACACGCTTCCCGGCCTCGGAGCCAAAAAAGACCTTGCGGTAATCCTCTGCCCGCTGCTTCAGGGCGCGATTTGCAGTCTCGTCGGTCATGCTCCGGCTCCCGCCCCTTCCCCGCCGCCCATACTGGCGGCCAATAGGTTGTTGCCTGATAGGTCTGTGCGGCTCATCAACTCGGCTGCCCGCACTGCTTCGGTGGCTTGCTGCGCCTGCGCCTGTTCGGCCTGCGCCTGCCTACGCCCTTCGCGGATAGCGGAGACCTGATTGTCGCTGCGGAGGATTTCCAGCGGAGCCCCAACGGTGTCCGCGTACTGCTGGAGGGCTTCGTCGGTGTCGATGCGGTCCATGACCTCGGGGACGCTCCCGGCCATAAACCCGGCGAACTGAACCACACCCTGGAGGCTGCCCACGGCGACGGAGCGCTGAGCCTGCGCCATCATGGAAACGTACTCCACCTTGATGTTCTGGCCCATGATGTCTTCGGGCGGCTGCGGCAAAACTCCGTCACGCTCCATGATACGGAAACACCGCTCGATGACCGGGCTCAAAAGCTCGAATTCCTGGCGCTCCACGACCGGGCCCAGCTGGAGCAGCTTCTCAGCCGTGCGTTGGACCACCTCGGTAGCGGTCATGCCGGGCTTGTCCACCATCGCAAAAAACAGGTCGTTGAAAAAGCTACGCCTTATCTTGTCCTCACGAGCGAGAATGGCCTGGTAGAGGTGATCAAGATCAAGGTTGACCTCGAAAAGTCGCTTGTAGGTATCGGATGCGGCACCGCCCAGGATGGACGCCACCCGGTTTATTGCGCCAGGAGCGCGGGAAATCCGGTCCTTGAAGGTATCCGGGCCGATCAGGGCCGGGTCTATCCCCTGCTGAACCGCCACGAGGTACGCTTTGTCCTGTTCCTGGAGGCTCTTCACGTCGGCAAGGGCGTCCTCAGAGGGCCCCCGCCCGTAAACCTCCTCGTTGGTCGTGTCGTAGCGGACGACGTGAAACGGAAACTCGTAAAACCCCGACTCGTCCAGAAACCCGTCGTCGTCTTTGGCCCCGTCCTCCCAATAGAAGGATGCGAACGGCATATTTTTGGTGCCCAGCTTGCCCACCTCATAGGCCTCGCGGGGCATTACCAGGTGGCAGATTTTCACCAGTATGTTGGGCGTGCGGTTCTCCACCAGCTGCCTCGTGTGCTTGCTGGCCGTCTGTGGGTATTTCTTTAGGATTTCCCGGGCGGATAGCCATAACTCGCGGTAGAGCATGTCCACCCGGCCGGAGTCGCCCTCGGCAATGGCGTAGGTGCCGCAGGTCAGGACCTTGAAAATCTGCTTGCCGTCCTTGCCCGGAAGGTCCTCGTGAAACATGGCCGCCGTGTTGAACACGGCCAACTCGTTGTAAAGGGTCTGAACCGCCGGGTAGAAGTTGCTCTTCTCACTGCTCAGGGCCGCGTAAATCTTGCGCTCGACTGCCTGAAGCCAGCGCTTTGCGGCGTCGTTGGCCTGTAACTCGTCCTGCTCGAACCGGAGCACGAACCACGGCCGCGAGGGATTAGTCAGGCCGGAGAACATCCCGGAGGCCAGCGTCCGCGCCGCGAAGGTGGCCGTGCTGTTGTAGATTTTGGAGTGCCGCTTTTTCCCGTCGTTGGGCGATGACTCGTTGAACCGGCCCCGTTTGGGGTCTATGAACTCGGAAAGCTCACTCCACTTCGACAGCCAGGACTCCCGCGAGGCCACCATATCGGCGGCAATGGTGCGGACATCCTGGAAGGTCAGTTTAGTCGCTTCATCGGCCATGTTAGGCCCCCAATACGGGCATCGAGCCCAGGAGGGAGGAAAGGCGGTTCTTCTTTTCGGGCCCGGTCAGCCCGTCGCCGGTCAGGATGGTGGATAACCTTCCCCGTTTGGCCATGTCCTCAAGCGCTTGGCGGCGCGCCGCGGCGGTCTGTGACTCGGCCAGGGTCGGGAGCGTCGGCGTGGAGGGGTTTTTCAAGGCGTACAGCGCGTCGTAGGCCCCCTGCCACTGCGAGAGGGTAGAGCGGAACCAGCCAGCTGTGCCCAGCGGGAGGGGTGTCAAGCCGGAATAGGCCTGTAGCTCGCCAAACGTTATCCCGCCCGGGATTTTGTTGGAGCGGTCCGGGTACTGGTAGCCCTGCATGAGCTGGGTGACGGTGAGAGCGGCCATCAGGAGGCCCTCCTCAGTGGGTCGTAGTCGGCATAGTCGGAATTGTCATGGTCCATCCACGAGGCGTTGCCGCCTTCGGCCTGGATGTTCTCCCGGATCGACTGCTGGGTAAATTCGGGGATAACGGCCAGGTAGCGGAAGGCGTCAGCCGCGTGACTCGTCCAGTCGTGGACAGGAGAACCCGACCAAACCCCATGACTGTTCTGCCCCTGGCGGTAAAGCTTAAGGGCTTCGAGCCCCTGCGCGCATTTCTTGGCGTCGAACCATGCGCGCCGGATCAGAAGGCGAGCGGCGTCAATGCCGTCCATTAGGCCAAGATTAGGCGCGATTTCAAATCGAATCCCAAGCGCCGCAGCCGCTTCCAGGCGACTTTTACCCGTCGAAAAATCGCGCACCCGAATGTCATGCGGTGCAATGTGGCGGCTCCCAGGCATCGCATACCCGCGCTCCTGGATCACGCGGACGTAATGGTCCAGCCCCGCGCCGAACGCCTCGTAGTAGTCCACAAGCCGAATAGACCCGCCCCGCGGGGCCTGAAAAAACCAAATGGCGGTGGAGTCTGCCATGCCCAGGTCCCACACGGAGTTGACCGGAAGCGCTGGGTCAATCGGAACGTCCGTAATGCGGCCTTCGCGTTCGGCCCGTGCGAGCTCCTTGCCGTAGTACGCGCCAAGGATCGCCGCCTCGAAGGAGCATTCAAACTCCTGGGCGTATTCCTCCTCCGTCATCTGCTTGCGGGCCTCGACCAGCGCATCGGGCGGAAGAATGCCGGTCTCGGAGGCCTTGAACATCCCGGCATACCACTCGGGATTTCCGGCGGCCATTTCGGCTCGTGCGGTCTGGTAGGCCTGATAGAAAGCGTTGTGGCCGGAAGGCGTGCCGATCAGGAGCCGCCACCCGCCACGATCCAATAGGGCGGGCGTGATGATCTCGGAAAGCATCCGGCCCGGCATCTGCGCCACCTCGTCCAGTACGGCCCCGTCAAGATAAAGGCCACGCATCGCGTCGGGATTATCAGAACCATAAAGGGTGACGCGGCCGCCATTATAAAAATCGGCCCGAAGTTCCGCCTCGTTGAAGGTGGTTCCCGGTATGACGTGGCCGCAGCGCCTGAGATAATCCCAAGCGACGGCTTTAGCCTGATTGCGAAGCGGGGCGATATAGGCGTAGCGCGGATTTTGGAGCGGATTGTTCAGGGCCTCCCAGACCAGACGCGTAACGGCGAGGACTGTTTTCCCGAAACGCCGATGGCAAACGAGCACCGACGTTTTTTTACCTGGCAAAACATCGTCGATTTTGGATTGGTGGTAGCGAAGGTGAAACGGCAAGCGGATGGTTAACTCTTCCTCCCCGGGGAGCTCGGGAGCCTCCTCAGACGAGTCAAACCACGATCCGGCTATCGAAGGCCCTAAGGTCAAGGCTTCGTCTCCTTCACGAGGACGATTTTGAAGCGGTTGACCTGGTCGGGATCAAACTCAACCTGCTTCAGGTCCGGCACCACTTTTTTCAGGACGGCATTCAGAACCGTGTTGTCGGCAAGGGCCTGCTCCGCGACGTAGTCAAAAAACGTGGTATCGCGGGCTTTCGCAGCCTTTTCAAGCGCCTCGAAAAGCAGCGTCGCCTTGGCCTTGCCGGGCGGTCGGCCGTGAGGGTTGAGCACTTGCCCCGGTTTTACGGTTCCTGGCCGCGCCATTTACCCACCATATTTTTTTGGTGTCAGTTTTTTTAACATGCCATTTTGGCCTATTGCATTTTGCAACACAATTTCCGGGATTGTCAAGGCAAAAAATCTGAAACATTAGGCACCTGATTTCGATGGGTAATGTTTCACCCTCCGGCCCCAAATTATTTTTCGTCATGACGCATTTTTTTGTTGACATTAACTTCGTCATGGCGTATAGTGGAATCAAGATCAAGGTAGGACAAAACAAAAACTCAAGCGGAAAGGAAACCACCATGAAGCGCGGAAACCGTTTTCGTCATTACGCACAAAGGCTCGTCAATTCCTCATGGGATTTTGAGGAAGCGCGTGATAACTGGGCGCTCTACCTTGAAACCGCCCGCCGTATTATGTACTGCGGATGCCGGGCGCGCCACGCGCACTACTCTTATTGACGAGGGGCGGGGCTCCGGCCCCGTTAAGTCGCGTGCTCGGTCCCAAGCCCGAGCTAAAAACCCAAGCGCCCCGAGCGGGGCAGAAAGAAGGGAAAATGAAAAAGTACACGATCGACAACACCGAACACTTCGCATCCCTCATGGGGAATGAGGCCGAGTGGCCCTCCCCCTTCGTGTTAATCGCAGCGGGCTTCTCGCCCGACGACGAGGAAATTTCCGCCTCCTCCCTTTCCCACGACTGGAACGGCCACAAGGCCGGGGACGTCGTCGTCCACGGGCTGAACGCCAGCGGCCACCCGTTCGCGGTCTTGACCGTGGAGGAGGCGGAGGACTGGCGGAAGGCCGCCTACTCGGTGGTTTCCCGCCAGAAGGGGAGGGTCTACGAGGTGGTTGTGCGGGGCGACATGGGGGAGCAGGAGCTATCCGGCGAGTATTTTCTGGAGCTGACCCTAACCGGGCGCATGGGCGGATGCCCGGCGGGGGTGGCTTGCTGGTCGGAGGCGGAAGGGTATACCTGGAGCCGGGAAGCCCCAGGGCCGGGGCGCTTCGTGCGCTGGAACTGACGAGGGAGCGGGGCTTAGCCCCGCTTAAGTCGCGGCCCGGTCCCAAGTCCGGGCGAAACTCAACGAAAGGAAAACGACCATGAAAAATCTCACCCGCTCCCAAAAGGAACTCGTTTCCAACCTTCGGGCGCTCACCGTGCCCCTTCCCCGAAATACCAAGCAAATCCGCGAGGACTTCGGAGACGTTCAAGCTTATGAATCCCATCTCCGGGATAGGCTTTTCCGGCTGGCGGCCAAAGGCGTGCTCCGTTACACGGAGTTCGTCGGGCCGCGTGGCGGGGTCAAAAGCCGTGTATGGGAATGGCGGTAGTCCGCCAGAAAGGCACACCATGAACCACATGTTCAAAATCTACAAAAACGAGTACGGGGAACGCTCCTACGTTTGGGGTGACCCCGTCAACTGGCGCAGCCTTGGAGCCCACAGCATGGTCTTGGTCGTAGGCGTACCTGAAGGCCTCGCAGCGAAGAAGGTGGCGGACAAGCTTCACCGCGTCAATATTTGCCGCTCGGTCATAGACTGGGCGGATCTAGTGGCGGCTCGTCCGGGTTACATTTTCATCGGCTCCCGCTTGACTACCATCGAGTCCGCCTCCTTCCTGGGCCTATCCCGCCGGGCGGTTCAGTTGGCCCTTATGGAGGGCCGTCTCCCCGGCACCAAGACGGGCCGAGACTGGACGCTCTGCAAGGAGGACCTGGAGTTACTCGTCAAGCACGGCCTATTCAAAGCCAAACCCCGCCGCAAATCCGCCTAACCTCCGCATCCCCCGCTATCCGCCCCGGTCGAAAGGCCGGGGCTTGCCTATTGGCCCACTCCTTGCAAACGCATGGGTTTTCGTATGCGGTCAGTTTCCAATCTGTCCCCCCGCCACCCACGCAAGACAAATTGCATCCGCCTCGTTATCGTCCAGGACTGGCCGACCCGCTATCTCGGACGCCCGGTCAACCATATCCGCTTTTCCTGCCGCCCCGTTCCCGGTAGCCGCTTTTTTGAGGGTGCCGGTATGGATAGAAATGCAGTCGGCGTCCATCTCATAGGAAAGACCCAAAATCATCGCGGCCAAACCCACGCCAATCAGCGTTGCCGCGCCGCCCTGGTGGTGGGCCTCCTCGAAAACAATTAGGATGTTACCCTCCAGGTCTTTCAAACGCCCGGTGAGCCAGACGACAAAAGCCGAAAAAAGCTCGGGATAGTGCCGGATGGACTTAAAGGATTTTACCCCACTCGTCCAAGTTCCGTCAGAAGGGCGATAAATCGCCCACCCCGTTCCGCTTTTGGACTGGTCGAGGCCCACAATCAAATCGTAGGACGACAAAAGCAGGTCCGGGCTATGCCTGGTATAGATTCCCTCTTTTCCCCGGACGGCGGATGGTGCGCGGCGTTTAGGAATAGTTTTCATTTTTTAAGGCTCCCTGTGATCGATTTTAAGGCCCTTCTTTTTTCCAACCAAGGCAAACCCCTTGCCGGAAGTTTTTAGGGGGCTTCCTCAGCCCTTGCCACCCGATTCCGGGGTATCATTGACCGATCGGCCACCCCAATTTGCAGTGAAGTTTCGGATACCCTCCTGAATCTCGTTTTGCCGCTGGACGATCTCCTCTAAAACCAGGACACTCCCAGGCTGGTTCGTGAAGGCTGCGGCGTCCGCAATCCGTGCCAGCGCCATTTGCAGGCCACATTTTTCACCGTGGAAGGTATTGGGGTAGTAGGCGATGATGTCCCACTCCTCAAGATGCTTCCCCTTTTGGCGGCGGCGAAGGACTTGAATATTGAACTCGTCAAACTCGATTCCATACTTTTTCGTGACCTGGATCATGGAGGCTTCCTTTCAGCTAATAGGCTACCATCTTGCCTGTTTGCCATGAATGGCCATGTGGCAAGGAAAACAAAGCCAAGAAATCAGAAGTGGTTTTGAATAGTCGGGATGATGAGCTTGAACACCTCCGATGTGCCCACATATAAAACAGGGCTTAGGAGATATGTTCCCTGCTCTTTTCCAGCGTTTTATTTTTTGGTGGGCCTTGTTTTTATTAGGGCTTTTAGCCCTTCTTTCTCTTTGATATCGTATAGCATCAGCCTTTCTCTCCATTTGCTTAAATCGCTCTTTTTCATAAGCTATATAATGGCCTATATTTTTATTATAATTCTCAGATACATCCTTTCGGGCGCAATCTTTACACTTCCCAAGGTGCCCGTCGGCCATCCCGGAATGCTTATAAAATTCTTCGATGGGCTTTTTCTTTCCACACTTAAAACATGTTTTCATTTTCGATTCTCTCTCTTAAAATGGGCAATCCGAGTTGTTTTCATCCCTCGACGGATAATCTTGCGGCCGGGTATGGGGACTTATCGGGTCCGCCCCCGGCTTTTTGGAGGTAGTCTGGACGCCGTGAACCACCTTGTCGGCGATCACCTCCGGCCAGTAGCGGCCGTTGCTTTCGCGGCTGTCGAGCCTTCCGGCCACAAAAATGCCCTTACCAGGCGTCAGGCCCTTAGCCGCCGTCACTACCTCGCCGAAGCCTTTCACGGGGATGAGGGTCTTTTTGTCTCCGTAGCCCGTCACCTCCACAAAGATCGTGACAATATCCTTCCCGGTGGCCGTGGTGTAAATCTCGAAGTGGTCATAGCGGCCCTGAATCTGCACTGCGTTCATTTTTTGCCCTCCCTCGCCGGGCACCGGTCGCCCGGGGTGTTGAGCCGCTTGGCATAGCGGCAGTCGTGGTAGTCGGAAAATCCGGGGCATTCGGGATCGCAAATCCACTCGAACAGCGACCAAGAAATCGTCCTGGCCCGGCCGACGAAATATCCGCGCCTCCGGAGCTCGCCCCGCAAGACGGCCGTCGTAAGGCCCCGGAGCAGTGCGCGGATTTTGGGGTTGAGGGTCACGGTTTTTCCCGCCTTTCAAACGCCTTTAGACAGGCTCGACATTTCGGTTTTTCTTGGTCGGGTTTTGAGTTTTCGTGTAAATCACATGAACACAAAGCATACGCCCTAACGAGCCTGCCTTGATGGGCGCGATATGAAATGCCTATCCTTTGAGGGTTATCTATCAAAAAGAAATGCGCCCGCGTCTGTCTCGGGCTCGAAAACCACTGGCCGATCATGGTTTGCCGTTCCTTTCATAGAGCTTTTTTAGGCAGGTAGGGCATTTCGGTTTTTCGGGCGCAGCCATAGACATTCGCTTCCTCCTCGCGAGGCAAAGAGCGTAGTCCTGATATTTCAGTCCGATAGCCGATATGTAATAGCTTGGAAAGAAATGTGCCTGCTTCTGCTTGAAACCTGAAAGCCAGCGGCCGGTCATGGCTTGGCCTCCTCAAAAGTCGTTGTTTTCCCGTGAAAAAGCATCTTCACGAGCCCAGTTTTTCCATTTCGGTGCTTCGCCAAAATCAAATCCGTTGGCTTGGCCTGGTCTCCGTTGTCGTTCTCCCGGTGAAGAAAAGCCACAAGGTCCGCGTCCTGTTCCAAGCTTCCCGACTCCCGAAGGTCTGAAAGACGCGGCCGCCTATTTTCTTTTTCATTCGCCCGGTTAAGCTGCGCGAGAGCCAAGACCGGAATATCCAATTCTTTCGCAAGTTCCTTGAGGCCGGCCGAAATTTGGCTTAGAACCAGGTCGCGCCGCTCCGCCTTCGGGCCACGCACGAGCTGAAGATAATCCACCACGATTAGCGAAAGTCCATGCTGCGCCTTAATCCGCTTGGCCTTGGCCCGGATAAGCGGAACGCTAAGGCCCCCCTGGTCTTCGATGTAAAGCGGGGCATTCTGCAAGAAGGCTGTAACATCTCCGAGTGCTTCCAGGTCAGCAAGATGAAGCCCTCCGTCAAGAATCCTGGAGGCAGAAAGGCCCGTGCGGGCTGACATGATGCGCCGGATGATCTCAGGGCCGGACATTTCCAGGGAAAAAAAAGCCACGGGCTTCCCGGCCGCCACAAGCGCCTCGGTCAGGTTGATCGCCAGGGCCGACTTTCCGAAGCCCGGCCGGGCGGCCAAAATAACGAGGTTCTGAGGCTGTAGGCCCTTGGTGAGGTAGTTGAAATTTGCCCACGGCGTAAAGAGCCCCCGGTTGGCCTTGGCGGGGTCGCCAGCCTGCTTTAGAACCTCGTGCGAAAGATCGCCCGCATTGAAGGTTTTGGAGTCCACATGCTCCCGCGAAAGTACAAACGCCGCGTCAACCGCCTCCTTGATCTCAACAGGGTCGGAATCCACCTCAACGCAAAGGGCCGCTATCTTGTGGGCTTCAGCCCAGAAACGCCTTTTATCCGATAGCCTTTTGACCACGTCGCAGTAATGTGGAAAATTCTGAGCGGCCGGAATTTCTTCCAGAAAACGGCCAAGACCAAGAAGCCCTCCGACCTTTTCCAGGTTTCCAGACTCCCGGAGCGCATCGGATGCAGTGATGATGTCCACGGGAATACCCCTTGAAAAAAGCCCCTTGGCCGCCTCAAAGACGGTCGCGGCTTGGATGCTGTAAAAATCGCTCGTCTCAAGACGTTCAATGGCGATGCCCAGGCATTTATCCGAACACGAGCCGCCGAGAAGGATACTTGAAATTATCGACTCTTCGGCCGGAATATTACAGGGCAGTTGATCCATTGCGCTCTCTCCATTCCTGGTATTCCGGGTCTTCGGTCACATCCTGGTAGCCGTCATTGTGGGGCTTGGGGGCCGCGTCAAACTTCTTGGATTCCACGTAGTCCTCATAGCGCCGTGCTCTGAGCCAAGAGGCGGGATAAATCGGCGTCGAATCGCGTTCCGTGGTCCTCAAAACCCGAGTTCGGCCCATCTCTCGCGCCGCGTCGCAAATCTGGGAAACGAGCTTGGCTGTCAGAGAAGGGATTTCAAGCCAAGCGTCGGCCGCATCGGATTTGGCTTTGCACCAAGGCGTTTGAAAATTCCAGGCTTCCCAGAAGGCGTTAAAAGATTCAAGGCGCTTCCCTTCAAGGCGCTTCTTCTTCTTGGTCAGGTAAAAAGCTGGTCGCCCCTCTTCGGCCTCGGGCTCGGCCGGAGGATGGTCGGTCGGTCCCGAAGAGGATAAGTCTTTTTCTTTTTTCTTTACATTCTTATCATTCTTGTTTGTGGTTACTTGTTGGTTAGTTGTTGGTTGGCTGCTGGTTAGCCGTTGGTTAATTTGCTGGTTATCCCCATCCTCGCCCGATTGATAAATATGCCAATTCACAATTGTAATCACTGAAAATTTGTTGGTTGCCTTGATGGTTAAATTTTCGTGTATCAAAAGATACTTTAGGCAAGTTCTGAGCGTTTGCTCGGAAATTCCAATATCCTGGGCGGCCTTTTTCCGGCCAAAAACAAATTGACCTGGTTCAAGGTCAACCTCTTGAAATCCAACAACCTGTTTTATGGGCCTGTGAGTAGCCTTTAAAAGAAAATAAACCCATGTCCGCAAGAGGTCAGGGTTGCGGAATAAAGGGCTTTCCAAAAGTTTTCGATGTATCTTTATCCATCCACAATCACCCATAGCGCAGCCCTCCCCCTGACCACGCTAAAGGCAATCGTCGATGACCTGGATCATCTCGTCGGACACCTCGGGCCGCTCGTACTTAGCGTCCTTGACCACCTTCCAGGCCTTCGTCACGGGGTCTTGCTCCCCGGCGATAAGGCCCGCCTGGAGCCAGTTGTAGACCGTCTGAGCCCGGACGCCGTACCTTTTAGCGGTAACAGATACTTTTTCATATTCCACGACTGATCCCTCCATTATGGTTTAGTGACATATATCAAAAAATTTTGATAGTGACAAGGCCGGATTTTTAGGCCCGGCCTTCCCCTCCTCACACAAGCCCGGCGTCAACAAACATGTCAAAAGACTGGTTGGACATCCGCTTTTTTATCACGTCGGCCTGTTCAAGATTCTGGACGGCTTGGCGGAAATAGGATTCTTTCAGTTCGGCCCCTATCCCGCGCCGCCCATTTATGACCGCCCCATAAACTTCCGATCCCACACCCATGAATGGAGTTAAAACGGTCTCGCCCTCGTTGCTTCCCAGAATCACGCAGCGCTCGATAACGTCAAGCTGTAAGGGATGAACATGACGCTCGTCCTCCTCGTTTTGCCTGCCCTGATAGGGAAAAGGGAGAACCCGCCCAAGCCGAATGTCAAACCAGTTGGAAGAGGCATAATTCCGCCAAATCCAATGACTATAACGGTTTTCAATCTGGTTGCCTTTGTAGCCTTTGAACCGATGAAGTTCCGCCGGGATTTCCGTCGCCCCGGCGTATTCCAGGAGTCCCACAGGATGAGCAACAGGAACCAGATTTTTTCCGGCCCTCCGAAACGCAAGCAGATAATCAGCGGATGCAACCGAGCATTCCGTGGAGTCGTCGACGATGGTTTTGTGTGCGAGGTTTTTCGCCATTGTTCGGTTGCGGACACCAAGGGGCTCTTTCCAGATATGATACCGACCCGTATATTTAAAACCTATTTTTTCATGGAGCCGGATAATATCGCCCGGAAAGTCTTGAAGATGGTCGCACCCAGTGTTTCCACTTGGAATATCCGTACAATGGACATAGGTTAACCGGCCCGGCATGGTCAGCCTGAAAAGCTCGCGGACCACGTATCCGTAATGAGTAAAAAACTGGTCATAGTCGAAGCAGTTGGAGAGGTCCCGTTCGCTGGAACTGTAGTTATACAGCCCCCCAAATGGGGGTGAATAGATGGAAAGGTGGATTTTCCCGGCGGGCAGGTCCTTCATTACCTCGATGCAATCACCATGATAGATTGCATATTTGTCCGTGATGACCTGATTTTCTATAGCCATGATGGTACCTCCATTTGTTCGGTGTAAGTTTTTACGGTGTCAATCGCCATCGCGTCCTTCATGAAGCGTACAAGATTATCAAACATCGCATCAGCCTGTTTCGCCTTGCGTTGCAGATTCTCAAGTACGCGGACTTCGCCCTGAGAAATGATCATGTCAATTACGACAGGTTTTTCCTGACCATACCGCCAGAAGCGCCGAACCTCTTGATAATATTGTTCGTAGCTATGTGACGGAAAAGTTACCGAGTGGTTACAGTGCTGCCAGTTGAGTCCGAATGCGCCGATTTTTGGCTTGATTACCAAAACGCGGACCTCGTTTTCTGAGAATGCCTTGAACCGCTCCTCTTTTTGTTCCGGGGAATGCGCTCCCTTGATTTGAACTGCACCGGGAATAATCTTTTCCAGGTAGTCGCCTTCCTCGTTCAGATGGCACCACACAACAGAGAT
>JAEHJW020001573.1_pt1 | contig 36468 bp, 47 predicted proteins | sample 9271431 | NCBI WGS metagenome assembly JAEHJW02 | reverse complement strand
ACAGACGATGCTCAGGCCGCACTCAGCGCATAAGTGCGATACCCATTCCGGCTCCTGCCATTTCATTGGTTTCTCATTCATGCTAATATCCTCTTGGTTTAGGTTTGCGGGGCCGGGCCTAATACCCGGCCCCAGTAAGTTCCCACTGCTATGCTTCCCGTCATCACGTGGTCAGTCGATCACCTCCTCACACTCGGAAAAATATTGCCAGGAAAAATATTGCCACCAGGATGAGGATCACCGGCGGAACCGTCTCAGAATCCAGTAGGCGGTAGAGGATGTCGTCGATGCGGTCAATCATCGATTCCCAACCTTTCGCGATTATCTTCCGATAACCCGAAGCGGATTATTTCGTCATAGGTTTTGGCAACCCACGATTGCCCGCCTTCCTGTCAACCCCAGCCGGTATAATCACACCAGGCTTCGACTGCTGCATAGCGCCCATCCTTCAATTTGAAGACTGCAGCCCAATCGGATTCGTCATTTTCCCCGTTGACTATATGGAGAATTTCTGCCACATCTTCCCTTGAGAAAGGGATATCTGCAATATTCGAGCCTGGTGGAGTCGGTTGTGGTGGTTTGACGGCACCTGAATATTCACTATTGGTTCCGCAGTATTTGAAAACCTCGTCCCAATCAAAATTTTCGAGTCTCGCATCCATCTATATCGCCTCCCGACCAAATAAGGTTGCTGGCCCAAACTCCCTATCTAGCCCCCGGAAAAATCCGTCTGCGGCCTCCCTGAGCGGCTGAAACATGTGGGTAAGATATGCTGCACCGGCCTGGGCATCCTCGCGGGAAATTGGATAGTAATATCCCTCATGGACTGAGCAGATAGGATGGCCCTGTCGGCGGAGATCACGGATCATCTCCTAATACCTCTCTCCCGGACCCCGAACCGCTCAGAGAGTCTAGCCGCAGATACGGCTTTGTCCTGGCCTGCATGGGAGACGCGGAGATGTAGGAGGATGTCCTGGGGGGTGATCATGATTTAGCCTCCCGTTTTAGCGCCCCCGGAACCGTTCTCAGGCTCCGGGGGCCAGGGGGGGGGGATTGCCGCGCTAGGAGTCGCGGCAAAGGGAATGGTCTCAGTCAGATTGCCGCATAGAGGACATCCATAGAGGCTGTCCTCGGGATCAGCGGCAGAATAGGAAATCTCCCGGCATACTCTGCATCGGTGTGCCTGCATGGTACAATTCCTCCTAGTAAGGGCCTCATGGCCTTTGCTCTTGCGGCGGCCCTCGCTTCACTTGGCGGTGAGAGGGCCGCTAATTCTTTGCCAGTTTCGCCGGGAGGTGTAGCTACTGCCGCAGACGGCTCCCGGTGCCCGGTGCGGCTGGACCACTGGCAAACTTTCCCACCGCCCGCGCCTACCTCGCGTCCTACCGGCGGTGGAAAACTTTTTTGTCCTGCTCAGTGAGGCTTAATGGGGAGTTAACGTGGGGTTAACGTGGGGTTAACCTGAAATTAAGCCTTACTCAGCAGGGGTTAAGAACCCCGGGTCATCTTCGTGGCGGAAAAAGAGCGTATAAATGTCAACACCCAATATCACTGATATCCTCTTGCGCATTGTTGGTTCCGGAGTTGTCTTTCCCTTTGCCCAATTACCAACAGTCTGTTCCTGCACACCGACCTCCTCCGCAAGCCTACTATATGGAATCCCCCTCAGCCTCAGCTCTCTTTGTAGCCCTGTTTTGGGGAGTCTTTCTATTAGCATATCCCTTTCACCTCCTTTAACCGATGCCATGTGATAGCCTCCTATGCAGTTCTTATATGTTAATTGCGGCAATCTTAAACCTTATTCTCGGCCATGTCAAGAATTCCTTTATCCACACTTGCATCATTTATCTAGGTAATTTGCATCATTGACCAAATATCCTTAACGCGATATTATTTATTGCCTTGAGCCTGGGGAGGCGGAAAGGGAATGGTTAATGGAAGCTCATGCAATTGAGGTTTATGCCGACATCTCTGAACTAATCGCGGACTATTTATCAACTTGTGCAGCTCGCAATTTAAGCCCGCAGACGATCAGAAAATATCACTTTGCACTTGATCGTTTCCAAAAATTTTACAATGAAGACATAAGGATTATTGACGCAAAATTGCTACGCAGGTATATTCTCCACCTGCGAGAGTCTGGCCTTACACCCCGCAGCGTGCATGATTATTATGTCTGCCTGCGAATTTTCTTCAATCATCTGGTGGGTGAGGGTTATCTCCCAGCCAGTCCAAGCGATTCGACTCCTCCCCCTAGATACCCAAAGCGGCTTCCGAATGTACTCTCGTTAGAACAATCTCAGTCCTTACTTGACACAATTCCCGATTATTCATGGATTGGCCAACGTGACAAAACTGCGGTATTTTTGCTTCTTGGTAGTGGCCTCAGGCTTAGCGAAATGCTGTCGCTGAACATCTTTGATGTCGATTTGACAGCCGGGGAAATCAGGGTCGTAGGGAAAGGTAGCAAAGAGAGAATTGTGCCTATCGATTCTGATGTTTGTCTTATTTTGAAAGGTTGGCAGGGGCTTAGAAATAGGCTTGGTTGTAAAGGGGAGGCCCTTTTTGTCAATCGCTACAAGCAGCGGATGGCAAATAAATTCGGCCTAGATGTCAAGCGGTATGCTAATGACGCTGGCTTCTTTTGTACTCCCCACGTCCTGAGGCACACGTTTGCCACGAATTGGATTCGCAGTGGAGGCGATATTCAGCGGCTCAAGGACATTCTTGGTCACTCGCATATCAGCATGACTGAGAAATATATTCACCTGGCCAGGAAGGATTTCAGGGAGGCGGTAAATAAATATAGCATCACCAAGCAACTCAGGTTTGATAGTCGGCAAATGTCATTAATGGATTGGGGAGAATAAATGAAAGTCTGCAAGCACTGTAAATCAGAGATTAATCAAAAGGCCAAGCGGTGTCCTCAGTGTGGGGGCGACCTCAGGATTTGGCCGGCGCGGCATAAGATCATGACGGGGCTGGGGGCCACCATCGTTTTAATTGTCATCATCGTGGCCGCTTCGGGCAGCAAGTCCGGCAATTCCAACAATGCCAGCGCCCAACAGCCGCCGCAGGTTGTTGACGCCTCTTCACTCGTGAAGGAGTTTGACGCCAACAAAATTGCCGCACAGGACAAGTACAATGGCAAGGTCATTCAGACAACTGGTTTTGTCACGAATATCAGTAGCGCCCTGGATAATTTCTACATCCAGTTCAAGCCAACCAACGATCAATATTACGTTGGCACTTCCTATCAGTGCTATGTCTCTAAAGATGATGCTGCATCGGTGCAGAACGGCCAGCAGGTGACCGTCAAAGGAACTGTGAATGATGTGACTATGACGCTGATTCAGCTTAAAAATTGCAGCGTCGTAAAATAACCGAGAGGTCAAAAAAAGCCCGCCCCCGGTGAGAGGGGCGGGCTTCCTCGAGGAGGCTTCCTTGCGGCCTAGCCGCAAGCTTTTACTGTCTTGGATACATCGTCTGACCACCGGCGCCGCTCCCTCCATTAACATTATTCAGCAGGAAGTTAAGCAGCGGCGTGTCTTTCCAGGTCGTCTCATATGCAGTAATTGTCGCCACGATTGCCAGCAGGACGCCTCTACCGATATCTACATCCTGGAACTGGCCTCCGTAGTAGCTGGTGCCGACGCCGATGATCCCGGCAGTGACGACGGCCACAGCGAACTTGGCCAGCCATGGCCAGCTCGCGCGGATCACGATGGCGACAGCCAGCGGGGCGAAGAATGCGACGATCATCGCCCATAGGTTTGCATTGCTCATTTCCTCTCCTTTCTTTTCCGTCCTCCCGCATGTCCGCGGAGGAATGTTTTCCCGGGCTTGGCCAGTCTTCCGCAGCCGCAGGCGCAGGGTTTGGCTGGAGGCTGTGGCTTCGGCGGCCTCCCATATCTCTTAGGAGGCTCAGGAGCCTGAGGTATCAGCCCAGCCAACCCCTCCTCAAACCTCTGTGTGCATTCCGCGCAGAGGAGGCCGACAGATCGGGTGATCACGTTAGGGGGCTCTTGGGGTCATGAAAAAACCGCCTCTCGGGCGGCTTCTGTCTTTCGCCTTAGTTCGCTGTGCAATCGTCGGTGATGCAATCGGCAGAGCCAGCGCACATCAAGCGGCTTGGAGTAGTCGTCATGATGAGCCTCTACCAACTCACTCCCGCATTCCTGGCATAGCTCGCGCTGGATATCTCCGCGCATTAGCGCATGCTCGACGGCATGATGAGCGGCGTGCTCAAGAGGATGGTTATGCTTCCATCGTTCCGAAGACGCGATTATATCTGCCGCATTAGCCCTGTAATGCGACCTTACCCGCGCAATAATCCGCTCTCTGTTCACTTGATAATGCTCTCGGAAATATTGCCTGTAATATTCCCTATTGGCTTCCCGATGAGCAGCCGATCTAGCTTTGATCTTCGCGCGGTGTCTGAGGTAATACTTCCTGTGATACTCTTGCCTCTGCTGTGGATCTGCGTATGGCATCTAGCTCACCCCTTGCATGACCATTGACCCTGTTGGCCGGCGGCGAACATCCGGGCGGCGGTATCAATCTGGTCGTATGGGTCGTTGTAATCGCATCTGACGCAGTTGGCATAGAAGGTCGAACTCATAAACTGCATGACGCCATAAGCACCTGATCCTTGCTCGTTGGCAACCATGTTGCCGTGGCTTTCGCAAGTCATTACGGCATAGAGTTCTGATGCATTGCATCCATAAGCGGCGCATGCCTGCTGGATGAATGTCCAGTAATCGCCGCCGCCTTTAGGAACTTCTATCGCCGACTGAGACGCTTGCTCAGACTCTGCTGCCTGCCTCTGAGCCTCCGCCGCCTTCTCTGCGGCTAGCTGGGCCTGCTGAGCAGCCGCCTGACGAGCCTTCTGATCAGCGAGCGCCGCCTCCACGAATCTGATTCCCGCATTAACTTGATATACAGCGGAGGTAGCGGTTCGCCGCAAGAACTCATCTGCGAGCTGCTGTCTATGTCGTTCCGTATTTTCGTGGATTTTGTCATGGGTATAAATTGCCAGAGCAGCAAAAAGGCCGAGAGTGATCCCGGCCATAATGGCTGCTACTTGATATGTCCTCTTTCCATGGTTTCGGATGCTTCCTTCCCGGCCTGCTGGGGCCTGTGGTCGTTAGCATGGCAATTGCACGTCGCCTTTCGTGCTATGGCATCACCTCCAGTATGTAGGAATCGGTCCAGGTCCTCGGCTCATATCGGCTTCCCAGTGATATTGAAGCTCGGGGTCTTCGTGATTCCCGCGGCGGCCGCTGCGGCAACCTGCGCCGCTGAGGGTGTGGAGGCGATTGCTGCTGTGGGATAATACATCTTCACCTGCATTTTCCCGTTCACAGTGGCGCTGTTGACATCTGTATTGAGAGCTACTATTGTGATAAGGACGCCGCCGCCGCAAACACTGGACTGGCTGACGTAATCCAGCTTCTTGAAGACGGCGGAAAAATCGAAATCTGCAAAGCCCGTGGCGAGCGTCGCCGAGCTGGTAACGTTATTAATCATCTTCGTGCGCTGGTAGGTGGTTGACGCTACCGTGAACCCTGTCTGGTCCTCCTGAGTGCCGACGGTATATTTCCCGCCGCCGATCTGGGCGCCAATGGCAGGTGCTGCGGTTGCCTGATTGTTTCCGCACCAGAAGGCATACCAGTCGCCCTGGTGCCAGAATACCACCATGTTGTCAGTCATCACCGAATCGAAGCCGGAGGCCGAGGGATTGAGGCCAATCGCGACGTCCCGGCTGACAACCTTCTGTTCCTTGATAGTGTGAGCATGGATCGTGAACCATATCTTCTGCAATACCCCACCAATCCACGTGCCCTGATTCTTACCCCCGAACAGCGTGCCGTCCCGCATGATGACGCCGGTAGGCATCCCAGTGTCCGAGCCGTTGGTATCATTACCGCCGTACTCCATGAGGATTTCATCGCAGGCCCAGCCGGTGCTTACGAAAGCCGGATTTCGGTAGATTCTTGGTACTGGACAGAGATTATTAGTGCCGTCCATCACGTTGACATACAGGACGAATTCTCCATTTCTATAATCGAGGCCGTTGGGCACGGCCTGATAAGGGGTTGTGCCGAGGGGAAGGGCGGCAGTCGTGATTTTGGTGACGGCCAATGTAACGAGATTGATTGACGCAAGCCCTACTGAGACATGACCAAAGCTCCGGTAATAGCCGTAGGCCACATAGAGGGTATTACCGATTACCTTCCCGGCCCCAAGGAGAGTGGAGAGGGCGTCATATTGACCCGCAGAGCCGCGCGGGATCGCCGGTGTGGAGGTCGGTGTGAGCCAGGACCAGGAAGCAGGATTATGGAGATCGGCATCCCAGTCCGCCCTCATGAGGTACATGTCCCGGCCGCCGGAATAATCTATTTCCCCGACCTGCGGCTTGCGTCCATGCACCATCATCAGCACCCGGTTCCTGGCCGGGTCGGCCACCAGAAAGTCCGGTAAGAGGCGGTCAAAAACGTACTCGGTGACAGTGATGATACCGGTGCCGGTCGTGGTGATGTCGATGACCGCCGCATCGCTCGGGTTCGCCCTGAGCTGGAATGTTTTGTTGACAGTATTTATATTGTTGATATAGTAGACTTGGCCTGTTACTAGCGGTGCAGGCAGGGTTCCGGTCGTGGTAAACTTGACTGCCTGCTTATCTCCGGGGTTACTGGTCCCGGAGTAGGTGAGAACGTCGGTGGTCGTATTAACTCCCGTGGATGTGTCCACGGTTACCACCACACCATCCGGTGGCAGCGGCACTACCGGAGTTGCGCCGAACCGCTCAAACCGGCCACCATCCAGTTGCGGGTTCGGATGGCTGACGGGGTATTCGAGGGCGGCGACTTCGGTGGTGGGGGAGAGTAAGTCAGATGTAATACCCCCCACGCTCGCCGGCTTCCCCACGCCATGTACTTCGGAAAGGTGTTGTTGCATCACGGCCAGATCCAGCGTGGCGTAGTCGTCACCATGATTGCATATGTAAAGGGTGTGGCCTGCCCAGCTACTCACGAGATAATCAGCCATTTTTCCTCCTTAAATTTTTGCCCCGGCCGGGTTCCGGAGACCTGAGAATGATCCAGGCGGCCGCCATCAAGATCATCCGCCACGCGCATGGCACCGGGGCTATCCGGTTGGTTGTTAAAGCAAAAGTCGCCCAGACGGACGGCTTAAGATCTCCTTCTACATCATGGTAGATGAGGCTATTTCATCCCTTGCCCGCGCTTGTAACTGCCTCGCGGGATGAAGGTGTGCATCTCGCCAGCACCGCCGTCATTCCAAAGCAGAAAGACGAAGGCTGTGCCGACGGGCAGGGCGGCCATGAAGGCCCGCTGCTCAGGCGTCAGCTTTGAGGCCGGCCAGGTGTCACCGTGGGCCTCCTTGACCTCACAGTAGGTAGGAATCAGATTGCTCCAATGACGGCCAAGTTTCGGATCGTTCATCCGGAAGCCGATAAAGTCAGGGACCCCGCCCTCAGTGTAGACCGCACGGAACTGACCTGGCTTTCCGAAGACCGGCCCCAGGTTTTTGGCCGGCGATTCCATCTTCTCCATCTCCCAGCCATGCCGCCGGAAATAGTATCGGGCCGCTTCCTCCCCGCCTCGTCCATTGCTCCTCATTGCCAATCCTCCGGCAGGCCACGGATGAAGTAGATGTACCTCACGAGAGAATCTGCTTGACGTCGATCTCGTGCTTGAGGGCAAGATAGGTCGCGCCCCGCATCCGGCAGCGGCCAGCGTCGCCCCAGCTCGCGCCCCATGAGTTGCGGATGCGGAACACGGACTCCTCGGGCCTCTCCTCATCCCATGATTCCAGCGCCTCCACATAGAGCTCATGGCCGCCGGCAAGGCCGGAATCCTGCCAGTCTCCGGAGTCGATGAATCCGCCCTCATCGGGCGTAAACATCGCCTGGTACCAGGGCATCCCCATCATTACACCGCCAGACTGGAGAAGTACTGCCATCCCCCGGAGTGATAGCGCCCAGCGGTAACGGCTGATGAGCCCCGCGCTCTTAAGCGCCCGGCAGACTCCCAGGCCAGTGCTGCCGCTGTCATCGGGCGGGAATAGTCCTCGGATGCCGTCCTTGTGTGTGGCCAGATGGTAGAGCTCGACCGCGAATCCCTCATCATGGGAAGCGTCGCCATCGAGTCTGCCGTCCCCGTAGATGATGTGCTCCTCGTCCAGGTGAATTTCCCGGTAGCGAAGGTCGTAGAGGGCCGCGACGGCGTACGTGCCGGCATTCCCCGTGCAGGAGCCGGTATTCCCCTGGTCCAGGATAGGGATAAGTGGGACGTGTTCGGCTGGCATGATGAGGGTCGTCAGATCCTCAGGCGTGAGGGCGTAGGCCAGCGAGCGGGCATCAAGCTCCATATGGCGCCCGAGGCGCGGGTCTGTTGGGAAATATTGGTGGGTAAGGATGCCCGTGTCCATCGTCATTAGGAAGCCCGCTGCTGAACGGCAATCATGTCGCCTTCGCCGTCGATGTCGTAATAACCATCCTGCGGCACTTTCCAGGTCCACATATTGCCCGGCCCCATCTTGATGGAAGCAACCCCGTCATAGCCGTTTCCGTGGCAACGGTAAATTGTCACCGTCCCGCCAGGTGGTTGAGGTTTACCGGGGGCCGTACCTCCCGGCATCATGATGTAGAGAAGTTCCCCCGCCTTGGCGAAGGTTGAAAACTTCGGGGCGAAATCTGCGGCTGCAATTGGTTGCGGCATGTCGTCCTCCGTGGGTTGTGGTTGATTTCCGGCGGCCAAGCGGCGGAGATCGGGCAACCGGGCATATAGGTTGTCACCCGGACAGGCTGTGGGATAATCGTCGCGGTGCCCGATGATTGAGGCGCGCGGATCGAGGCTCCAACGCCGGCAACGCTGGCCGGCAAGCCAGCCGCCGGCTGCGATCGCCGCATCTGTTGGCACCGCTTGGTTGTAATCGCCGAGGAAACAGATGCCCTCCGCATAATCATTGGAGGTGTAGTCGTGGCCGCCCACCACGCCGTCGCCTCCGTAGCGCCCCTCATAGATATTGCCGAAGGGGTCAATCAGAAAGTGGTAGCCGATGTCTCCCCAGCCGTTTGTGACAGCGTGCTCCTGCCATACCTGGCGGACTGCGGCCGCCAGATCAGAAGCTGAGGGCAGCGGACCAGCTGAGTGATGAAAAACAATCAGGGTCGTGCGGCTACGGTAAGTCGGGGGCCATGTACACTGACCGGCGCCCCACTCCTGCCTGGTGATTATCTGCATTAAAAAACCACCTCCTGGGTGGTGAGATGCGAAGCTTTTTCGGGCGTTTTAACGAATTATCAGAAAGATGATGAGGCTCAGGAAGGCCGCGCCGATTGCCCCCGTAATCCCACTCTCAAGTTTATTTGTCCAGAGGATGGAGGTAGGCACCATATCCTTTAATTTCGTGGCGATCGCATCACTTACCGCAGCCTGTACAGTGGCTACGATGCGGTCATGGTTCGCCTCTGATAGTCGCCGGCAACCCGCACACCGGATCTCAAGTTCGTTCCAGGTCACTGGATCTTCACCTGCCATCGAACCTCCTCTATCTCAATGGATGAGAGACTGATTTTATGAGCGTGTCCAGATAGTCGTTCTCGGCGCCGATCTGCAATACCATCTTGCTTTCGTCCACGCTTCCCTGGGCATCATAGACCTTGAATACCGCTCGGTTATCGTTGGTCTGCTGAGCCGTCGCCGTGCTGAATTCGTAACAGTCCATGAACGGAAGGCAGATATTGTCGCCTGCGCGGATGAAGGCAGTGTGGCGCCTTCCCACAGATGTGTGCTGAGCCATGCAAAAAGGAACCGTAATCGTGCCCTTTGCCAGCGGCGAAGTGCCGTCATGCATGGAAAGAAACACCTGAGCACAGGCCAGTGCATCCGCATCAGCCATCCAACCGTTGCCCGCGGTGAGATCCAGAAAGGCGATTGCGTACGAACCGGGTGTATATTTGTCAGCGGAAGCCTGGCTGGGAATCCCTAAAATATTTATCGTGCCATCAGATTTCTGCCATTTGTAAATGCAGTAATTGTAATAGTCGTAGCTAAGATCGATGGTGGGAAGATCAACTCCCCTAAAATTATTCCGAGTAAGGATCCAATCGATCTTGTTTTGTAGCCGCGGTTTCAGATAGACATAGCAGCCGAGTTCATCCAGTGAGTCCGGGCCCGGGAACATACCGGCTTCGTAATCGACGATCTGTAGTAGGTCGCTGAGAAGTTTTTCACTAGCTTCCCACTCGTGGAAATCAAGTTGGATGGCGGGCAAACCGGTGTCCACGTACCGCTCTGAGTTATTCACCCAAGTAGAATTAAGGCCGTTCGGAGATGCCGGAATCCACGTAGAACCATTCCAGTCGGCGCCGTTGCGAAATACCATGCCTATGAACCAGGCGTCAACAGTAGTTGAAAGCGCAGCATGGGCGACTGGATTCTTCTTGCACTTCCAGGGGAAGTGGCCGATAGCGTTATATTCCAACTGCCCTTGATCCCGGCGCGGCACTTCGTCGGCGAGGCCTTGCCATATCCTGTCTGTACCCAGGAGCACTTCGACTGCTTCATCCTGTTGGACTCGGTAAAAGTCTTTCTGTCCTGGATCTGGTATCACAAACTGAGAGTCGGCGTCACCACCAAGCGAAATGCTGTGCCATTTGATTCCGGTTGCGCCCTGCCGGTTTAGGGCACTCCGCCTACGGATGTTGTCTTTGTGCCGAGAAATGTACGTCGATGAGCGTGTGCTCCGTTGGAGAATGTGAAGAGAAAATTCCACACGTCACGCCTTCCGGAGCAGATCGTACCTCGGCTCGAAATACTGATTCAGAAGCTGCAGGCTGCGAATAGCATCCGGGGTGGTACTGTCATATGCCAAAAAGACGAATGTGTTGTCTCCCGGCTCGGCGACCTCCAGATCTCCCCTCGCGTATTGCTTGAGGCTGTAGGCATTATCATCAGCGCCATCAGTACTACCGTAGACCACGGCGCCGTCGCGCGTGATGGTATCGAAGATGAGGTGTTGTACCGTGCTGGGCAGCGAGATGAAAATCGAGCCGCCGTCGATCCCCAGGAGGGCCAACCAGTCGACTCGGAAAGCATAAGGCGTCGCGCTTGAGCCGGTGACTTCTAAGCCGACGGTTGTAAACAGGTTGGCTGGGACGGCCTCATTGGTAGGTTTATCCAGAGGTACGCTCAAATCTCCTAATTCTTTTATCTGCCAATGGGCCGTATTGGCGGCCACGATCTTGGATTCGCCGTAGAGCACCGAACCGTTCTTGTCCTGCGCGGCCCGGCGGATAGTGACGCCGCCGGGATCAAGGCTCTTGAACCGGGCGAAAACCTTATAGACCCCTGAGCATTTATCAAGTGCGAATTTGGCCGGGAAAAGCTTCGTGGCCGTATTGGCGACGCTGACCTCATAATAATTGCCGTTGAGGCAATCGGCCTGACCGGAAGTGAGCGTTCCCGCATTCCAACCGGTCGCAGCCGTGGGAACATTCACAACGAGCGGGGCACTGGCTACGTTATCAGCTTTCCGGCCTATCCAGATGTGATCAACCGGAGCATCAAGGCTCATGTAAAGCTTGAACGGACAGGGAGCGTTGCCATCGTCGACCGTCAGATTGGCGACATACGGTGCCGGCGCACCTGGAACAAAAAGGACGCAATCATCGAAATATATATCACTACCAGGAGATTGAGATAATCCATCACTCGTCACAGAGATGTCAAAATAGGTAATCGGGTTCACCCAGTTAGGGGCACCAATGGAAATCATGCTAGAGATATTGCAGAATAGATTGGTCCACACCACATCTGGCTTTGGAATCCAACCGTTATAAATCTCGAATACGAAGTCTTCGTAAAAGTAATTGGTGGAATCGTTTCCTATCTTTACGCGGATGTTCGTAAAATCACCGTCGGCCATAGCCCAACAGGAAAAAACACCGGCGGAGAATGCCGAGCAGTCAAGAGAAAATGGATCACTGCGTTTTCCCTCAAGGGTTGCGCCGACTGGAATTAAAATAAAACCAATAGACTTGTTACCAGAATGTGGTGTTCCCGTCCCGATGGGTAGGGCTGGACCGTATATCCCGACTGTTCCCGTCCCGCTGACCTTTGCCCAAGCCTCCTCAGCCTGCTCACCATTTCCCAGGATCTGTGAAAAATTGGTTGCACTAGTAAGCAACCGCTTGGGCCCGCGCGCGAAGGGGTCACAGAGTACATCAACGTTTACGCTCTGGACGCCGCCTTTACGGCTGAGGACGTCGTGAAGGGAGTGCGGGAAGGGAGACTCGTAAGTGTCGAAATAGACGTCTGCGGTTTCCCCGGGATCACCATTATATGTCAGGACATTTGACTTTTTTCTAAGAGCTGCGGCCAGATCATCACGTTGTTGAGCGAGTTGGGCACCATTCAGGTATTCGAGATCCAACGGAACGGTAAGGACCATGAGGTCGAAGTCAGGAGGCAGGAGCCCTAGCTCAAAGAGACGCTTGAGCTCGCCAGCCTGTGTGATTTTTTTGGCCGCGATATCAAGGTCATACCGTACACCCGTTCCGTAGGCCCGATTGTTAAAATCAAACTCGGGGAATTTCAAAGTGATCGGTTTCATTAACGTGGCCTTTGCTGATAGCTGGAAAGGTTGCTCCTGCTCCGGATGCTGGCGTCCCTGTTTGCTTCCTGGATTTCGCTCCGGATGAATCTCTTGAGGAACTCAAGCGCGCCGGCCTCCACGGTAGTCATAGAGGTGAAATTGGTTGCGCCGGCGCTGCCCGGCGCGGCGCTCATGGGGATTACCTGAGGTGCACCTGCCGCGCCAGCGAAAGCAGGTTGCATCGGAGTTCCACTTTGAGGGTTGGCGATTCCAGCAACTGTGTCCATGGCCTTTTGGACCAGGTGGGTATTATTGCCGATGCCGATAGCAAGCCCCTCGACAATGAAACGGCCAAATTTCATCATAACGCGGGAAGGCGAAAAAATGCTCATGATATCTGTAAACTTATCCTTAATCTGGCTCCCAAGACTGCCCATCGCACCTAGAGCATCACCGATCTTGCTTTTAATGCCATCAATTAGCCCTTGGACTATCTGGGTGCCGGCATCCCAAAGCATGTGACCAACGTCGCCGAGTGCCCCTATGATCTGACCTGGCAGGCTGGCAAAGAAGCTGACGACTGATCCGACGGCGCTTGAAACGGCACCCACAATCGCGCCCACTGCTCCGCTTACGGCACCCACAATCGACCAGAAGGCGCTTGAGGCAGCGCTGAGAATCGACCAGAAAGCGGCCGCAGCAACTGCCGCCATGGCGGCCAGGGCGCCTCCGACGATTGCCGGGATCTGCGCTGCGGCACCGGGTAGCCAAGTGATAAATCCAATGATTGCTCCCACGGCCGCGGTGACAAATCCCATGATGACGCCGGGCAGCGAGGCAATGAAACCGGTCACGACCGTGAAGATTCCTATTACGATGCCGGGAATCGCCGAGAGCACGTTCCAGATACCCGTTACAATCGCCCTGGTGGCGGCGACCACCAGGTGGATGCCCCCCTTGATCCCCAGGAGGATGTATTTGATGAGGGTCAGGCCAACCACGATCCCGTAGCCGACCACGTAAATGAGGCCGATCAACATATCCATGAGGCCCCTGCCTAAGGCGTAACCAACCTTATATGGCAACTCCCTAAGGCCGGCCAGGATGGAGCTGATAATCGACTTAGCAAGGCCTGCCAACCTCCCGGGAATCGCCTGGGCGGCGTTTCCTACGGCATTTACAGCGCTACCCATCGCATTCCAGATGGTATCTCCAAGGTTAGAGAACCAGTCGAGGATAGAACCGCCGAGGCCTTCAACGAAATCTACGAATTCACCCCATCTGTCCTTGAGCCAGCCCCAGGCGGCGCCGATCGCAGCAGCGACAGCCTGGTTGACCTCATCGAAATGCGTAAAGTAGTAGATGAGACCGGCGATGACCGCGATGACAGCCACCACGACTGCGGCAACGATCGCGACCGCCGTACCAAAGCTGACACCGAGGGCAATGGCCACCATCTCCACAACCCCTACCAGCGCACTGAAAGCCTCTGCAAGCAGGCCGACGATCGCCGATCCTGAAATGGCATCCCACAAGTAAAGGGCGACGATGGCTAGGGTTTCAAAGGCTCCCGAGATGGCGCCGGCAATCGACCCCAGCACGCCAAAAATAGTCATCAACGTACTGAATGTCTTAATCATCTTGCCGGCGGTCCATATCAATGGCCCGAATGCCGCAACCAGTGAGAAAGCAATCAAGACGGTGTGCTGCATGGTGGGATTCAGGGTCGCGAAACGGTCTGCCAACGTACTGATCATGCCGGCCAGGCTTGAAAATGAATCTGCCACGATCGGCAGGGTGACATTCCCCAACTTGATCAAGGAGGCATCGATTTTTGCTAGCGACTCCTTAAACCTGGCCATGGGTTGCGCCTGTGCCTCATCTATGTTTGCCCCGAAATTTCCGGTAGTATTATTTATCCGGTCCATCGACCCCTTCATGGTGTCGAGGTTCTGAACCAGGGTCATAATTGCCGAGCTTGTGCGGCCGCCGCCGAAGGCTTCTGTGAGTACCGCTGCCTGCTCAGTAGCGGAAAGGCCGGCGGACGTTAGGTGATCCTTAAGATCCTGGACTGCGGCGATGATCCCTTTATTCCGCATGTCCTCTGCAAGCTGGGTGCTGGTCAACCCGATCCTGGCCAGGGCGTCGGCCGCTTTGCCGGTGGGGGCTCCCATCATTGAGAAGGTCATTCTCAGGCGCGTGGCGGCGTCTTCGGCGGGGATCCCAGCGATGGTCATCGTATCCAGCGCGGCGCCCACGTCCTTTAGGGAAAGCCCGAAGTTGGCGGCGGCCGAAAGAATGCCAGTGCCCATGGCGCCGGTTAAATCCTGCATTTTCATGTTGCCGGCGCCGACGATCGCGTTGAGCTGCGACATACCATCAGTCATGTCGCTGACGCCCTTGACCCCGGACGTGACCGTGGCGATCATGGCGTTGGTAACGTCCGTGAGGTCCGCCTGCCCCACCATGGCGCCCTCAGCGGCCACCTTAAGCATGTCCAGGGCCTTGGAACCACTGATGCCGGCAGACTCAATGTGGAACAGGGCATCCGCGAGTTGGTCTGGCGTGGCCGTGACCTGACCGGCCATATCAAGAACAGCAGCGCTCATGTTCCTGACTTCATCAGCCGAGGCCCCGGCTTGAGTCTGCAGCAAGGCCATTTTCTCATCGAATGCGGCAGCGCTCTTCGTGGCGAGCCCCATACCGGCGATAAAGGGGAGCGTGATGCCCTTGGTCATCTTGGAGCCAAGAGTGGAGGCGCGATCTCCGAATTTGGAGATGCGCGATTCAGCCTTATCAAGCGCGGTGATCAGATTGGAAGTGCTGCCAGTGAGTTTGACAGCAAGATTAGCTATGGTGGCCAAACGGACTCCTCATGCCAGAGACGAAGTTGCTCGTAAACCCGCGCCATTTGGCCTTGATCTCCTCGGGAGCGAGTGGCTCTTCAGGTTCAGGCTCAGGGACGTCAGAAAGTATGTCGTGGGGACTGTATTCTTCCTGGTCTTTGCCGCGGTAGGCGTTGGCGAAGATGGAACCGATGACGGCAAAGCTCTCGCGCTCCCTTCCCCACGGCTCCAGGTCGTAGTAGGCCATCCATTCCGTGAGCTCCGGGCTGCTCACGCGCGCCAGAAGTTCACGGACCGTACAGCCCAGGGCCAGGGCTAATCGGAAGTAGAAGATCCGCTCTGGCCGCTCAAGGAGTTTTTTTCCAGTTCCTCTAGATCCTCATCGGTGATCTTGGAGAGGCGCGAGGAGGCCTCATAGACGCGGTCCAGGGCAGCGGATGATTTCTCACCGAGGGCCTGTACATCGGCCTCGCTGAAAATCAGTTTGCCTTTCGTGTCCACGCAACTGTGGGCAACCAGCTTGGCTCGCATATTCTTGAGGTTGGGCGTAGTCTCGGTGCGGACGCGCTTGCCGCGCTTCACCTTTTTCATGGTGATGACGGATTCCTCAAAGGCGTCCCGCTCCTGGCCGGTGAGGGTCTTGACCCGGACGATGCCTCCCCACTCCGGGACGTCGACGTCCTCAACCGGCAGGTCGTCGGCGCCGAGGATCTGCTCGCGTGTCAGATAAGGCATGCCGATAGCGGACTTTGCTTCTTCCATCGTTGTAGCCTCCTGTGAGATTTGTGAGGTCTTACGCGTAGGTGGACAGGGACGTTACCTCGAGGTCAACACTGGCCTTGAGGAGGTCCTTCATCTGAGCCTTCGGGGTGATCTTCTTGACGTAGGCCTTGAAGGTCTCATCCGTGGTGGTAGTGTCCGTGTAGTGGATGCGCCAGTTGCGCTCGATGCGGTTGTTCCGCAGGTAGATGAGGCCAGTCAGCCAGTCGTGAGTCGGATCGGTGAGGTCCAGCAGGATGTCGAAGCTGCAGTCGCCCAGCTTGATGATCGTGGGCTTCTTCTCCTCAGCATGGTTCGGCGACATCTGATTGGTGGCGTCGGCAAACTGCACCTCTGGGACCGGTGGGTTGATATCACCGAGGCCAGCGACAGTTACATACGTGCCAGTGCCGTCATCCAGCTCGAGCAGAGTGCCAAACGCAGCAAAAATGTCAGACATGTTGACTCCTTTCGGGCATTAAAAAACCCGCACTTCGGCGGGTTCTGGGTGCTGATGTGTGGTGACTCGGGTTTAGGGCAGCGTGATTACTGCGAACTTTACTGCGACGTTGCTTGCCTCGCAGTAGATGTAGCCGTCGCTCTGGCGCCAGCCGTCATTCGGGAGCGGGCCCGCCATGATGGCCACGGCGCCGGCGGCGATGGTTTTGGGGCCGATATTGCCACTACGATTGTGCGAATCGTTGGCGGAGGAAACCGTGGCCGTGTATGAATTTACGCCGTCGGTATTCCAGGCGATGACGAGTTCCTTGCCGGTCCACTTAACCTGGTTCTTATTGACTATGTCCGCGGCCACGAAGGGCAGATCGACCGCGGCTATCGGGTAGGGACCGGGGCAGCTGGTTGGGTTGATAGTCGTCCTTGGCATTTACTCTTCACTCCCTTCCTTGGCCTTCGGCTCCTCAGCGGCCTCCGGCTCAGGCTTGGTCTGTTCCTCTTGCGGCGCCGCTTCGGTGCCTGGATATTCACTTTTCATCTCGGCTCTGACGGCCTCAGGCACCCGCGCCATGAGCACGGCCGGAATGCGGTGATACTCTTCAACGTGTTCCTCAATCAGTTCCCGGTTGAGGGTATTGAAATGGCAGGAATTGCATTGGTAATGAGGGTGGTTGGACCACAAGCCAGTGGTGTAGCCCGGATCCTCCCCAGCAACGTTAGAGCCGCCCGCGGGCGGCTCTTTTGGTAACTGCTCTTTTTTCTTTCTCGGCATCCTATGTTACCTCCGAGTGGAAGATTTTATAGTCGTGGGTCGCCCGGAAAAATCCAGGCTCGGGACCGTCGCTGCGCCTGCCGGTGGGTTGGAGGTTCGGCCCCAGGCCATTATCGAAAAGAGAGGCCTTGATGACATAATCGACGCCTCCCACGGTGATGGTCCCACGGTACCCGTGCATTGCCTTATCCAGGGCGTTTATCAGCGCCTCACACTCGTCGAAATCCTCAGAGTAGATGTCAAGTTGATAGCGGGTATCAAAGGGACCGCCGCCGTCTTGCGTGAAGATCCTGACCCGGCTGATGCAGGTATAGATCCCGGCGGGCAGATCGGCGCCCTCGGGGAGACCTCCCGGAAACCAGTTGTCGCCGATCGCGGCAAGCGCCGGATAGGTGGAAACGCGCTGGTAAAGACCTGGGCTGATCATATGTTTGCCGCCGCCTCAATCAGTTTCTTGAATGTTTCGCTCATTGCTGCAACGACCTCTTCGATATGCTCATCAAGTGCCGGGCGCAGGTATGGCTGCGGGACCTGAGTCACAGATTTGACCTTGTGCCACTGGCCGTCCCTGGTCTTGAATACGAGATATGGAGCGTTCTTGGCCTTGATTGTGCCTCCGAACTCAACCTGAGCGGCATATTCCACGTCGGTGCCAATGATAGCAGCCGCGAAGATTGGAGTCACCTCCACGATCTCAACATGGATGGACCGCGACAAGTTGCCGGTCCATCTCGGCACCTTGTCTTTGGCGTACTTCTCTACTACCAGGCCGCCGGCGCGGACACTCACGACCAGCCCGGTGCTGACGGCAGTTTTGATGGCTCTGATTTTTTTGATGGCCTCTTCTTTGCCCATCACCACGACTTTGAAGTCGTTCATCGCACGATCTTAAGCGCTAGGTGCGTAGTCACTCCCGCGCTATCGGGAGAGACCAGGATGATATCGTAATCGGTGCCGTCGATCTGGGCACGCCATTCCTCCTTAATCTGCGGATACGAACCTGCGAGAGAGGCTTCGTAGGGGGCCACCACGTAGGTTCCCTCCGGGGTGCGCACCTCGTTGTTGGCCCGCTTCATCACAGCTGAGGCCAGACGGCAGGGGATGCTGTCAAGACCAGTCACCGCCTGCCAGTCTTTCCGCTGGATAGCGCCGCTCGGGCTCTTTGACTTTACGGGCTCCATGATGATGCAGGCTTTGTCATAGTACTGCCCGATATTGCTGAGAAGCTGGCTGCTTACCACAGACGGTGATTTCACGTGAGCTTCCTTAGAAATTCGTCCTCCAGGCGTTCGCGTTGGGCGAAGTCGCCGGTGGGCCACTCGATCACGTCGAAGGCCTCGGGGTCTTCCTCATACTGCCTCCGGAGTTCCGCGGCCCTGGCCCGGAGCTCGGCCGCAACCTTGCTGCCATCAGCCGTCACATCCAGAATTTTCACGACTCCCACTGCCATGGCGTATTTGCTGGCCAGGGATTCCAGGGCAGCCGCCGCGCCCAGGCGCGCATCGTAATCGATGGCGCTATTTAGGAACATGTCCAGCTCGGCATCGGAGAAGGTGGCGTTATTCGTATCCGTATCGCCGATGAGCAGCCGGACGTAATCCCTTACGCTGGGATTATCTGGACTATAAGTTGCGACCATTTCTCTCCTTTAGAAGACGGGGAGACAGGCCGCGTGGCCCGCCTCCCCGCACCTCAGTACTGACTTACGGGAGTCCCGAGCCATTGGAGGCGACTGTCGGGATGGGGTCCATCTGGCCGCCGCCGAAGCAGAAGCGGACCTTGTGCTGGATGGAGTCGGTGTCGAAGTCTCCGTCAGTCGGGTCGATCTGGCCGCCGCCGCCCACGCGCATGGCGTTCGGAGCCTTCATGAAGATCTCCGGGACGTCGCGGCCGCGCAGGAAGCCAATCTCTAAGGCTGGCCGTGCAAGGTTCGGGTCGGCGAAGAGAGCCCAGGAAGTGCTGCCATTGGCCGCTGTGGCGATGAACGGAATGTACGGATTCCGGTGGACCTTGAGATCCACGGAAAGGCCGTTTCCAGAGACGATGACAGTATTGCCGCCACTCACCATGCGGTACTCAGTGGCGTTCACCAGCTGGTTGGCCTTGATCTCCTGAGCCTTGGTGGCGACCACCAGGTGTACTGCGGCCGTTTCGATCGGTTGGCCGTCGGCGTCCTTCTTCGAGCCCAGAAGGGCGATGGCGTCGTTCAGGTCGTCGATGGTGCCGATCGGCGGGTTGTCGTTCGTGCAGCCGTTGGCTTTGTTGACGATGTTCTTGTTGGCCGCCTTGTACATCGAGGCGTGCGGCCCGTTCGCGTCCATGAAGAGGCTTGCCGCGAAATTCTCCACCGAGCGCCGGCACTGGCGCCCGAACCTGAGCGGGATGTCGTTGAAGGCCCCCAGGTCGTCGTTGACCAGCGTCTCCCAGGAGAAGGGCAGCCGGTTACCGTGCTTCCAGACCTGATACTGATAACGACCTTCCTTGAGGCCTACGGCTGGATACTCCTCCAGCTGGCCAACCGTGGGGAGCAATCCCTGCGCCCCATCCATGGTGAAGCGGCTCACCTTGCGGAAATCCTTCACTTGACGGTTGACGTTCATGTATTCCTGGTATGAAGTGGGCACCTCGGCATAACCGGCCAAAAGCACCCGGTCAATGATGTCACCGAAGAGCAGCGGGAAGTCGCTGGAGGTCATCGCTTCCTCGAAACGGAACCGTGCCCTCCGGTTCCCGTCCAGGGCATCCAGGTAAATCTCATGCAGCGCGTCTACCTTGGATTCGTGAAGTTCGCGGTCTGCCTCGCTGACCCGCTGGTAACCGAACAGGTCACCGAACAGGCGCTCGAAGGAGGCCTCCTCTGCCCGCATGGTTTCGAGCAGGTTCATGAGTTCAGGCATTTTCACTCCTTTTTGAGAATGTGGGCATTAAAAAAGCGCCCATCGGCGCCTTAATGCTGTATTTGATCTCGTTCTTATGCGTGGTGCATGAAGATTACAAGCAGCTGGTTGTTTGTGGTATCCGTCCCGCCGACGTTTGTCATCTTGCCAGCGCCAGCGGTGAATTCGGAAGTCAGCATAGTCGCGGTGGCGATCGAGGCGGCGGAGACGAACTCGAGCACCATCAGGATCTCGTCCGTGGCCACCATGCCTGTCACCACATGATCACCAGCCGCACCGCCAGCGATGAGGGCCGTCTTGATGATACCGCTGGCGATCTTGGGAGCGGTGACCGCGCCGTTTGCCAGCTGATTCGTGCCAATGATGGCGCCAGTGATGTCTGCCGTTCCCGGCCCGAAGGCGTCGACCTGCGCAATCTCAATTGTGGCCGTGGCACCCCCCGCAATGAGCGGGTTGGCGCTCTTCGGGCTCACAGCCGCGAAGCCGAACAGGCGGCCACTCGCCTTCTTTGAGAGTTTGGGAGTGTCGGCGTCGACGTAATAAATCGGGGTGAACCAATCCACTTCACTGTTGCCAGCGTCGTCGATTGCTTTCACCGAGAGGTTGTAAGCACCCCAGAAATCAACCGTTGCGTAACCGTCGGCGTCACGGTCGGTCAGAGCCACGCCCGTCCGGGAGCCAACCAATACCGGATCGCCCGAAACGACTCCGACCGCCACGGGAACGGACATCTTCCGTGCGTATTCAAGCACCTCATTTAATGCCATTTTCTATCCTTTCCCTTAAGGATTTTGAGGGGTTTGGTTTACTTGCGACCTTTTGCGGCTGCCTCGGCGGCTGCCTCGGAGAGGCCCTGGCGCTTGAACCGCTCAACGCGCCGCTTGTGGAGCACGTCGGCGCTCTCCTGGACCTCATGGCTACCCTGGCTCGAGGAACCGCCACTACCGGTCACCTTGCCGGCGCCGGTGATCTGCGCCAGATAGTCTATCTCGGCCTTCACGGTTTCCTTGATCTGGTTCTCGAAGGTATCGCGATCGAGTTTCTCGTCCTTGACGGGAGGATTCTTCGAGAGGGCCTCGGAGATCCGCTTTTTGGTCAGGTCGCTGACCTGGTCGTACTCCTTGGCGGCCAGGACCTCGCTGATCACGTCGCCGGCCTCGCGAAGGATGAGGGCCTCGGTCAGACGCTTGTTCTCGGACTCGAGTTCCTCGTTGCTTTCCTTGAGTTTTCTGGCTTCGTCTTCGTTCATGTCTTTCACCTCGGTTTCGATGGTTGGAAATTCAGTCTCACGGTAGGACTCCATGATCTGGAGCACTTCGCCCCCACGACCCGGCCGCGTCACAAAGTCGACGCTGTCGGCTTTCGCGATTCCCTCAATGATGGGCCCGCGGCGTCCCTCAGCCTCGCCATATTTGATGTTCGTGGCCGAGCCGTTAATGCTGAGGCCGATGTGCGGAGCCAGGTCCTCGAGCAACTGGCGGTGAGTCTCAACCACGCGCGCCTCGGCGTACAGGCCGGCCCCATCGTCTTTGGCCTTGTAGCCAGCGGGTGCGTGATCGAGGAAGTGGGCATCCTCCGTCAGCGTAGCCGCAAGCTTGGTGATATCGCCCTCAGGACGGGCTGCCCGCTCTGCTCTTGTCGCATGGTTCAGGAACATCTGCGTGCCAGCAGGGAATTTGCTGGCTGCCTGCTCGAGGACCTCGCGACTGTAGTAACCAGTCGAGCCCCAGCCGGGAGAGATGATCTTGATTGGCATGGTGCCGTCCTCGCGGATGGCTGCCTCCAGAAGCGGAGTGACCATGTCCTCGGCCAGGCCGGACTCTATCAGCAGCAGCCCGTCGGACTCATCGCCCTCCCCTTCCTTAATGGCATCCGGCATGTCGGCAGGCTTCTTGTCGGGGTAGTACTTTTTCCAGGCGGCGCGGATCTTTGCTTTCACCGCCGGCAGGTCCTTTGCGGGAATATCGGTCTGGTTGATGCGCGCCGAAGCGTTGTCGACATGAGCCTTGTCGAAGATCGGGAACTTCCAGCTGGAGGGCCTCTTCGAATGCGGCACGTAAGCAAAATCGCTGGCGGGGTGTTCTGCGCCACCCACTGAGGCGGTCAGGGTGTCAGCCTCCGATAACGACTCCTGCATCATTCCGGCAGCCTTCATGACTGCCATTAGTGCATCGACGGCAGCTTTCACTTTGGCCAGGTTGGCTTTCGAAAGCACGGCGCCGGCCTCCCGCAATGACTCCTCTGTGCCGGATTCCCCCGTTGGCTTGTAAGTCACAAATACCTCGACCGGCGAGCCGAACGTCGCCTCCGGCCCCCCCGCGGTGTCGCTGACGGTGTAATCGACCTGATAGAGATCACCCTCCTTACGGAAGATCACCCGGTCCGGGTAGACGTCCACCACGTAAGGCCGGGAGACATCGAATGGTGAACTCGATTCGGTTCCCATCTCCTCGTTGAGTTCGTCCTGGAGAAATTCGCGCATCTGGTCGAAAGAGTAGTCGGCCACCGATTCCGAGACGGTTACTGCTTCGCCAACCTCAATGCTGATCGGGATGGTCCTTCTTGCGTTGCGTCTTTTCTTTCTCTTGCTCAAATACTTCAACCTCCTTCCGGGTCAAATTCCTTTAGGCGGCTTGACCGCCAGTTGGTTGTATGGTTCTGCTTTCAGTGACAACACGGATCTCCAGATCACATCGGCAGGCCGGGTGTGCAAGTGGCCGGTCATTGCCTGAATCGAATGTCTCATCTATTGGGATCCAGCCCTGCGCCTCGTTTGCGGCGCAGGTATCATCCACGCGGTCGTCTCCCGCGGTGATCCAGTATTTCTCCATCTCCAGGCCGGCGTCTGCCATCTGCCGCCCCGCCTCGAGGTTGCCCTCGCAGTAGGCGTTGCCTGTCTCGGTCACCGCCACCAGATGGGCGCGTGACTCAATGTGGAGCTGCGGCTGGCCGACCGCGAACTCCGCATAGCGGTTGCTGATGGCCCGAGCCGTCTTGTCGTAACTCCAGCCTTCCTTTGCAGCGCGGGTGATGATGGTCTGGATCCGCGAGCGCGTCGTCTCGTTGATCTTGGTGACCATCTCAGCGCCGTGATCCTGGAGATACCTGATGGCACGTGGATTGGCCAGATCGAAAGAAATGCCAGCCTTAAGCGAACCCAGCGCCTGGGCGCCCCCGGCGACCAGAGCCGCCTCAACCGCCTCATCGATCGGGACCCGGAAAAGCTGGATGGTGCCCTGAGCCGACACGTCAAACAGCGGTTCCCAGTCCGGACCCCCAGGCTCAGAAGCTTCAGACAGGACTGGCCAGGAATCCTTGAGCGCCTTGAAGCGTTTCCGGAAATCCTTTCCCTGCGCCCGGAAGGCTGACCTCATCTTCGTCTCGAGCTTTTTTAAAACGGGCGCCACGTCGCGGGATCTCTGGGCCCGGCCTGCCTCCCGCAGATAATGCGTCACCGCTTCGTGAAGTTCGTCAAGCGGAGAGGGCAGCAGCATATTTTTCGCCGACTGATTCAATAACTTCCCTCAAGTTCCGAAGCGCTACAGTCATGGAGTCACTTTCTGCGGTCGGCGCCGGGGTAGCCTGAGAAGTGGCAGGCTCCTCGCCGGCGTCGTCCGGATACAAGCGCTCGACGATCTCAGCCACGTTGGTCACGCCAGGCAGCGCCGAAAGCATGAGCGTCGAGAGTGTCCGCTTGTCCATCGTGCCTTGCAGCGAATTCGTGCCGAGTGTATTTGCCGTGGCGATTGCACTCACCGTCTCCCCCACGTCATGCTGCAGAATCGGCGGCCAGGTGAAGTTGATATCGCGGCTTATCGGTTCACCGGTATCCTCATCGATCGGCATGACCACATCAAGCTCGCCCCAGTCGTTTTCAGCAACCTCACCTAGGATCGGCCCGTTGATGGCAGAGGCCGCCTGGTCGATTACGAAATCCAGGGTGTCGCTAAAAATCTCTTTCCACAGCGACTGGCGCATGATGAATTTGAGCTCTGTGGGTCTGTCGAGGCTTTTGGCCGTGGCCAAGTTGCCCGTCTGGACATCACCGTAGAAGGTTTCCGGCAGACCGGCGGCTGCGCAGACCATAAGGAGCAGCTGTCTTGCATCTGAGGGTGATGTGGTGGCGCCGGCAGTCCGGATGACTGAGAGTTCTTTCCCGTCAGCGCCCACGAAGATGGAACCGCTCGCCGGCGCCGGCTTGCGCTCAATCATATCGGTGGAAAGCGTCGAATTCAGCTTATCCTTGGCTTTCTGCACTCCCTTTTTGCCGCCCTTGGTCTTAAGCTGCACGGCGAAACGCTTGTAGGCGCGCCAGATTGAGGCGGTATCCTCGAGAAATTCTTTGTAGGCCTTGGCCCAGTCAACCCCCGCATAGACCCACGGCACCCCGAAGTCCCAGTGCTCAAAGCCGCCGTCTTTGACGTGCTGGATGTATACATTCTGGATGACTTCGATGCCGTTGATGTGAGCCGGATGCTGACCGCGGACATTCTGGAAATCAGCGTAATAGGCGGTCCGGATTCGGCCACCCCGCATGCCGCCCGGTTGACTCGGAGTAAAACCAGAGGACATGGCAGGTTCCGCCGGCGCCGGCGCCATCGGATTGAAATACCGCTCCTGCCAGGTGCGCTTATAGTACAAAGGTTCCTTGTCGTCGTCGGGGTTTTTGATAACCTCGACGATCTCCTCGTAGGGGAAGGACCGCGTGCGCACCTTACCCGTGGAGAAATTCACGAAGTGGGCCAGGTAGAGATTGCCCGTGGTGCTAAGTTCCCGCTCCTTATACTCGCGCGCCTGCGTGGAGACGAGTTCTTTCTTGTTGCGCTTCTCATCCAAATAATCCTGAATCACATTATCGATTTCATGATGGGCCGCTTTGATGCTGAGGCCGAGGGCCCAAACGTAGTAGGCCTGCACGTTGATCGAACGCTGGATGAGTGGGTTCTTAAGCGCCATCAGACGGCAGATTCTGACCATGCGGTCGAGGCCGCTACGGCTGAACTCCTGCTCTCCGAAAGCCGCCATCCGCACCCAGCCGATATCCTCAAGCGCCAGTTCGAGCTCGGCCAGACGTTCCCTCAGCTCAAAGTTACCGTCAGCCTCCACGGCCAGATGCTCACGCATCTCTTCGATGGCTTGGCCAGCCTCGGTAAGCTGGCCGCCGGTGATCAGATCAGCGATGGTTTCTGTAAGCGACAATCAGTCCTCACAATATGGGTCAGTTTCTTGCCGGTCATCTTCTGGAAATTCAATGCTCTTAACCGACTTCTGATTAATGGCTGGATCTGCCTTTTCATTCATCGAAAAGACCTCACACGGGAGAGATTGAAACTTCTTCTTCGTGATATATGATGCCGTCCTCATCATCCTCAGCCTCGAAGTCAACCAGCTGCGGGATAAGCGAGAGGGCCACACCGTCGGCGCGGTCGGGGCTGCGGCCTAGCCGTTTCTTGGTCTCCTTCTTGGGCTCGAGGATCATTTGGCCCTTCGAGTTGTGGCCGAAGCGGAAGGCCACAAGTTCCTCGAGCAGCTCCTCGTCTTCTGGATCCAGGTCGATCGCCCGCGGGTTCTTTGGATCGAGCGCCTCGCGGAGGTTCCAGAAGATCTCCGCCCTCAAATTGGCGAAGCGCTCCTCATCGTAAGCGTTCCTGGCCACGTTAATGGCCTGGACGGGATAATTGAGCTCGCGTCCGCGGGCCGCCACGCCAGCGCCGATACCGATCACGTCGACGTTGGCGCAGTTGACATCCTCGTCGTTCATGAGGGCAATCATTTCACCCGTCACCTTCATCGGGTCCAGACCGTGGAGTATCGCCCTGCGGCGAATGACCAGGCTCTTCCTCAGGTAAAGCGTCGAGGAGTCGTCACCTTCCCAGGCTACGTCGACGCCAAGAATGTGCGGCCGGTCAGGCTCCGGCAGGTAAGGGTTGTCCTCGGAGGACTCGCGCCACCGCTCCCATTCCTCCTGGCTGGGCTCCTGACTGCGGCGCTGCGCCGCCTCCACCCATGCCAGCGGTATCAGAGTGTTGGCGCCTTCTTTCGGGAACTCCCCAAGGACGCGCGCTTGGTAGAGAGCGCTGCCGGCACCCCATCTCTTGAGTCGCCCGGCTACCCACTCAGGAGTCACCAGCGCCGGGTATGGATAAGCGCCGTGCTCATCCAGGTAGGCCTTCGCCTTATTCCTCCAGGCTCCCGACTCGATGTCTTCCTGGGTGATGCCGGTCGCCGTGAAGTTCGGCGTATCAAAAGCCGAGACGTGAAACTTGGCCACACCCGGCTCGCGAAACATCCCGGCGAATTCACCGGAAGGATCGGTGGGATTGCCGATGGCAAGCTCCCGGGAATTACCGCCAGACAGTACTCCCTCGATAGCTTCCCACAACTCTGCCGGCAGGCCGGAGGCTTCGTCGATGATTACGAGAATCCATTTGGCATGCATACCCTGGAAATTGTCAGGGACATCTGTGGCGAACCCGAACGCCAGCCAGTCAGAGTCAAGCTTGATTTCCGTCATCAGCGGCTTGAAACCGAGGTCTACCCGCGAGTCCCTGACTGCTGAGCGGATTTCCTTCCAGAGCACCTTTTCTACTTGACGAAACGTAGGTGCAGTGGTGATGACGATGGAATGCGGATGCGCCAGGAGAAACCAAAGGGCCGTCCTGCCGGCGACAAAAGACTTACCAGCACCGTGACAGCTTCTTACTGCCGTCTTGGCATGCGCCTTCACTGAGGCGATGATGGCCTCCTGCTGCTGCCAGAGTCCGTCTCCTAGCACGTTGCGCACAAAAAAACCCGGACTGTCTTTGATCCGGGAGCGGTATTCTTGTCTCAGCTGTGCCTCAGTCTTCACTCTTCATCAGGTCAAGAATGGTCAACTTGCCTGTGATCTCCTGGGGTTTGGGGTCGTCATATCTGGTGATATCCATGATCGTGCGGTAAAGGGTGTTAACCGTCTTGGCTGCGGCAAGCTTTGCGTCAATAGTTGGGTTGTTAAGAATATGCTCGTTATAGTCGTTGTCCTTGCCGCCAAAATTAAATACCAGATGCTCCCCAGTGAAATCTTCTGCCGCTACCTTTTTGGCAATCTCGTGCAGTTCTTTGGCGAACTCCGCCCGGGCCTCCGCACAGTAGGCTTTGCGGGCTTCACGCGCGTTAATTTGATTCGTTTTGCCGAAGGTGTGGTCGATGCTTTTCGCCACCCGGCTTACGGTGTCCTGGCTCCTACCTACCTTCTTGGCTATCTGATTGGAACCGTTTCCAGCCTGGAGCAATCTAATTATTCGGTCTTTCTCTTTCTCTGTTAGCCGTTTAGCCACTTAGGCTTCTCCACTTCTTCATCCTTTAAGCAACTGGCCGATTTACAGCCATCAGGATATTGATCGCAACCATTACAGGGAATGATAATTTGGCACCCGCACCAGAATCTTCCCCCGACATAATGTCCCCTGAAAAACTTCACTTTCCCCGTCTCGCAGAGCTTCACAACGCCTTCCTCAACTTCCCACCCACCGCTTCCCTCTGGTCCCGTTCGCTTGCCCTGATCTCAATCACTGGCGCAAGCCATCTTTCACTCAGCCTGCCAGCAAACGCTGCCAGCACCGCGTACTCTCTCGGCTGCTGGAAATGGATGATGGATGCGATGGAGTTCATCTTGTTCTCCCCGGTTGTCTTCCGGCAAGGAGCGGTATCGGATAGAGGGGCTGGTGCGTGCCTTTGGCGGGTCCACGCAAAAAGGCCGCCGATGGGGCGACCTCCGTCAGTAGGGCATATTCTTGGACTCTGAGGAATTTTTATCACGTTTTCCAAATAATTGTCAAGTTTTTTTGTTTTTAACCTGCTAATTGGCACTTTTATAGTTGGCAGAAAAATGTCACAAAATGATTATTAATCTGTTTTATCCCAGCCCAATTTTGATAACCTTTGGGCTTCCTTGAAGTCGATGTATTCCCGGTCAGCCATAAAACTACCGTAATTACCATACGGGATACCTTCTTCGCCCATCAACTTCATAAAGCTTCTCAGGGATGAATAATCTGGGACATCCGATGCAATAAAAAATTCCAACAGCTTGTGCGCAAGCGGAATTAATGACTCATCACAAAGGCCAACGCCGTGGTAGAAATTTAGATCGAATGCTCCAATGATGCCATCGTCATGAGTCAGGAATTCAAATTCACCAAGTGGAATATCTTCTTCCTTATCCTCTATTTCCAAAAAATAATGGTCTCTCTTTTCCATATTTTTATAAATAGCATATCTAAGCATTTACGCTCTCCCTTCATGTTTTGCCAAGGCGAAATCAAATTCCCCGATGACTCGTTCCACATCGACCTTGTAACGCTCCAGGTTCTTCCGCCGTCGGGCGTTGATACGGTCCATCTGTTTTTCCAGCTTGATCAGTTCGCCGGCAACCCAGGGGTCACCAGGGGATGAGCTCTCAGCCTTGCGTCGTGCCTGCTCTAGGCGAGCCTTAAACGCTGCCGCATCCTCGTGATCATGGATGAGCTCCAGGAGTCTCACGGCCAGTTCCTGATAGTCGTGGGACACCCTGAGTAACCTCTTGGCAAGTTTCACCTCGGGGTCGATAAGATGCCTTGCTTGGCGATCTGACATCCTGCGTGCTTTTGATTTTGGGCTGTTGCCCGTTGTCTTCATTTAGCCTCCTTTTTTGTTGTTCGTACGTGTGAAGATTCAACTTGAGATGTGCGCCGGGTCCCGCGATCCACCACGCAGCGACTCCTGTATCTCTTGGATTTTGGCCGCTGTCTCTGCGGGAGTGAGGGCCTTTTTGCGGGCCTCTTCTTCCTCGGCCATGAGTTGAGCGTCCCGCTCTTTCCGTGCCATTTCTTTCTGCTTATCTACGTCCTCAGGGAGTTCATCCTCCCAGCTGCCGGCGTTAAGCCACGATGCGGGATGAAGCACGAACCGCATCCCTTCCCTGTCCCAGCCTGGGATTCTCTTCATGGCTCGTATGCTATCCAGCATTTGGCCAAGTAGGGCTTCATCGGGAACAGGTTTGATGGCTTGCCAGGCTTTCGCTGCCCGCCGCTTTTTCACGCGGCGAGGATAGGCGCTGTAGAAGCGGAGGAATAGGTCGAATTGACGGACTGAGAGTCCGAGGGTGTCTGTCCCTTTCTTGTCCTCGGACACGTCCGCTGGCTTGTCCGGCGGACAAGTGGTTTTAGAAGGAGAAGGTGAAGGTGAAGGTGAAGGTGAAACGGCGTTTTGCGGCTTTTCTCGCTGTTCTTCGCCGTTGGACAAGTCCTTCTTGAAATAATCATCCCATATGCAGCGTTTTTCTTCTGGTATGTAGGACTGGAATTTATAGAACGAGGACGGGAAGCGGACAATGTGATTTTTTGTATCTATGTCCAAAAGACCATTTTGGGACATGTCCGCCAGTGCTTTTCGGACATCCTCGGCAGTTTTGTCCCGCCGGCCAGGGATGACGATCAGCATCAGTTCTTCAACGTCTGCCGTGATCGTAGCGTTGTCCTCTACATGTGGAATCATCCAGGTATAGAGGAGCGCGGCAAAATCATCAAGCCTGTTGATCTGCCTATCCACTGAAATGGCTGTCGATATGTAGCGACGTCTAGCCATTTATCTCTTTCCGTTGTCGATATATTTAGCCATTCATCTCCTCCGGGAAGTCCTGGGGCCAAGAGCGGTATTGATGAGGCCAGTTGGTCTTCACAAAAACTGGGACGTCCGCAGCTCGCGCGTCTAGGAGAAGTTCCTCTAACCATCCACTTTGAGGCTTCTCCGCTCCCCGATTTGAATTAGCCCCGATGAGGAGCCAGGACAAGAGCGCGATATCCTCAGGGATAATCAGGCCAAGCAGGGGCTCTGCGGAGATGAAATAATGCCGGGCAGACTTTCCACCACCAGAACACAACAGGCTATCCGAGGTGACGTAAAAAGCCCTAAGCGCCCTATCCCATGATGCCTGATCCGTAGCCGTTGCCCCGAGCCATGCATTTGCCGGCCAGTCAAATTCTTGATATCGCTCCGGGTTCTTCGTCAGGAAGATGAAGGTGTGCTGTGGGCAAGCGCGCGCAGTCTCCAGGACGGCCTTAATCCACTCCGTCGGAACCCATTTCCCGAACAGGTCTGCCATTGAGCAGACGAAGATCGTGGCGGGTTTCTTGCGGCCTAGGGGCTCATCGAGACGCTGGGGGTAGAAGGTAGGATGAAACCCGTATGGATAGGTTTTTATTGATAAACTTAAATAATTGAGAGTATAAATTTCCTGTGGTTTGTGGTAGATGCCGGCGCGGCGTTCTGCAATCTTCCGCGCATAACAATAAGTATTTCTGCAAGGATGCAAACAACCAGTGACAGGGTTCCAGGTGAACCCCTGCGAGCCGTCAGGGTTGCGGACCCATTCGATGCGTGTGCGGTTAAGAGCCATCGAGCCTCCCATGTCCATTCAAATCATCAACCCCATCAAAATAGCCACCCTTGGAAAATACATATCATGCTTGGAAATGGCGCATTCCACTTAGCCCCGCAAAATTTTATTCGACCACGCAGGAAGCGGATTTCAGCTTTGCCATAGATCCAATCATGAAACCATTTCGTATCAGTTCGCGCTGGAAGTAAGCAAACAACAGTCGCTCCTCCTTTGCTTTCCTCATATGCCTTTTTGACCCATATGCCTACTTCTCGCCCGTAAGGCGGATTCATAAAAACCGTATGACCTGTCCAAGATTGAGATAGCCCGTCAAGCTCTTTGTCAAAAAAGGTGCAGCATTTCGCATTCTCGATTGTGGCGCAGGGGTCAAGGTCGAAGGAGAACTCACTATCAAGCTCTTCGAAAACTTCCCAGGGGGTTTCCCATTCGCTTGTGTTGCTCGTGAATAAGCCGGCGTTAACGGTCATTTATTTATCCACACCTTTTCCACCATTAAAAAGGAGGTCCGAAAACCTCCTGTTTGTTTGGCGTCCCCACGCCGGTATGCGGTTGTGGCCTGGCTAGTTTGGGTCATTCATCGGCCTCTTTTTGATCGATCGTCTGCACACAATAAAGCTTCGCCATCTTAATCATCTTGATTGCCGCACTATCAAAAATGCTGGCGGTTTCGTCGATTAGTGGTAGGGCTTCTTCCGCCTGTTCCTTAGAAAAGGTGTACTGAAAACCAGAGGCGTTATAAGCATGGCTGGCCAGAAGCTCAAGCAGGCGTTCTTTGATAACGGATGTCATTCTCCTCAAACTCCTCGCAAGCGGGGCTAAAATCGGCCCTTGGAACTTTGGTGTGGATTTTTGGGTGCCAACACTTGCCGCAAGTTTTAACTCGCAGATATTTACAATTACCACACATCAGCTTTGTCTTTTGTTTTTCGGTCAATCGCCTGTGCGCCTGCCTCGGGAGGAACGGCGGTCGTTCTTCAGATATTTGCCTGGCCCCGCCAGCGGTTGCGGTCCCCGCCTGTCTTTGCCGGAGCGCCGGTCTACCACAAGACATTCGCATTGTCTCACATGCTCGGTTGGCTTAAGTAGTTCTTCTAACTTTTTAAGTCGCTCATCCTGTTCTATAAGCCAAGCTCTCAGCCAGTCGTAGCGAGCCTCATAAATACGCAGATCGACCCTCCCCGCTTTCGTTTCCTGCAGTATGTCTGGGTCGGGGAGCATCCAACGATAGTTCACGCCACCCTCACCACCTTGCCAGTCACTTCCTGGATCTCGCGCTTGAAGCGCTCCGCGTCGCTGTTGGCGTCGCTCAGGTGAAGCAGCCATATCTCCTGGACCTGACTGAGGTTGTTGGTGCGAAGCATCTCCTTGGCTGTCTCAAGGCTCATGTGGCTGCCGCGGATCCGCTTCTGCAATGAGCGGTCGACCTCGCCGGCGCGCACGTTTGCGGCCAGGAGGTCCTCCGCGTAGTTGCATTCGAGCATGATGTGAGTCAGGCCGGCGAAGCGGTACTTGATATAGAAACTGTCTGTGGCATAAAGCAGCTTGCGGCCGGCCCTGGCGATTAGGAAGCCCAGGGGCTCGGCCGCGTCGTGCTGGGTCTCGAAGGGCATGACTCCCCAGCCCAAGCCGAGAAGGTTAGCTTCATCATGCTGGACCTGCGGCACCAGGACGCGAGCGCGGTGCCAGTCCTCGAGTCCCAGGGCGCACTGTGTGTCTTCGCTCATGAAGCAGTCGACCCCGGCCTTCATCAATTTCTTGACCGCCTTGCTGTGGTCGGCATGCTCGTGGCTGATGAGGCAGGCGTCCAGCTTTGAGACCTGGAAGTCCAGGCCGCGCTGAATCTCGGGGAAGCGCAGGCCGCATTCCAGAAGGAGTGTGCGGCCCGCGCAGTCGATGCGGTAGCAGTTGCCCGAGGAGCCGGATGCTAGGGGGGTGATGATCATTTAATACCCTGGTCCCCCTGCGGCCCGTGGCTCTTCCTCGGCGCTTTCCGGCTCGTCATCTTCCTCTTCCTCCGGCTCAATATCGATGGTCTCCCCGTTTGCATTCGCGTCGATCTCAGCCTGGGGATCCTCATCATTGTCCGTGCTGATGGCGTTAGCCATCTCGATGCTCATGGGGCCATATTTCGAAATGAGCTGCCGGATGACCGTCTTGAGCGCCATCGCATCGAAGTCGGTCTTCCAGGGCGTCACCTTCGCATTCCAGGAGGGAGAGAACCGCTTGGCGTGCGCCGTGACCTCTGCGGTAGTCATATAGACCGTCTTTTTGAATCCGCTGCCGAGCTCCATGTAACAGAAATAGCCGAGAGGCTTGGCGCTCTTTTTTGGCTCCCCGTTGATCTTCGTCTCACCCGTGAGCGTATTTCGCTCTACCGTCTGTCCCTCATAGATGATGCCAGCGTTGAGGAATTTATATTGGCCGGTCCGCATCGCCAGCTGGAGCAGCCCCTTGTAGCCGATCATGAAAGTCGGCACGTTCTTGAACGGTACGACATAGGCGAAGCCGAGGCCTTTGTTGATAGGGAGCTTTAGCGTGGCGGCCTTAAGCGCCTCCATGATGACGAGGCTGGGGTCGCATTTCTGTAGGGCCGTGTCGCCGTTATAGAGGTCGATCACAGATGCAGTGAAGGGGCCGGCCTCTCTGGCCAGGGCGTTCCGGAATTGCTGCTGTACCGTGTCTGAATTGATCGCGTGCTTGAGACGTTCAATCTGCTGCTTATTGGATTTTGCTAGTCCGTTAGCCATTGACGGCCTCCTTGAGGGATGCTTTGGTTTCGACTCTCAGATCCTTATCAGCTGCACTGACCAAGAGCCGGACGAGCTGGCTGCTAGTTCCCGCGAGCGCGGTCACGGCCTCAGCATTGTCGACGAAGATCGGAGCCGTGAAGCTGTAGTGATCTGAGAGGGTGTTGATGATGTCGAGCCCGACGTTTAGACGGGCTCCATTATTGAGGTCAGAGTAGGGTATGCCCCGGAAGGTGGTTTCACAACACTCCTCAACCGCACCATTAACTAGCCCGTTGAAGAGTTTGAAGCGGGCCAGTTGGAAGCGCTCATTAATTTTGGATTCCAGCATATGAACCTTGGAGCGAATAAACTCCTCAGTGAGGAATAGTTGCTTTTCCAGTTCCTCATATTCAGCCGCCAGCTCCTTCTCACGTGCTTTGAGCTCCTCGATACGCTCCTGACCTTTGGCGCGCTGCTCCGCCTTGGCTTCCTCGCCGGTGAGGCGCTCGATCTCTGCCTTGATCTGGTTGATCTCAGCATCAATCGCGGCCAGGGCCTCCGCGTTGCCGCCCTTGAGTCTTTCAATCTCGGCCTTGAGGGCCTGAATGCAGGCCATGGTCTCAGACCAGTTGGCATCGGCAGAGTAGTCCGGTTCAGCAGTTTCGACTGCGGTTGGCAGGGCGTCTAGATGCTGCTGAATCTCTATCTTCGATTCCTCGGCCTCGGCGATCTCCCTCCAGAGTTGTTCGTTCTTAAGAGCGATATTGCCAGCCTGAGTCCCCAGCTGCTGCCCGTGAGCATTATTGGCCTCCAGGTCCTCAGCCTTCTGACGGTTGAATGTGGCAAGTGCCCTAGCCCGCTTATCCTCGACCTGCTCTGTCGGCAGATTCTGCCCACAGGTAGGGCAGACCGGATTCTCCAGGCTGCAGTCATCATCGAAGATGCGGTCATTGATCTCATGCCATGCCTGGCGGCTGCTCTCCAGCTTCGCCTTAATGGCAGAGAGGGTGATTTCATTCTGCTCGACATCCTGTCCCCGTGAATGAATCAGGCGGTCGGCTTCATCCAGCCTATTCTGCCAGAGACGCCGTTCCTGCTCGGTTTCCTCAGCGCCGGCGCCGATATCTGTACGAATCCTCCGCTCAATCAGTATGAGGTCGCCCTCAGCCTCCCTGAGCTCCTTGGTTTTCTCTGCGACCGCCCCGCCGGCGTCGATGCGTGCCCGCTCACTATGCTTTTCCTGTGCAGTGATGCGGAGTTTCTTGAGTTCGGCTTCTATGTCGGAGGGGCGGCTTTCGATCTCGGGAAGGCCCTGAGTGACTTCATCGATACGCACCGGGATGCGTTCTAACTCCTTGTTGATCCTAATCCTTTTCGCGGCAATAACCTTGCGGTGATCCTCTAGCGAGCGGTCCCCCAGAATTTCCGGGAGGGCGGCTAGGGCCTTATCGGAGGCGATCACGTCGGCATCGCTGATATCGCCGCAAACCTCAAGCAGCAATGTCCGGCGGTCCTGCCACTTCATGACCTGATTGAAATAGTTGGGGTCAGTCAGGAGCCGGAAGGCTGTCTCATCACAAATCTTTGTGATCCTGTCCGCATATTCCGTCTTCTTCACCGGCACATCGTCAATGAAATAATCGGTTGTATGTCCCTCGAAAGTCTTCTCTGCAGAGCCGCGGTGCTTCGTCCAGCGCTCGTAATAGACTTTCCGGAGCTTGATAGGTACATGATTTAGTGATAAGACGGCCTCAACCTCATGCTCGAAGCCGTGCTTGGCCTCTCCGGAAGGCATGAGAGTCTTGATCTGAAAATCCTGCCGGTTTTGGCTGTCCTTCCCGAATAGCAGCCAGAGGAAGGCGTCAAAAACGGTGGTCTTACCCGAGGCATTGTCGCCAAAGATATCCAGGTCCTCGCCGGAAGGCTCAATAGTCAGGTTGATAATACCCTTGAAGTTCCGGAGGGAAATTTTTTCAAGTCTGAGATCGCTCATCCCACACCTCCCACAATCTCCCGTACCTTCCGCCGTTCGAGCCGCAGGGCTTCCTCGGCGATGGCCAGCTTGTTTTTCAGTTCAGTGACGCGCCCCTTGAGCGCCGCGATCTCCCTATCCCGCAGTGTGATCGCCGCGTTGGCATCCTGGAGGTCCTGTGCATGCTGATCGCGTTCCCGCCGGGTTTCCCGCAGCTCCAGCTTTAGGGCCTCAATGATGGCCTGCGGGTCTTGGTGACTCAGTGCTTCCCTCAGCTCGTCCTCATCCAGCCGGCCGGTGATAAGGCCGTGAGCCATTTTGATTTCCTCGGCGGTTGGTATCATGCCGCTGCCTCCATGAAATCCGGGCAGGCTGGGCAGTCTGAGCGATGACAGACGATGCTCAGGCCGCACTCAGCGCATAAGTGCGATACCCATTCCGGCTCCTGCCATTTCATTGGTTTCTCATTCATGCTAATATCCTCTTGGTTTAGGTTTACGGGGCCGGGCCTCAACCCGGCCCCATGATTCCCACTGCATGATTTCTATTACGTTCTTCCAGTCCGAGCCTTGGCATCACCCCCCTCCAGCTCTACCACTCTTGCCGGGCGGTCCGCATTCCAATTCCCAAGCTTGTGGCAGACATGGCAGATCATGAGATTGCCGCCCGCACTATCTGGCCGGCAAAACACAGCGCGGCCAAAACTATCAGCGCCCATATTCCCAGTTCGATCCACGGCGACCAGATGAGATCATCCAGCCACCTGTCAAAATCGCTCATGACTGTCCCTCTCCCTCAATATCCGCACCCCGTGCAGGATGATCCTGCGTTGGATTTTCTTCTGGGCATCAACGCACGCGGCGGCGGCACGGACGGCACGGGCGGCATAAGCCGAATAGGCGGTGGCGGCGGTATCGGCGGTATCGGCGGCATAGGCGGCGGCGGTGGCGGCGGCGGCAGCATCGGCGGCACGGGCGGCACGGGCGGCGGCATCGG